>Ga0209723_1001163_pt1 | contig 43321 bp, 36 predicted proteins | sample BiotimSIPDNA_2_FD_185750 | JGI IMG/M metagenome (GOLD analysis project Ga0209723, IMG submission 185750) | Anaerobic biogas reactor microbial communites from Washington, USA - Biogas_R2 time_0 SIP DNA (SPAdes) (version 2) | ecosystem: Engineered > Bioreactor > Anaerobic > Unclassified | place... | reverse complement strand
CTGAGAAAAACACACCTTCCCCAAGAAAGATGTACATCACTATTTGCTAAAATGCGTACATCGCTATTTGCTAATTGTAGTACATTCTTATTTGCGAAAAAACGTACATTGTTATTTGCCGTTTACATAAGAGTGGCTGAAGCCCTGGGAATAAGGGCAATCACAGCCCGCCAGTGGCTCTATATGGCCTACTCCACTGCCGGTAACTCCCTCTACGAGTCAATGAAGAAAAATGCCGGCTACAGGGGGATTCTTGCCCCCAGATCTTTAAAGGTAAGATATCTCGAAGAGGATATACCTTACAGCCTTGTACCAATGGCATCACTTGGAAGAATGATGGGGGTCAGTACTGAGGTGATGGACTCAATTATACTGATGGGATCAATAATTAATTCAACCGATTACCGGGTATCAGGCCGCACGGTTGAGAACCTCGGAATCGCCGGCATGAGCCTGAGGGAACTGAGGCTTATAGCCATCGGCGAAACCGGTAAGTGAAAACTGTTTAATTGTCATGTGATGAAAAAAATCATTGGCGCTGCCATAGGCAGCTGTGTTCATGTTGCCGGACTCCATCATTTCCTGGAGATAGCAGAAAGTGAGGGCTACGAAAGCATCTCCTTCGGCCCCGCTGTGAGCGTGAGCAGGTTGCTTGAGATCATACGTGATGAGAAACCTGATATAGTGGCCGTGAGTTACAGGCTCACCCCTGAGTCTGCGGCCAGACTGTTTCAGGAACTGAAAAGCGGACTGGAAAGAGAAGGCATCACCGGTTACCGGATGATCTTCGGGGGTACGCCTCCCGTGGCCGCAGTGGCTGACCGTTACGGTCTCTTCGAACGTCTCTTTGACGGTACCGGGCCTCCAGGCGCGGTGAGGGAGTACCTCCGTGGCGGCACCTCCGGCGTCTCACTTGCAAAGCATGCTGATACTCTCCTTGAACGCATTAGCCAGAAGTATCCCTACCCTGTCATCAGACACCACTTCGGCCGTCCTACCGTGGAGGAGACACTCGACGGGGTGGAAATGATAGCAGAAGCCGGAGTGCTCGACGTCATCTCCCTGGGACCCGACCAGAACGCCCAGGAACACTTCTTCCATCCGGATGAGATGGACCATACCCAGGATGGCGCCGGGGGAGTGCCTGTCCGCACCGAGGCCGACCTGGAGGCCATCTACAACCGCTCACGCTGCGGCAACTACCCGCTGGTACGCTGTTATGCCGGGACACGTGACCTGATAAGATGGGCTGAAATGAGCGTTAGAACAATAAAAAACGCCTGGGGCGCCATACCACTCTGCTGGTACAGCATCATAGACGGGAGGTCGCAAAGGACAATAGAAGAAGCAGTGCGCGAAAACCAGAGCGTGATGAAGTGGTATGCAGACAGAGACCTGCCTGTAGAGGTCAATGAATCACATCAGTGGAGTCTACGTGAAGCACATGATTCCCTGGCAGTGGCAATGGCGTTCCTCGCAGCATGGAACGCCAGAAGGGCAGGAGTGAAACGCTATGTCTCACAGTACATGTTTAATAATCCGCCCGGAACATCCCCGGAAATGGATATAGCCAAGATGCTGGCAAAGAATGAGATGATTGAAAGACTCACCGGTGACAACTTTAGCGTGATCAGGCAGGTGCGCGCCGGCCTTGCTCACTTCTCTCCTGAACCGGACTTTGCAAAGGGTCAGCTTGCCGCCTCGGCCGTGATAAGCCTTGCGCTTAAACCTCATATAGTTCATGTTGTGGGTTACAGCGAAGGTGATCATGCCGTCCTCCCTGAGGAGCTTATCGAAAGCTGCAGGATAGTGCATGGTACAATTCATGATATAATGAAGGGAATGCCTGATCTTACTGCCGGGGAGACTGTGCAGGAACGTAAGAAGGAACTGATCTCTGAGGCAGGCATGATTCTCAAAGCTCTTCATGACGCTGGCGCCGGCCGCAGTGAAGATCCATGGTCTGACCCTGCCCTCATTGCAGAGGCTGTAAGAAGTGGCCTGTTTGATACCCCTCACTTCACTGCCAACGAATACCTCTCCGGGAAAATTGCCACAAGACTGATCAACGGGGCATGGTACGCGGTTGACCCACTGTCAGGGGAGAAGATGACTGAGGAGCAGAGGATAAATAAAATACCGGGACCATGGCAGGCATAGCAGGACTAACCAGGGAGAACGCACAGGCTGAGGTGGAAGAAATGCTAAACAGGATAGCTCACAGGGGATGTGCCAGAAGGAAAATTATCGTAGCTGAAGGGACAACCATGGGCGTCTGCTGGAATGACTCCCCCTTTCTGCCTTTCAGTGTGTCGGATGAAATGAATTTCGTCCGTGACATAGCCGGCCCGGGACACTATGCAACAGTTACCGCAAAAAACGGCACTTTTTTCTTTTCACGTGATCCTCTGGGTGTGGCTCCCCTCTATACGGGCTCCGCTACCGATGGAGTAACAGGATTTGCCTCTGAAGTTAAAGCCCTCCTCCCTGAGATGGCCGGTATTGCCGAGGTGATGCCCGGTTATGATATTGAAATGACACGTGATGCCTTGAGGCCGGGTGATGAAAACGTTGAAGAACCTCCATCTGTTGCCACGGATGCTGAAGCCATACAGCAGGAGATACCCCCTCCGGATATGCTCGCAGCCCAGTTGCGGAGGCTGCTTGATGATGCCGTATCATTGTCTGTCAGAACTGAGGATACAGGCTCATGGCTCTCAGGCGGACTCGACTCTGCAGCCATTACAGCACTCGCGTCAAAGTATATCGGAGGCATCAGGACCTTCACGGCAGGCCTGGAGGGGGCACCTGACCTGGAATATGCATCTCAGGTGGCACGCTTGCTGGGAACAGAGCATCATGAAATAATAGTTACGGTTAATGACCTGATGAAAATACTGCCTGATGTTATCTGGCATCTTGAATCCTTTGACCAGCTGCTGGTGCGTTCATCCCTTCTCAATTTTCTTGCTGCCCGTGAAGCATCCGGCCATGTATCCGATATTTTCTCCGGAGAGGGTGCAGACGAGCTCTTTGCCGGATATTCTTACCTGTCAGCTATGCGGGAGGAGTCACTTCATGACGAATTGGTGCGCCTGACCGGCAAACTGCACAATACCGCCCTCCAACGGGTAGACAGATGTGCCTCGGCATATGGAATGACACCCCGCCTGGTCTTTACACAACCCGGAGTGAAGGATTTTGCCCTGTCCGTTCCCCCGGAATACAAGATATTCAGAGGCGAGGCAAAATGGATACTCCGCAAAGCCCTGGAAGGAATCCTTCCACCTGAGATCACATGGAGACCCAAAGCCAAATTCTGGGAAGGAGGAGGGGTGAACGAACAGCTGTCGGAGATAGCTGACAACAACATCTCCGACAGTGATTTTGTCCGTGAGAGGACCCTCCCAAACGGCTGGAACCTAACCGGGAAGGAAGAGCTGCTCTATTACCGCATCTTCAGAGAGCTCTTTGGTGATCATATCTCTCTGTCATGGATGGGCCGGACTGATATAACCCATCCTGCCGATTAAAGAGCCCGCTCTGAAGCGCTAACTAGAATCAATCCATCAGCCTGACCTTAAGATAGGTGTACATCAGCGCCCTCATCTCAGCTTCCTGTGGATTGGTGGAGGAAGCTCCATGACCACCCTCAATGGTCTCATGATACAAGAACGGGTGTCCCATCTCTGCCATCTTTGCCGCCATCTTGCGCGCATGACCGGGGTGAACCCTGTCATCCCTCGTCGAGGTGATAAAGAGCGGCGTCGGATACTTAACATCTTTCTTTAAATTCTGATAGGGCGAGTACCTGCTTATAAATTCCCAGTCTTCCGGTACGTCAGGATTGCCATATTCGTCCATCCAGCTGGCCCCGGCAAGCAGTTTATTGTACCTCTTCATGTCAAGCAACGGTGCTCCGATCACAACGGCATTCCAGAGATCAGGCCTCTGGGTCATGGCAACACCGGCAAGCAATCCTCCGTTGCTCCAGCCATAGAATCCCATCCGGTCGGGAGTGGTGATCTTCCGCGAGATGAGATCTTCAGCCACGGCAAAGAGATCGTCATAGGCATTTTGCCTCTTCTCCCTCAGGGCTGACTGGTGCCATGCCGGCCCGAATTCACCGCCGCCACGTATGTTGGCAATGACATAAACACCTCCCTTTTCAATCCAGCCTATACCAGTCAATGAGCTGTAGGTAGGCCGGGTTGCACTGTTGAAGCCGCCATATGCGTAGATCAGAGTGGGATTGCTGCCGTCATAACCCATCTCATCCGGGAATACAATAAAATAGGGAATCCTGGTGCCATCATTTGATATTGCTTCAAACTGGTCAATCCTGACACCTGAGGCATCAAAGTAATCCTTTTGCTTCCTGATGGGCTTTATCTCCTTGCCATCACCGTAATACAGTGTTGTGGGCGTCACCGGATTACTGAAGGTGAAGAAGTAATCGTTTGACTTGTCGTCCGAACCTGCAAGACCTACGGTCCCATGCTCCGGAACAGGTACGGCCTCAGTGTGCCAGCCACCTTCAACAGGACGCATGATACTTAATTTTCCCTGTACATTTTCCATAATTGCCAGTACGATGAAATCACGCGAGGTCATAATGCCGGCAAGGCTCTCTCTCTCCCCTGGTTCAAAAAGTGTTTTTACTGACGCTTTTCCTTCGAGAAACGAGGGCAGATCATAGCTGACCAGCGTTCCCTTTCTGAAAATCTCCCCGTTAAAGTCCCAGTCAGACTGCAGGTAAAGCAACAATGCTTCTTTGAACAACCCGCGTGTCTCCACATCCTTCTGTATGTCAAGCATCTTTACGCCATCAGGTGTGAGCAGATACATTGACGACTCATAAAATCCCTTGCTGTCATTAAGGAAAACATATTGCTTGCCGTTCACCTCGCCGCCGCTGACAAAAATGCCCATGTTAACCGTGTCAGTCTGAAGAATGATTGATGCCGTTGCCGGATCTTCTCCTCGTGTCCACAGCTTTGCCATGGCAGGATAACCTGATGAGGTCATCGTCCCCGGGCCGTAGTTGGTGGCCACAAGAATCCGGTCTCTGTCAACCCATGTTACGCTGCCCTTGCTCTCAGGTATTGAGAAACCACCCTCCACAAATTCCTTCTTCACTGCATCAAACTCACGGATCACCACCTCGTCCTTGCCGCCGTCAGAAAGATGCAGGAGACAGTAGCGATTTTCCGGGCCGAGCCAGGTGGCTCCGCCAAAGACCCACTTCTTCCCCTCTGCTGCTGACAACTCATCCAGGTCAAGCACGGTCTCCCACACATCCTTGCCTGCCAGGTAGTCTTTCTTTGGCATTCTTCTCCATACACCTCTCTCGTTCTTTTCATCCTGCCACAGGTTATAGCTCATGTCACCCAAAATACCAGGGTAAATGATCCGTTCCCTGTCATTAAGAACCTCAAGGAACCTCTCCTGAAGCTCGGTGAACACCGGTTGCGTTGTCAGACTCTCGTCAGATAGCTTGTTCTGCGCACGGGCCCATTCAAGGGATCGTTCTGCATCTACCTCCTCAAGCCAGATAAAGGGGTCAGCACTCTCTGTACCCTTTTGTTTGTTATCCCTGCAACCAGGTAAAATCAATAGTAGCATAATCAATGCCGTTAGGTTAGTTAACTGTTTCATCTCTTGAATATTTGCGACTCCTTATTAGAACATTCACTGTTGCAGCGAGTATCAGTGCTTCTCCAACTATAAACAACGGCCAGTTGTATTTTCCAGGTACAAAGGCAGTTATCATCTCCATCAGCAGTTTGCCGGCTTCAGGTGACCCTTTGGACCTCAGAAACCCGCTCTCAAGTAGCAGTCCCGAATAATCAACCAGGTAGGTAAAAAGAATTACCAGCGCCCCGCTAAAGATCAGGATCCAGTCTGAAATGCCCGGCCTGACATAGTAACCTTTTTCCTGTCTGCCGATTAACAGCAGGGCCATAATTATCATGGTCACAGAGTTTATCACCGGAGCCAGCACCGGACCCAGCCACGATACCGGTATCAGGAAGAGAAGATCCCAGGTTAAAAGTGAGGCAGGCCAGCCAAGCAGCAGTTTAAGTGCAACATAATAGAAAATATCCCATACCCCGAAGGCAAAGAGCGCGTAAAACAGCCTCTGCAGGCCGTTCCTGCCGGCAATCATGCCAACACCCGCCAGCATAACAAGTGTTGCAGTTTCCCTTATCCATTCGGCCCTGACAAGGTCAGCCGACATGAGACGAAGGGGAAATTCAAATCCGTCAGGATAATAGAGTTCCCTGAGATAGACAACCACTATTGCTTCCAGGAAACCCATTGCCACCGCAAATACGGCTATCCACAGAAAACGTCCTTTCCAGTTGAGGTATGTCCCTTTCATTGTACCATTGTTTGAAACGGCAAATTACAAAATATAAGGGAGAACTGCCTTTCTGCCTGCCGGGTAATCAGGGAAATGGCTTTTGTACCATCGGTGGTGAGAGAGTGCCCGTGGTACCAGGTTGCAGAATGTCCAGATAAAGAATGACAGTGCCGGCAGTGACCAGCATAGGATGGCATATCCTCCCCATTCAATTATCTCCCCAAAAAAATTGGGACAGGAGATTTTTTCAAACATCCCGCCCCGCGGGATCAGGTACCCGCCACCGTTACTCTTCTTCCGCAGATGAATCAGCTTCTCATCTGAGGTGATGTTTATGACTGCCCCGGTGAGGAAGACAGCAAGCCCGGTTATGAACCGGGGATCTGACAACCATGCCGGATCATAGTGTGTCTGAAGCGTGCCGGCGAAGTAACCGAGGAAACCGGCATTGACAAAATTGAAGAAGACAGCCATAAGTGCAACCACCAGCGGCATTTGCTTGCCACGAACCCTTATTCTGGCAGGATAAATTATTGCCCTGTTGATGTAATGTGCAAGGTACAGGCCGGTGATAATCCAGACTGTTAACGTTTTGTGTCCGTTGCCGGTGATCACCAGCAACAGGTATATGACCGGTCCGGGAATTTCCATCAGAAACCACCCCAGCCTGTCAGGTATGGTCACTCCCCAGTTCCTGTTCGTGTGTCTTCCGAACGGGGCAGTGACAAACAGAAGCACTATGAAAATAACAATTGCAACCGAGATCCAGATCCAGACCAGGAGGTTGAAGGGAATAATATCCATAGATCAGTGTTTTCTGTTTCAGGATCAGCAAGCTTAGCAGCTGTCCAGACATTGCGGTGTAAAAATAACATTCATTTCATAATCACAGACATCTGAGCATGATCATTGTTGTCACGGAACGAAATATTGATTAATTTGGTATCTCCCGGTGCCTGAGGCTCCGGGAACCAATCAACACATCAGGCTGAATATGTTTTTCTCAAGGTCAGTCCCGGTTTTCTCAATAATAATGTGCTGTATTCTGACTACTTCCGGTCAGTATAAAATTGGCCACAAAAGTATGGAACTCAGGGATGAATCCCTGGGTAACAGGAGGGTGAAATTTGAGGCTTATTACCCCGTGTCATGGCCCCAACGCTGGTCTTTTCAGGCACAAGTGACTGTATAACCTCTCCAGACAAGAATCACCTGCCGATGTATGAGCGTTCGGGTGCGGAAAGCAAGACTTATATCTCGATTATCAACGGATCACACTGCGGCATGGGCGATAGCCGGAAATGCTTCACTGCCGAGAGACTTGCAGGCTGCAGGGACGGGCTGAATACTGATGAACAGACCGCCATCCTGGCAAGGTATATGGTCCCCTGGCTTGACTGCGTCATGAAAGGGATGATGGAACAGGGCGCACTTTTCAACCATTCCCTGGCTTCGGACCCAGCGGTTAACTGGCTGCGCTCACGCCCTCTTCCGTAACCGGAATGACTATTGAATAAGAAACCGTTACCTGGCTGTGCTCCAGGTCACTGCCACTACACCAACTAACAGGGATACTCATTGTGGAAGTCATGCTGATTCCCGGGATCCGGCTGATCAGAACGCAATTCTGATACCAGCATGCAGAGTTCCCTGCTGCAACGCTGAGGTTAATTCGATACTGGCGGGTCTTATATCACGAAAGATAAAATACATCACAATGTCGAATACCAGGAGGAAACCGCCCTGTAATATCACTGCGTTGCCGTAGCCTTTAAGCAGATCACCCCTCCTCTCCGAACCAGTTCCGAGGTGCCTCATCAGTATCCCCGCACCCATATATGCCACATCAAGACCTGAGTTTATCAGAAATAGCCGTTCCGTTTTGAGATGCTTTGTCATGATCTCACCATCGCCAAGGGATAGCAGGTCAGCGTTGTAGTTGCTGTACAGAGCAAATCCTGCAATTGACAGGTTGACAACATTCCAGAACAGGTTCATCTGACTGAAATACTTCTTTTCTCCCTCTAATGCAGCCCATCCGTAGGCACCAGCCGCCATATTTGCCAGTGCCCAGCCTCCCAGAACATACATCCCTGCATTATTGGCAGCAAGACTGACTTCCCCGAATGCACGGCTACTGTCCTGGGCCTCCACCACCACCACCACAGTCATAAGCATCAGTACTGTAATAACAATCCTCTTTTCTGCCTTCATTTCTGTTCCCTTTTGATGCTTAAAACCATTTTAAACATATATTGTTTAACATTACCCGCACAGGCAAGGTAAATCCTGTTTTTCCTATTTTTGTCCAATATACCAATATTTATGAAAGCCAAATTTGAATTCCGTTTCAGTAAAATCATCTATGTCCTGGTTTCGGTGACAGTCGCTGCCTTATCGGGTTGCTCCGAAGAAAATTCATCCGGGAGCACCTCAGATCAGAAGGTAATTCTCTATGCTGAATTCATGCACGAGGTGAACAGCTTCTCACCGGTGATAACAACCGAAATGAATTTCAAGGCTGATCATCTCTTTTACGGAGACGAGGTGCCAGCCTCAGCAATTGAGGAGGACAAACAGCTTGCAGGCTTCCTCTCCGCAGTGGAGAAAAGTGGTAAAGGCCTGATCAGAGCTGTTCCGGTACTCCAGGCCAAATCGATGTCGGGCGGACCGGTTGACAGCCTGTTCTACCGGAAAATCAAGAACCTTATCATTGATGCAGTTGCCGGGCAGGAGAAGGTTGACGGAATCTACCTCTCATTGCATGGAGCCATGGGAGTACAGGGTATGTTCGACCCCGAGGGTGACCTGATCAAAACACTCAGGGATACGGTTGGCACGGATGTGAAAATTGCCGTTACCTTTGACCTCCATGCGAACGTAACCCGCCGCAGGGCTGAAAATGCTGACATTATTGTCGGTTACCATACCAACCCTCACCGTGACCATTTCAAAACCGCCTTCAGGGCAGGAGACCTGCTCATCCGCACTGTTCTTGGCGAGATTGAACCGGTCATGACCGTGAACAAGATGAAGCTCCTGAAGGGTGGTGGCATCAACGTCGATTTCCTCCCCCCGTTCAGGAAGATATTTTCCTCGATGAAGAAGATGGAAAAGCAGCCTGACGTTCTCTCTGTTTCCTTCTTCCCGGTACATATATGGATCGATGAGCCGGAGCTGGGTTACAGCACAATAGCCATAACCGATGGTAATAATGGATTGTCGCAGAAACTGGCCGATGAAATCGCGGAGATGGCCTGGGCAGTGCGGGATGTGCCGCAGCCTGAAGGGAACAGCCCTGAAGAAGCTGTTGCTATTGCACTCGAAAAAAAGGTCGCAAGGGCACTGGGTACACTTGTCTTCTGCGATGTCTCTGACGCCGTTGGAACAGGTACCCCGGGCGAAAGCACCTGGATACTGAAAGCACTTGTGGAGAAGGGCAGTGAGCTGACCTCATATATCGCCCTGCGCGATGAGGCTGCCGCACGCGAAGCGTGGAACAGCAATATCGGTGATGAGGTGACACTGACAGTGGGAGGGAAGATAGACACGGTCTATAACCAGCCCTTCACCTACACGGGAATTGTAACCCTCAAGCAGGAGACCTCTTTCGGAAAGACACTCATAGTGAAACATGACGGGATACACCTGATTATCTCTGAGCTGCCTATGGCTTCGCGTACACCCGCTGATTTTAAAGACCTTGGCCTATCAATCTGGAAAGCCGATATAGTTGTCGTGAAGAACCTATTCCCCTTCAGATACAACTACCTCCTTTACAACAGGAAGACTGTCAATGTGGTATCACCCGGACTGAGCAATATCAATCCGTCCGCACTTAACTATGTGAATATCCCAAGGCCGATCTACCCGCTCGACAAGATTGACAGTTGGAGATAGGTTATCCGGTTTTCTCCCTGAAACAACTGAAAACAACAAAAATCAAATAAAATGAAAAAACTCACCGGCTCTTTATTGCTGATACTGATTGCAGTAGCAACAACTGCACAAAACAAAACTGAATGCAATGTCTGGAGGATCTCCGGGGTTAACCAGCTCTTTCTGCCGTTCTTTGCTGATCAGCCATCGGTTGACGGTAAAAAATTTGATGCGGCAGCCCTTCTCGAAAATGTGCAGGCTGATGATGCTGACATGAAAACATGGCCGGTTATAACCCTGCCGGTCGACAGCCTTGTCACTTCAGTCAACGGTGAGTGCCAGCTGGTCAGGATGACCGGATTCATCAGCACCGACAGGTGGACCAAAGCATCGGTAAATATTTCAACCAATGCGATCTTCGAACTCAGCCTCAACGGCAAAAAGGTGAAATCACAGGGCAGGCCTTCGGAGCGGCCTGTTAAGATTGATCTGACACTGGGAACAGGAATCCACGAGTTAAGCCTGAAACTGATAAGTACGGAGAAAACACTCAGGTTCGGCGCTGACATATCAGCAGCAACTGATCAGGCAGTGCTGGCATGGAACACAGACCCCGGCCGGACACTTACAATCAATGATGTCCTTGAAGGGGTGAGCATATCCGGGGCAAGACTTTCTCCTTCAGGCAAATATGTACTTATCCAGACAACAGAGGTCTTGCCGGGGAGCGGGAAATCCCAGAGCTCCTTCCGGGTATATGATATGGAACTTAACAGGAACCTTTTCGCCCTGCGGAACATTGCACTCCGCGCTGACTGGATGCCACGATCAGACCGCTTTTTTTACCAGGTAGACAGGGAGGGAACCAGCGATGTGATCATATATGACATGAAGACAGGAACGGAAAGTGTTGCCGCATCAGGGCTGAAATCGCCCGGCCGCATTGTATGGTCGCCTGCGGAAGATTATTTTGTGTACTCGAAAAATGAAGAGGCTGAGAAAACCGGTGATCTGAAACGGGTCTTTGACAATGATGACCGCATCCCGGGAACGCGCAACAGGAGCTACCTGTATATATATAACCCTGGCACGAAGCTGTCACAGCCGCTTACCGCAGGGTCGCAGTCAGCCTCTCTGCATGCAATCAGTCCCGACGGCAGGAGGGTACTCTTTTCGGTTTCCCGTCAGGACTACAGCGAGGTCCCTTTCTCAAAGCAGACTCTCTATGAGCTGGAAATCAGTACCATGCAGCTCGATACAATCTGGAAGGACAAGCTTTACGGCGGTTCATGCCAGTACTCGCCTGACGGAACACAACTGCTCGTATCAGGCGGTCCTGAGACTTTCGGCACCATCGGGGTGAAGGTGAGCGAGGGACGAATCCCAAACAGCTATGATACACAGCTTTTCATGTTTGACCTGAAGACCCGGAAAGCCGAACCTCTCACACGCAATTTTGAACCGGCAGCCGGGATGGCCCACTGGGCACCGGATGGCAAAATATACCTTACCGCCACGGAACGTGACTGCGTGAACCTCTACAGGCTTGACCCGAAAAAGCGGAGCTTTACAAAAATCGATGTGCCGGTGGAGGTGATCACTTCAGCAGATTTTGCGGAAAACAAAACGGTTGCTGTTCTGCGTGGTACAAGCATAAGCACTCCGGAAAAACTATATGCACTTGACCTGGCAACCGGGAAATCATCATTGCTCTCTGATCCGGGGGCAGACCGTATGGCAGATGTGTTATCCGGGCGGACGGAAGAATGGAATTTCAAAAACTCCCGCGGAACAACAATCTATGGAAGGGTATACTACCCGGTAAACTATGACCCGTCGAAAAAATATCCCCTGATCGTGAACTTCTATGGTGGTACAACTCCCACCGACAGGTCTTTCGGGGGGCGTTATCCCAAGGGAATATGGGCTGCCGAAGGGTATATGGTTTATGTCATGCAGCCTTCCGGATCAACCGGATTCGGGCAGGATTTCTCAGCCCTGCACGTGAATGGCTGGGGACGTGAGGCAATTGATGATATAATCGAAGGCACGAAGAAGTTCCTGGCCGCGTTTCCCTCTGCCGATGCTGCTAATGTAGGATGTATCGGCGCTTCATATGGCGGGTTCACCACCATGATGCTGCAGACCCGGACCGATATTTTCCGGACTGCAATTGCCCATGCCGGCATCAGTGACATCTCAAGCTACTGGGGTGAGGGATACTGGGGCTATTCATACAGCTCGGGCGCCACCAGGGGAAGCTATCCCTGGAACAGAAAGGATATATACGTGGATAACAGCCCGTTATTCAACGCCGACAAATTCAGTAACTCGATACTGTTGCTCCACGGAACGGCTGACACCAACGTGCCGGTAGGTGAGAGCCTGCAGTATTATGCAGCCCTGAAAATCCTGGGTAAGGATGTGGAGATGGTACTCGTCAGTGGAGAAAACCATCATATCCTTGACTACAAAAAGCGGATTGAATGGCATAATACAATCATGTCATGGTTTGACATGAAACTGAAGAACCAGCCACAGCACTGGAACGAGATGTACCCTGACAAGAATCTCTGAAAGGGACGCGGGGTTGGATGTTGCCGGCTGGTGTCATGCGGCTCTGCCACCTGGTGTCCCGTGACGCTGCCGGCCTGACCTGCACCCCTGCCCATGCCTCCTGCGGCCGTCAGCCGCCCATGCCTCCTGCGGCCGTCAGCCGCCTGTGCCTCCCGCGGCTGTCAACCGCTGCCCGGGGCCCCCTGTGAGCTCACATAATGAAGGGGATAAGCCTTTTCGTTCCCCTCATGTACTCACTGTACTTCTCTCCGAAATATGAGAGGCACTCGTTTTCATCACGGCGGGCGGTAACCCACAGCAACCATGACGACAGCAGCGCCACAGGAACAGTATACCAGAGCGGCTGCTTGAACCAGATCCCCCATGTCAGACACAGCAGCGATGAATACATCGGGTGCCTTATATACTTGAAAATGCCTGTCGTGACCAGCTCAGTTGTCTTCTCGAACCTGAAAAGCTTCTCGTCAACCCTGACAACACCCGGCTTCCTTGCACGGTGCAGCCTGACGGCAGCTTCAATCACAAACCATGCAGATATTATGAGCAGGATCCATGAGATCAGCTGTTTCACCGATAACGGATCTGTGAACCATTTCTCATAATTGACAGCAAAAAGCACAATGATGCACTCCCAGCTGAAAAACCTGGTGAATCCGTGGCTGTGCGGTTCAAACAGGCTCTTTTCTGAAAAGAATATTACCGGCAGGCTCAGGGCAATGAAGAAGATTACTTTATCCATTTCAGGTTGCTGTCAAATCTGTATGTTATTCCCTTTTCGGTATCCATTGTAATGTGATTTCCGCGATAGGACAGATTCAGCGGCGCCCCGGAGAGCGATTTTACGGTGATTTTTTCTGCAACACCGGCGCTCCATTCTATCCCTACCTCGAAATTGCCCCTGGCCTTGAGTCCGGTTACCTTTCCTTCAGGCCATGCTGCCGGCAGGGCCGGCAGCACCCGCACCACCCCGCCGTGACTTTGCACAAGCATCTCGGCAAGGCCGGCCGTACCCCCGAAATTGCCGTCTATCTGGAACGGTGGATGATTGTCAAAGAGATTCGGAAGGGTGGATTTCTCCAACAATAGCCTTACATGTTTGTAAGCCTCGTCACCATCATACAGCCTTGCATAGAAGTTGATGATCCATGCCCTGCTCCAGCCGGTATGGCCTCCGCCGTGCTCCAGACGCCGCTCCAGAGTACGGCGCGCGGCTGCATACAGCTCCGGTGTTTCTGGGGTTATCTGCGTCCCGGGATGCAGAGCGAAGAGATGAGACATGTGCCTGTGACCCGGCTCTGCCTCCTCATACTCCTCAATCCATTCCATGATGGTCCCGTTGGAGGCCACCCTGTCGGGTGGAATCCTTTCAAGGATATATTGCAGCGAATCAGACCACTCACGGTCAATGTCAATGATACCGGCAGCCTTGCGGCAGTTGCCGAGAACCTCACGGATAATCTGGTTATCCATTGAAGGTGCATAGGTAAGCTTGAATTCCTTCCCCGAGACCGGATCAATATAGCTGTTCTCCGGAGAGTAGGAGGGGACAGTGACAAGCCTCCCCCGGCTGTCGGGTACCAGAAATGTCCTTATAAACTCTGCGGCACCTTTCATGACCGGATAGGCATGCTCCCGGAGATATGTTGTATCATTCATGAATTCATAGTGTTCCCACAGCGGAAGTGTCATCCAGGCGCCACCCAGGGGAAACATCCCCCAATATACACCATCAATCACCGCAGTCTTGCCGAAGACGTCCGTTGTGTGATGTAAAGCCCACCCCTTCGCACCATATGTTTCCTTCGCTGTCACACCTCCGGGAATGGTCAGCTCCTCCATGAAGCGGACAAGCGGCCAGGTGGTCTCGGCAAGGTTGCAAACCTCCGCCGGCCAGTAGTTCATCTGAAGATTTATGTTGGTGTGATAATCAGAATTCCACGGGGCGGAAAAATCCTTGTTCCATATACCCTGCAGGTTTGCAGGTAATTGCGCCGGATAGCGCGATGAGCCCATCAGCAGGTACCGCCCGTACTGAAAATATGTTTCAATCAGCCCCGGATCATCACCACCGGCCTGAAACATCCTGAGCCGTTCATCCGTGGGGATTCCTTCCAGAACCGGATCACCTCCCAGGTCAAGATCAACCCTGTTGAACATTGCGGAGTGTTCACTTATGTGCTCCTTGCGTATCCTTGTAAAAGGTTTCCATGATGCTTTGCTGATAGCTTCGGTACATTCCATCCTTGGATCAATAGTCCTGTCAAAGTTCAGCAAATCAATGTTGTAATCTGTCCGGGCGTTGAAGTATAGTGTCATCTCTGTTCCTCCCGAATAGTGGAGTGTTGTTTCGCCTGCCTTCAGCTCTCCGTCACAGCTGATGACTATCAGCGAGGCAAAGAACTTCATGTGTTCACCTGCGGGACCTCTCTCCGGGTCTTCAGGGTCAATGATCTGCCCCTCCATGTCAATCCTGTTGTCAGAGACGGTTATTACGGCATCCTGGGGCCGGGTCATCATGATATCCATGTCAAGACCACCCTCATCCTGTGAACGCATGCTGATAACCATCAGATCTTCTCCGGCAGGTACATAAACCTCATATTGAACCTTCTTCCCGTTCCTTTTGAAACTGACCCGTGCAATGCCCGTTGCCAGGTCAAGCTCGCGACGGTAGTCGGTTGCAGCAGAGGTATCAGCAAACCGGAAAAAGATATCTCCGACAGTCTGGTATGACCAGGTCTTGCCGGGAATGCCTGCCAGATACTTTTCTGATAGCTCATACGCTTCAGGGATCTTTCCGTCAAGGATCAGCTCCCTTATCTTCGGCAGATTTTGCAGGGCATCGGGATTATTGTTGGGCACATTCACCCCGCCCCACAGCGATTCCTCATTTACCTGAAGGCGCTCAACTGACGGATCACCGAACAACATCCCTCCAAGCCGCCCGTTACCCACAGGTAAAGCTTCTGTCCACTCCCCGGCAGGCCTGTCATACCATAAAACATACCTGCCTGTTGGACCGGGGTTGATTTTGCAGCCGGATAATAAAAGAAAGAACAGGAGGGGGAGGAATTTTAATATCTTCATAATGTTCAAAGGTTATTCAACTGGTTTTTACAAGTCATCACAAATCCACCGTTGGGTCGCACTTCTACAGTTATCTTACCTTCTGCGTCCGCAGTGACAGTGGAGGTTGAGAATGACCGTAGAGTCTCTCCATCTGTAACAACTGTCCATGTGCCGGCAGTGTGAATTGGAGCCGGAAACACAAGCCTCAGCGGTTCCTTTTCAGCATTGACACCGGCAATATACCATTCTTCCCCGGATCTTCTCGCCATCACGATATGGCTACCCGGATATCCGTCAATGAACCTTGTCTCGTCCCAGCTGACAGGTATTTCGCTCATCATCTCCCTTACATAGTCCGGAACAGTTGCCATCCCCTGAGGAGTCTCGGCATAATGCTGGACACCTGACAAGAAGAGTACTGCCATGGCCAGTTCGGCTCCGTTACCTGTAACACGCTCATAATTGTCATATTCAGTAAAGCAGACCGGGGTGAAATCCATCGGATCAAACGCATTCCTGGTGTATGCCAGCATAGTGGCTTTTGACGGAACGAGGTCAGCGGTTGACTGGTCAAACGTGGCAAATTCAAACCCTCGGATTGCCTCCATGGAGACAAGATTTGGCCAGGTGCGCTGCACACCGCGGGGGAGCGTGGAACCATGACAGTTGACAACCAGCCTGTGCCGATGGGCATCTTCGAGAATATCCTTGTAATAATCCATCATAGATTGCCCGTCGCCGCCGAAGAAATCAACCTTTATGCCCTTTATGCCAAGACTCTCCAGCCTGCTGAATTCCTCCTCCCTCAATTCATGCGTTAACAGCCGGTCCTTGGGGTGATATGTAACTGTGTTCCAATCACCTGCCGAATTGTACCACAGTATCAGACCTACATTTTTGTTTTCTGCCAGCTTTGCAAGCTCACCTATCTTCTCCCAACCGATCGTCCTATCCCAGTTCACGTCAATAAGGCAATACTCCCATCCCATTTCTGAGGCATAGCTGATGAAACGTCTCTGCTCTTCATAGTTGACTGATCCGTCCTTCATCAGGGCCCAGCTCCACGCTGCCCTTCCCGGCCTGACATAGCTGAAGTCGCCCTCCTCGGGCGGAAGGGCAAGGTCAGTGCCATGGGTTGATTCGGCAATAACTCCCGGAGTGCTTCCAATGGTTATTATTCTCCAGGGGGTCTGCCAGGGAAGTGTTGACCGGGGATAAACAACGCCATTCGTGTATCCCTCTGTCGGCTCAGGGAAGGCAATGGACAGCTCGTTCGTTCCGACAATCAGGTCCAGGTGACTCCCGCAGTAGTTGCGGTCCGGCCAGCTCTCCGTCAGGTTGACCCAGCAGTTGCCTGTACGGAACAGGGCAGGGAAAACATATCCGTTTGTGTCAGCATCCAGGTCTGACAGCAGTTCCTCCATCAGGTAGTTCTCCTCGTATGATGGATTGGTCTGGTTCCATCCCGATTTTGATGCAGCCCGGGGCTGGATCCATGCAACAGTCTCCTCAGGGAAAGAGAATGTGCTCTTTTCCTCGATGATGAACTTATTCTCTCCGGGGGCGCCGGGGAAATCATAGCAAAAAGCAAGCCCCTGATCAGAGAGCCGGAAAACAATATTCATATTCTTTCCGTAACTATTGGAAAGATGAACGACCATCTGTCTGGCATTGTATGAAGCTTTCTTTGTCTTACCATAAAGAAGTGTATAGTTATCATTGACCTCCACTGGTCCGGAAACAGAATCCAACGTCAGGTTCCCGGAAAAATCATCATCAGCCATGACAACTCCAAGCCTGCCATTTCGGATCACAACAGTATCACTGTAAAATAATGAGTAGGTTGGTAACCCGCCCTCCTCCAATTCAAAAGTCAGCCTGGTCTTCCCATCAGAACCGGTAAGGGATACCACAGGTACATTGTTGCATCCGGCTGCAAGAAATATCGCGCAGGCAACAGCAATAAACAGTTTAGCCATAAGTATTTTATTTAAGTCTCTTATTCTCTTCGAGCTTCCCCAGTTTTATCCCCTCAATGGGAACAAAGGTGTTGTCTGCCATTTCTGCAATCCTTATGTTGCTCGTAACACCCTTGAACATGATCCTGATTGTGTTTTCAACATTTTCCCTGATTGGTTCCATGATCCATGCAAACTCTTCAGGGCCACTCTCGAGCGAATGCTCGGTCTCAAGACGGATCTCTTCCTTCAGTTTCTCCGCTCTTTCCGCCAGGTCATCACTGGTCATCCACCTCTTCACCGTCAGGGGCAGTTGTCTCCTGTACTCCAGCGTCTCAAAAAACTCCCACTCCAGCTTCCGGTTGCCGAAAGAGAGGAACCGCGGGTTGATATTGGCCACTATCAGCTCGTCTGATTCGGGAAGATACTTGAACCTTAGTTCCTTGAGGTCAATACCATATTTCGCCTTCAGTGAAACACCCAGACTGCCAATGTAACGTATCTCCCGGTCATTGAGCTGTTCTGTCTTGTTTACCGTGCGCTTGAACCGGGTGTCTATCTCGAAAAGGTTCATCTCCAGGATACTCTTTATCTGCGTGATCTGAAAATGTCTCTCCTTGAGAAATTCATTCTCCTCCATCAGCTTCTCGTTCATCTTCGCAAGACTCTGGTTCTTCTCCTCGAGCCCGGTGATGTTATCCTCAAACCTGGAAACCTTTACATTAAGCAGAATCAACTGCTGAATGCCCAGGATAATCAGTCCTGCAGCCAGAAAAGCCGCACCCCAGATAACCAGTTTGTTGGCGAGAAGGATGATTGCCACAATGATTATTGCAGCCACCAGGAGGTATCGCTTAATGCCTGTCATGGAGAATATCGATTTCTTCATCTAATTAGTTTTTTGCCATTATGAGAACTGTGCAAACCTGCGAAAAAGGACCTTGCATTGACCCCAAGCGACTGGTTGCGGTAGCCCCCTTCCTGAACCACCAGTGTCGGCAGTTTAAGGCTGCCTATCATCTCCCCGTTTGCTGCAAAATCCCTGTGAGTAAAACTCCAGGTGCCGGTCGGATCACCCTTGGCAGGATCAAGGCCTAGTGCAACTATAAGGTAATCAGGCTTGTATTTTTGGATAATCCTGATCGCCCTTCCCAGTACCCTGGTATACTGCTCGTGGGTCACCTTTTCCGGAAGGGGAAAGTTATAATTGAAACCAAGACCTTCACCTTCGCCCTTCTCTTCCTCAAACCCCGAGAAATAGGGATAGGCAAAAGAGGGATGGCCGTGGATGGAAATTGTAAGCACATCATTCCTTCCGTAAAAGATCTGCTGCTGACCGTTGCCGTGATGGTAGTCGATATCCAGTATGGCTACCCTGCTGCTGCGGCTCAGGTAATGAGCTGCTATTGCACAGTTGTTCAAGTAGCAGAATCCGCCGAAGACAGACCGCTCTGTATGATGCCCGGGTGGCCGGGTGAGCACATAAGCGTACCGTGTACCCGCAAGCAGCTCATCAGCTGCACTCATCACGCAATTGACACCCCAGCGTGCAGCCAGGAAAGCATCCTGGTTGAGCGGGGTGAAGGTGTCAAAACAATAGTAGCCTGCCCGTACTGACAGCTCCTTTGGTGCCCTGGTGGCATACCTGATGGGAAAAACATATGGGTATACCGACTCCCCTTTGGGGATGGTCTGGCTTACCTTCCTGAAATAGTTGAAATAGTTGCTGTCATGAACATCAAGAATATGCCTGTCAGGATACTCCCTGATTTTGCCCATCCTGAACAGCCCGCTTTTATCCAGTTCTCTGAGAATGCTTTTTACCCTTACGGGCGATTCCACATAGCCGCGCTCCCTGACATGATGAATAGAGTGTTTATCATTTACGGCAAGCCATATTTTTTTCTTCTCCGGAAGCGTCGCAGGGCCCTCTATGATTATTTTTTTCCGGGTGTAACGGGGAGGCCTGATAACTGCCGGATCGTCAGTTATACTGTTGATGACCATGTTATTATATTCGACTCCCGAATAGTCGCCGTATTTTCTCTCCAGGATTGCCCTTACTATTCCGCGAAGCTCACCGCGTGAGACAGTCTCACGCCTTCCCAACCCGTCAAAGACCAAATAAGGCGGACAATCATCCTCCGGCCTGACGGGAGTCTCGTACAGCGTATTTATAACAGGCCTTGCCCCGAACCGCTCATAAAAGGCAAGTCTCTTGCGGTTCTGCTCAAGCGTAGACTGATCCTTGCATAGTGCCGGATCATCCGGCAGACACTCAAAGAAGAGTCCGACAGCATCAACCGAGACAGCCTCTTCTCTTAACCTTTCATAAAGAGCTCCTCCCAGTCCCGATGAGGAGCTGCCCGGAGAGGCTGCAATGTAATCGAGATAACAGAACTGCAGGTCAGGCATATACAACAGCACGGCAAAAGCCCTCACTGTCTCATGAATATCCTCTGCAACGAAAACGGCCGTCTGATACTTTTTCCGCAGAGGATTGACAAACTGAGTCTCCAACTCACCTATTTTCTTTTCACTGATGGCCGGAAACTGCTTTCGCAGTATCTCCTTCACGGCCTCAATCTTACGTATATTGGCCTCGTGAAAGGGATTGGTTATTTTTCTTATTCTGATCATAAGGTCATTCGGTAGTACCGGAGTTGCTGACAAATGCTATCTTACTTCCGTCAGGGGACCAGCTCGGTACATTGATAGTACCCTGTCCGCCGTAAAGATAAGCAATTACCTCAGGTGTCAGCGCTGCAAAATCCTGCCTGCCTGTTTCTGCTTCAGGAATCGGTATCATTCTGATATACACATGCTTATAAAACGGGTGATCATCAGCCCTAACCTCAGGCATGAAGGAGAGGAAAACAATCTGCCTCCCGTCCGGTGATATATGCGGGAACCAGTCATTGTATTCATCGAAAGTAACCTGTTCCTGCTCCGAGCCATCAGGCTTCATTCTCCAGAGCTTCATCTTGCCGGTACGGACCGAGTTGAAGTAAATATACTTCCCGTCAGGTGAGTACTCTGACCCGTCATCAAGGCCGGGAGCATCTGTAAGTCTGATCTCTTTCTTCTTCTTTACTGATATTTTGTAGATGTCATAGTTGCCGTTTCGCTCAGCGGTATAAGTCAGCCAGCGGCCGTCAGGTGACCATCCGTGGAGATAGGAGGGACCCCTGGCCGTGATACGCTCAGGTTTGCCTCCGCCGGCCGGCATAACAAAAATGTTTGACCTGTTTTCCTCCTCTGCCACGTGATGACTTATGCCAAGCATGCTGCCGTCGAAGGAGAGCACATGGTCATTGTTGTTGCTTGTGGCGAGACCGGAATTGATCACCTCAGGCTTGCCCGCTTCAAGGTCGAACCGGTAAAGCAGCCCGTCACTGTTATAAATCAGGTATTTGCCGTCAGGAGTCCAGTTGGGAGCCTGGATGGAGTTTGGCGCCTGGAAAACCACCCTGCGAAGGCCGGTTTCAATATCCAGTATCTCAAGGTTGCTTGCGAGGTAGTCACCGTAAGGCACCAGTCCCTGCCATGCCGGTTTTGTGATCCGCACATTGGAAAAAACAGCGCTTTCGGCCACGTTGTTATCATGTGAGCAGACAAACAGTCCGGTATATACCTCCCCGGTCAGTGATGCCTGTCTGACAGCTACGGTATCAAACGGATTGCCCCTGACGGCGGCGGAGAAGATGAACAGGTCACCTTTCCGTTCAAGCTGAATTACGTCGGGTGCCTCTACCACGGACCTGGTTTCCAGTGTCTCCCCACCTTCAGCGGTGCGGTATTGCAGCGAGGTCAGCCCGTCGCCGTGCACCGCAGAGCTGACGTGAGGTGCACCGCTTCCGAGCCCGTCCCTGATCATCCAGCCGGCCTTCCGGTGCTCATGCTTCCCCTCACCGATAAACCTTACACCGGCGCTCAGAATGAAATCGCCCTTCATCTTCTTCCACGCGAAGTGGAACTGGTCTGAACCGAACCAGATGTTTTCGCCGGACCCGGTAAGTATGTATTCCTGGCTCTCCGGAAGAAATTCATTGGAACCTTTGATCCCGCATTTACCAATGTCTGCGTTGGCGTCAAAGACTGATTGCTGATAATTCTGACTTTTCAATGGACCTGTAGTCACAATGGTGATGCTCATAATTGCAATAGTCAGACTAAAGTTTGTTTTCATTCTTGAGATATCTTTCTATACCAGATCGCAGGCTTCGGGGGGCATCCACTTTGCATCATGCCCTTCCCACTTGATGTTGCACCCGATGGGATTGGTGACAGGTACGCTGATATCCCTTCCGGAGGTGAGTTCCTCCAGCGTCCTCTCAAGATCATTGACGGTCATGCGCGAGGTGTCCCTCGGAGAATCAACACCACGGCCGGTATAGACAAGAACGCGGTCACTGTTAAAAACAAAGAAATGCGGGGTCTTAAGCCCTCCATAGGCTCTCACCACTGTCTGGTCTCTGTCATACAGGTATTTCCACGGGAATCTGTGCTCCTCCATCCGCCTGACCATGTTCGGGAAGCTGTCCTCCTCATAGGTGTGCTCACTGTTGGAGTTGATGCCAACGAAAGCCACGCCGGCATCACGGAACTTCTCAGCAGTGTCACGTGTCACCTCGTCGGAGCCGGTCACATAGGGGCAGTGGTTGCAGGTGAAGAAGATCACCAGAAACGGGTAGTTGTCAAAGTCTGACAGGCTGTATTCCCTGCCGTCAGTGGCAGGAAGCCTGAAATCTATGGCCTTCCGGCCGGGTTGAAGTGTATAACTCATATCATTTTCTTTTTTTATTATTCTTTATTTTTGACAAACACAATGCTGGGCACCGGCCTCTCAACCTTTCCGGAGGGTCTGTTAACCACACCGGTGACACCCTCGCCCTTCACATACAGCGTTGTTGAGCCTCCGCCGTCAAGATTAAGGATTTCAGTACATCCCAGACTCTTCGCCAGTTCCCTGAGCTCGAAGAGGCTCATACCATCAGCATAGCCCGGCTGCCTGCCGTCAACGGCAATGAACAGCACATGACCTGTGCCGGTAATGCCCAAAAGTGAACGCGGATGGCGATTCTTGTTGAAATTGATGCTGTCAAGGGCAATGTCCCGGCCATTATCTGTAAGAAGGGGACCGGTGACGATGGCATCCTCGGCAAGCATGGTCCCGGAATCCTCACTCTCCGGCCCCCAGCCTGAAATATCAACAACCTCGCCGGTGGCGGTAAAAATCCCTGTGGCCCGAATGCCGTACTCCTTCTCGTCGGTGACTGCCACCACTGAATCATTAACCCTTACATAGTGCACATTATAACCCTCCTGCATGTTGAAAAACGTGCCGTTGACAGCCGCTAAAACACCCTCTCCTGCAGCATAGACACTGGTGATCAGAGGTTTGTCTCCGGCTGCCACCCCAAACTCAAACTGCCCCGCGGTGGTATCGGTTTCAACAATATAAATAGCCTGGTCAGAGTCAAACAGCCTTGCCTGCACCCACCTCAGAACTACTCCCTCTGTGATGGTCCGGCTGTTCCATTCAATCTCTGAAAGTGACTGTTTCCCGTTTAATGCCTGCCCTCCCGCATGTGATGAAACAAGCAGTAAAACAGCAACTGTGATGATAATTTTAATTCTCATTTTATGGTCTGATACTTTAAAGTTTCATAACTTTATGAAATCGGTTTCAAAACAAATACTATTATTATATGAACACAGATCGCTCATTAAAGTTAACTGCTTTTTTCCGTACAGCAGCAACTGCTGCACTTATTGTTGCATTCCTGGCCCCTGCTGGCGCACAGCCTTCAGGAGGGCCTTACGGACCGGTACGGCAGGTATGGCCGGTCCCTGAAAAGGCAGAACGCATAATTTATGTTGCTCCTGACGGCAACAGTAACTCGCAGGGAGATAACATTGATGCACCGTCAACCCTGGAGGCTGCAATTGCGAAAGCAACCACCGGAGACGTCATTATTATGCGTGGCGGAACATACCGGACCGGAGACCTGGTGCTGAACCAGGGAATCACCATTCAGCCATACGGTGATGAACAACCGGTGCTTAAAGGCACCGGAGTGGCAACAGAGTGGAGGGACCTGGGCAACGGACTGTGGGTGACAAAATGGGACCGTCTCTTTCCGTCAGCGCCGCAAAGCTGGTGGCAGAGGCTCAGAAACGGAAAGGACACACCCCTTCACAGGTTTAATGATGACATGGTATTCATTGACGGCCGCTTCCTGCAATCAGCCGGCTATGAGGGCGAGGTGAATGAAAATACTTTCTTTATAGATTATTCTGCAGGACTGGTTTATATCGGGATTGACCCGAAGGATAAGCTTGTGGAAATAACCACTCATAATGTAGCTATTCACCGCGTCACCGGCGAATGTCATGGCAGAACCTCTGACGGCCGCGGGCCGGTAATCAGGGGTATCACCTTAACACAATATGCGTACCGTGCACTGGAGATAGACGGGAAAGACCCCGAGGGCATATCCCCTGAGGCTGAACACGGCAAAGATGTGGTGGGCACAACGCTTGAACATTGCACAATATCATTCTGCTCTCGGGTTGCCGCTTACCTGAGGGGAGACAAACTTACAATCAGAAATTGCAGGGTGAGCGACACAAGCACTGAGGGCATATATATCCTCAGCTCATCAGATGCGCTGCTTGAAAAGAATATCTTCACGAGAAACAACATCGAGCGCATAACCGGCTACTACCCGGCAGCGGTGAAAATATTCAACCAGTGCTACCGGGTTACCTGCAATGACAACCTGGTGACGGAACTCCCCTTCTCAAACGGGATATGGTATGATGTGGGCAACGTAGACGCTGTTTTTACCAACAACTGGATTGAAAATGTAGGACTGACAGGCAGGGCGGTCTCATACCTCCAGACCTGGCCCAGCGAGAGCGGCTTCTTCTTCGAGATATCCAAAGGAGCCATTTGTGCCGGGAACGTCTTCGTAAACTGCGAACTCGGCATACATATACTCAACAGCTGTGACGCGAAGATGTACAACAATACCCTCGTCAACAGTACTGCCTGCGTGAGCCGCAGCGAGCGCAGCGCCGTGGGTGACCACTTCGGGTGGCACCCTGCAACTGGCCCTGATGTGGAAGAACGTGACGGGCACATCTATGTCAATAACCTCATGGTGGCAGATGCGAGCCTTAACAGACCACACCTCTTCATCTGGCAGCGAAGCATTCTCTGCGACAGACTTCCTGATCCCCAGTTCAAAACTATTAACAATAACGTATATGTGAAAAACGGTGATCGCAAAGCGATGCCACTTATACTCTGGAGCCCGGCTCAGAATGAACAGTGCATAACTGCGATGGATTCACCGGTCGATCTGAATACCCTCCATCCGGACTTTGAAACAAAATGCCTTTTCTTCAGTGATCAGGGTGTCTTCATCAGTCCTGAATTAAATAACTACAGAACCCTGCCCGGATTTGCCGGCCACTCAGTGGCTGCACTGCCGCCACCAGAAATACAGGCTTTGCTGAAGATGAAGAACCGTGACCAGGCTTACGTTGGCGCCTATCCTGCCAGATGATGAGCCCGCAGCAGGAGCCGGCACTAACCATCAACCCTGTCTGGAGATAAGGTATATCGTGTAACCAATATAGGATGTCAGCAGAACCGCTGCCTCCCACCTGTCAAGCCGGTGCTTCCGCCATGCTGTAAGGTTGATGAAGAGAACAACTGTCCCTGCTGCCAGGATATAAAAATCTATATCAAAAATCGGACTGTATTTAACAGGACTGACCAAGGAGACCGTACCTCCGATAAGGAGTAAATTGAACAGGTTGGATCCTACAATGTTTCCCACGGCAATGTCAGCGTTCTTTCTGAAGGCGGCAACAACTGAAGTGGCGAGCTCAGGCAGAGATGTTCCGGCCGCAATGATGGTAAGCCCGATGACCTTTTCACTGACACCCATCGCTTTTGCAATGATGACAGCGTTGTCAAGGACGAGCCTCCCGCCAATTATCAACCCGGCAAGACCCAGGATGATAAGGACTATCATCTTAAACAGTGGACCGGAAGGCTTCTGAATGGTCTCTTCCGGCGTGTAATCCTTTATCTGCCTGTAAATGTAGAACTGGAACAATACAAAGAGTCCCAGTAGTATGATGCCGTCAATTCTCCCCAGCATCATCTCACCTTTGGGAGAAGAAATATGCACCATCAGGTAGAATACCACCAGGGCTGCCAGCGACATTGGTATCTCTTTGTAGACTGTGCTGGCCTGAACCTTCAGGGGTAGTAGCACACCTGCAATGCCCAGAATGATGAAAAGATTGAAATTGTTGCTGCCTAATATGTTCCCGAAGAAAATGTCCTGGTGATCGGTGGCTGATGCAAATAGATTCACCACAAGCTCCGGTGCCGAGGTCCCGAAAGCTACAACAGTTAATCCGATGGTTAGATCTGAGATCCTGAATTTTCTTGCAAGTGAGGAGGCTCCGCCAACAAGCCATTCTGCCCCGGCAATAAGCAACGCCAGGCCGGCAATTAATAAGACTATCTGAAGTGCCATGCCCCAAAATTAACAATATTTTTTTCAGACTTGCCCGGGCAAAGGACTTACCATCAACTACAGTAAAGAGTATGTCAGGATCGTATTTGTGTAACTTACACTAATCAAACCAGTTATTCTCCATGAGAATATTAAGGCCACTTTTAATGATTCTATTCAGATCTTCCGGTGGCCTGTTGAATAATCCTACATATAGAAGGTCCTTTTCGGGAACCGAGAAGTGAAATGCCCTGAACCCGCCCTGGTCACCATTATGGTAAATGATTCTTACACCATAGTTGTTCTTCTCACCAAGGATCTGGCCTTCACCGATGAACCAACCGTAACCGATAAAGGGAGGCTCAGTTTCCTTCCAGTTGGCAGGCAGGCATATAGTCCTTGATTTTTCAGTCAGCTCCCTGCCAAGGAAGAGATGCTGTCTGATGGCTTTCTCATAAAGCGCAAGCTCGGTCACTGAACTCCACACTCCTCCGTTGCCGGCTGCCGGAAAAGTAGGATACTCACCATAATCAGACTCTTTCCAACTACCGTTCACCAGTTCATACGCGTGGGCCACACCTGTTTCAGGATGAGGGCCATCAGTGATGGTGCTTGTGACCATGCCTGCCGGTTTGAAAATCCTGTCAGCGATGAAATCCTGCCACTTCCGGCCGCTGACCTTCTCAATTATCAGCGCCAGGCCGTTGAATGCAGGATTCGAATATTCAAACTTCAGACCTGGTGCAAAAACCAGTCTCTCCGCCTGCATAACCGGGGCCCAGTTTTCGTAGTCCTTAGCGGTGATAAAGAATTCCGGATTCTCACTTACCGGCCTGTTGTCAGGCAGCCCCGATGTATGGGTGAGGAGATGGGTTATTGTCACCGCATCAGCTATCTCCCTGCTCCTGAATTCCGGAAAATAGATACTCATCGGGTCAGACAGTGAGAGCTTGCCCTCCTCTTGCAGGATGAGTATTCCGTTGGCCACGAAGGTCTTGGATATTGAGCCGAGGTTGAAAAGGGTGTTCTGTGTTATCTTTTCCCTGGTCTCCATATCGGCCAGGCCAAAGCTTTTATGATAAATGACGCTGTCACCCTTCATGACAAGGAGCGCACCGCCGGGCTCATTTTTCTCAAATTCGGCCGCAAACAGTGAATCAAGTGATGCAAACATGTTTTTATCCGTTTGTTTGGTTGAACATGAAAAAGCCAGCAGGCAGACTGACAGGAGCCATACAGTTCTCATTTCAGTTGTTTTTATGAGTTATCGATATGCGGAACGATTGTATCCTGGGAGTCTTTTCCGGAGTCAATGAAAACCAGACATTGATCATACCGTCACTCCCCTCTATTACGAAGGAGCCCCTAAGACTGTTTTCCGGGATTATTTCCCTTATTGCAAGTATCTTACCTGCTTTATCAAACATCCGCAATGTTTGAGACCGTAAATCCTCCGGCGGATTGTCAATGAAAAAATTGTCTGAAAAGATCTCATCGGTGCCGGCCGGATCCCAGTCAGGCATTATCCTCAGCAGATCATCCATCCTTGTCTTCAGGATGCCGGTGATCTCATGCCGGTGCGGCCTGACCACCCCCGCATCAATGAGAAGCTCGAGCACCTCCTGGTTGACGGTGTAGGTTGAGCCGTAGGTCCTGTTGCTGAAGGCCACCACGCCAATACCGTAATCAGGCATGATGGTCCAGTTGCTTCCAAATCCGGGAAGGCCTCCGTTATGGAAGATTTTCTTCCTGTTCATGCAGTCAAGCGACCATCTGAGGCCGTAGCCGTATGCCACGATAACATCACATTCCGGTCCTCCGCTGTAGAGTGTGCTGCTGTTGTATGCGATTCCTGATGAGGGTGAGTGCATCTCCCTCAGGGAGCTTCTCTTAAGTGGCCGGCACTCAGCACTGTCGCGTGGCAGCCACCGCTCCTCACGGTCACATGGCGGCCAGGCTGACAGGTGCATGATTGCATAACGGGCAAAATCGGCTACAGTTGATATCAGCCCGCCCATCGCCCCAAAGGGGCCGTCATGTAGCAGCTCCTCCTGACTCCATCTTCCGTTTATATACCTGTACCCATTCGCCATTATGCCATCCGGCAAAACATCATACTCCCATACCGTACAGGTCATTCCCAGCGGCCTGAAGACCACGGAGTCAATATAATCCTGATAAGGCACACCAGTTACTGCCCTTATTACCCGGCCAAGCAGAGTATAACCAAGGTTACTGTATTCATAGGCGACACCCGGCACGTTTGACATGGTCAGTCCATCACGGATCAGTGCGCTGAGTCCCTCCTCGGTGGTTTCAAGCTGCCTGTCTGCCCAGGGATCATCCTGCGGGAATCCTCCGGTATGTGTCAGCAGGTGCCTTATGGTAAGTACCGGAGCATCCCCGCTAAGGTAGTGAAGGCTGTCAAGCTCCGGGAGCCAGCGGTATACAGGGTCATCAAGCTGCAGCTTTCGCTCATCGCGCAGCCTCAGGATCGCCAGGGCGGTGAAGCTCTTGGTCATGGAGGCTGCCCGGAATGCCGTGGAGAGTGTTACCGGGGTGCTGTCGCCCAGGCTGGAATAACCGGTGGCGCCTGAATAGACAAGGGATGTATCCATGATAATGCCGTACGCTATCCCCGGCAAGTGATTTTCTGCGGCAAAGAGACGGTAAAGGCTGTCAATTTTATGGGTCAGCGCCGGGGAAATCCTCTGCGCTGACAATGACTGGCCGGTAAGGATCAGAACAAAAGCAAATGCAGCAGCTATCTCCCTGGCTGCAATTCGTACAGGCGAAGTCATCTTTCTTTTATCCTGTTGTATTTCCGGAGTATCTGCAATGTCTTCTCAACAGGTAAAGCTTCAATCATCATCCCGTTTCTGGCCTTCACAGTCTCAGCGGCAAAGAGTGAGTTGATTATGGCTTCTTCGGTTGCCTCGGCAACAGCCTGGAAGAGCAGGTCCATCTCATCATTCCTGATCTCCCTCCACTCCTCGGACAAAGATTCGGAAGAGTAGGGGATACGCAGCTCCTCCGCGGTGGATACGGCTATGACATAGTCCCCGCTGCCGTTTGACCCGGATGCTCCTGTTCTCATCATGCCTGCAAAGGCCCTTGAACCGAGCCTCTTCAGGTTCCTTGATGTGAGCGGCGCATCAGTCATGACCACAATCATGCATGAACCGTCTTCCTTGTACTCATTAACGGTGGTTCTGAAGCTGTACCGCCCGAGCTCCTGGCCCACAGGCACACCATTGACCTGCAGGATGCCGCCGTAGTTCGTCTGCACAAGCACACCTATAGTGTACCCTCCCCTGGTGGCGGGCAACACACGCGAAGATGTGCCTATCCCTCCCTTGAACCCGAAGCATACAGTGCCGGTGCCGGCTCCTGCATTACCCTCGGCAACAGGACCGCTGTCAGCATCCCTGATTGCCTCCAGTACATGCTCCATGGTGATATGCCTGCCCCTGATATCATTGAGCCTGGCATCATTGGTCTCTCCAACCACTGCATTGACACTCATCACACGGTCGTTCCCCGGCTGGGAGAGGGTGTGCTCTATCACTGCAGCCATGGCTGTTGACACACTCAGCGTATTGGTCAGTACCACCGGGGTCTCCAGGTTTCCCAACTCTTCAACCTGGGTGTATCCGGTCAGCTTTCCAAATCCGTTACCCACGAAGATCCCTGCCGGAACCTTCTGCTGAAATATATTCCCGTCATGGGGAAGGATAGCCGTGACTCCGGTGTTTACCGAGTCACCCTCCTTAATGGTTACCTGGCCCACCTTCACGCCGGGCACATCCGTGATGGCATTGAAACTGCCGGTACGCAGTATGCCAATCTCTATTCCGTAGTCTCTTGCTCTCTTCATCTGAGCATCAGTTTTTTGGCAGTGCAGGGCTGTCAGCATAAGAATGACCGCAATGGCTGCCCTGATATTGTGTCTGTAAATGTTCACGGACTCTTCGTTTACTTGTTCTCAGAGCGGTCAAACACTTTTTTGCCTCCCACCCAGGTCTGCTGTACCTTCAGATCCCATATTTTCACCGGGTCAATTGCTGTAATATCCTGGTCAAGAACCACAAAATCAGCCAGCTTGCCCGGTTCAAGTGACCCTTTGATATTCTCCTCAAATGAAGCGTATGCAGCGTTAATGGTATAGGCTTTCAGTGCCTCCTCAACAGTTATCTTTTGCTCAGGCACCCATCCGTCAGGATTCTTGCCGTCAAGTGTCCGGCGTGTCACCGCGCCATATATTCCTTCCAGCGGTGTTGCCGGAGCCACGAACCAGTCGCTCCCAAACGCCACCGTGACTCCGCTGTCAATAAGCGACCGGAAAGCATAGGATGTCTTCATCCGTTCCTGGCCGATGTATTCCTCTGCCCATCTGCCATCATCTATGGCGTGGTAAGGCTGCATGCTGGCTATCACCTTCAGCTTTCCGTATCTTTCAATGTCGGCCGGTACAATATGCTGTGAATGTTCAATCCTGAACCGCCTGTCACGCTCCCCGTTCTCCTCTGAAACCTGCTCATAGGTATTGAGCAGGTAATTGATTGCCCGGTCTCCGATGGCATGAATTACTACCTGTAGCTCCGCCCTGTCTGATTCGGAGATCCACCTGTACAGATCTTCCTTGCTGTTCACGAAGAGGCCGCTGTCAGTCTGCAGGTCAGTGTATGGTTCTATGAATGCGGCGGTATGTGATCCCAGTGAGCCGTCAACAAAGCCCTTGACACCTCCTGTACGGAGCCATTCATCTCCTTTACCCTCTCTTTCAATATGTTCCTTCAACTCGTTCCACCTGCTGATGGTCTTCAGCCAGTAAACCCTGGTGATCTGACTGCCGCTGGCACGTACCCTTGACAGCCCGTCAATATATTCTGCACCGTCAACGGCATGGACTGAAGTAACCCCGTTGGAGGCAAGATAATTCATGGCTGCAACCAGCGCCCGGTCAACCTCTTCTTCCGTCGGTGCAGGGATTTTTACAGAGATGAGGTCCATGGCGTTGTCCTTGAAGATACCTGTCGGTTCACCGCGGCTGTCCTTTTCTATCGTTCCCCCGGAGATGTCTCTCACAGTGTGATCAACGCCCGCCAGCTTCATGGCCAGTGAGTTGGCCAGCGCCATGTGCCCATCAAGACGTGATACAAACACCGGATTGTCAGGTGTGACCGTATCAATCCACTCAGCCATAGGAAGTGTTTCCCATCCCTTGCCATCCCAGTCGCCCCCGAGAATCCACTCGCCGGGTTTCAGCGTAGTGGCATATTCCTTTATGCGCCTGATAACAATCTCCGGTGTGGTTGCATCTCTCAGCTGCACCGAGGCAAGGTTTGATCCTCCCTGCAACATATGTACATGGGAATCAATAAAGCCGGGGGCTATGAACCTGCCTCCCATGTCAATAATAACAGTGGCTTCTGACCTGTGCTTCATGACCTCACTCTTGTTACCCACAGCAACAATAGTGTCACCTGAAACAGCCATTGCCTGTGCATAGGGCTGCCTTTCATCTCCTGTCCATATGCGCGCGTTCGTGATGATCATGTCAGATGGTTGTTTTGAACTGTTGCATGAAAAGGTAATCATCCCAATGATGACCACCGCCATAACCTGAATCTTGTTCATTTCAGTTTTTATTGTCAGTATTTGCTCATTAATCACTTTGAATTTCCTCATTTTCCCTGAATTCATCTATGAGGGGGGCGGCCTTATCCATGTCATCCTCAAGAATATACAGGTCAACATTAACAGGATTGCCTCCGAGGTATCCCAGGGTCGAGTCATTCTTGATGAGCGATTTCACTCCAATTTCCTCCAGCCTCTTCATCAGCAGGAGGGCAGTAGGTTCGGGTCCAATAAATACCTTGATCAGTTTTTCTTCATTTTCCATATTACTTTTTTTAATTGGTTTATCAGGGTAAAGCGTTCCTCCCTTGGTCAGCCACGAGATGCCGAATGCCATAAGAGTAACTGTTTCGGCAATAAGTACAAATCTTGAATCGGAATTGATGCCGTCAAAGAAAAGGAAAAAGACCTCAATGGACGCCAGCGCCACGAGCATGATGATTCCGCATGCCCTGAATATTTGATTCCTCTTCTTCTTCATCTCGGTGAGGTGCTCTTCTCCGCGGGTGAAAAGAAATATTGAAATGAGTGCCAGGATTACCAGGAAGCATGCAGCACAGCTGAAATGCACCCACGCAATCCAGTCCCACGGTCCCTCTTTCACTGTCGGGAAAAAGGCAACCCCCAGCGCAAAAAAACCCGCCAGGTTGGCAGCGCTGTTATCCCATCTGTCATATCCTTTATAGAAAAACAGGAAGAGTGCAATGGCGCAGATGGCTCCTACAAACAGGTCTCGCATGCCTGTGTGGTAATATGCGCTCATGTTCGTCAGTGCACTCTCACCATTGAAAATAATCAGATGCCCTGCCACAAGCACGAACGGAAGGAGAATCCCTATCCATCCCACTGCTTTACGAAGTGAGAGATATGAGTGTACCTGAGGCGTATGGTCTGACTTGATTGCCATAAATCAACGGACAGGCTATACCCTAATGAAATAAACATAAAAGAGCCCCTCCGCCTCCTGTACGAGCCAATGATCAATCCCCAGACTGGCGGCTTTCTCAATGAGAGGTGCAGGCACAAAAGGCGCTGTCACCTTGTATATTACCCCTGGCTCCAGATTATTCAGATCGGCAATTACCTGGTTAACCGGCTGCTCTCCTGCTGCCAGCATGGTCCTTATATCAGTCTCCTGCTTCACCATAGCAGGAGCATACCAGCCGGGTCTTGCCGTATTAAACTCCTGCTCGGCTGCCGAAGCTATCAGGTCCTGACCCACTTCCCTGCGAAGGACATTGATCAGCTCCTCAACCTTCACGTTGCCAATAGCAGCGGCCTGCTGAAGGGTGGCAATCCGCGCCACCGTCCTTCTCAACACCGGGTTCTTTAGCTTCTCAAACGCAGGCACATAACGTATCAGTGTATCCTCAAGCAGCGGGTAAGCCTCAATCAGCACCAATACCTTTGTCTTCGGACTTATGATTATCCTGTTCTGATCCATGATTATTTTGAGTATGATAATATCCGTTGCTCACCTTCAAGATCCCTGTATGGTCTGACATCTTGCGACACCTCCAGTGTGCCCAGGTACTCCCCCTTATTATTTCGCAGGGCGAAGTATTCAATGTGAATCATCTTGCCTCCCATATTTATCCAGAAAGGTGCCCTCGTGGCTCTGCCCGACCTGAAGTCTTCGATGATCTTATCGACAATGTGAGCACTGGCTGGAGGATGGCAATGCCTTACATCCCTGTTCAGTATCGCCCTGTTCCGCTGAAAGATCCTCTCTTCGCTCTGCGAGAAGTACTTCACCTTGTCATTACGGTCAACGAATGTCATGTCTATCGGCAGCCTGTTCAGTATAGCCAGCAGCTCCTCGACGGTAAAACTGCCCGAGGGTAGCTGAACTGTGTCTGCATTCTTGTTCATCTCATTGAGGATATCCTCCTCAGCCCATTCCGGCTTCCATGTGACCTTCGGGTCATAGAGGCAGTACCCTATCTCCAGCGACTGCTTCTGAATGGCATACCAGTCGGCTTCGTTCAGGTTGTCAAGTGCCATCGGGAAGAGTATCTCCTCCTCCTTGATGGTCATCTCCTTTACGCCATTTGCTGCCGGAAGGAATACTATCTCAGCCGATGCACCCAGCTCTTCCCGGGTTATCTCACCACTTTTCAGTATCTCGATGGCGCCCTTGATGAGCTCCCTGATCTCATCATGTTTCCCCCACATAACCTTGGGCGGTCCGGTAATACCCTGCTTCTCCAGATATGGAAAAACCAGGTACTCCTTCCGCTGGTAATGCTTGTCAACATCCCACAGGCTGTTGAAGAGACCGATAAGCCTGAATATCTCAGCATCCTGCACCGGACCTGACTCATAACTGATGGCTGAAATCAGGTTCTCAATTTCTGAAACTACCCTCCTCAGTTCCTTATTCTCATTGATGAGCACCTCAACCGGGTGCCCTGCCGGAATCTTTTTGGCTGCAGAGAGGTCTACATTACCGTGAAGCACAGCCGAGTGGGCATCGCAAAGCTTCAGCACCTCTTCTTCGGGGAGTCCTTCGCTGATCAGTTCCTGCTCAACCTCAACAACCTCTCCGTAGGGTATCTGGCTCAGGGTACCCAGCAGGTCTTCCCTTACCTTTTCTTCAGGCTCCCCTTCATGAAGCCTTAATATCAGCTCCTTCAGCCGCTTTTTTCTGTCTGATGAATTGTTAATGAGTTCGCTCATTGGGACAGGTTTTAGTCTAAAACAAAATTAGGACTATTAAGTTAAAAGCAAAATGCCTTCGACGCGAGATGCAGTCCGGGTACTATAAAACATTCTTCACCAGGTCAGATAAAGACCTGCATCAAATTCAAATTTTGAGAACCTGTGTGCCGGATTGGCAACCTCTTCTTGTTCCGGGTTGTCATAGGTCCACTCAAAGGTTGTCCTGCTGTAATCCACAGACCGGTCTACAGAATACCAGCTGGCATGACCCCTGAATCCCAGCGTTATACCGCCGATCCTGCAACAGTCAATGCCCAGCTCTGCTTCGGGAAAGAAAAAGAGCGCCGGGGAGTTCTTTGTTGCGTACCTGATCTCACGCTTCATGTTACCGTTGATCATCTTCTGTGTTACCTTCTCACTGAATCTGGAGAGATTGCTGATACCTCCGTTCATGTAAAGGGTCAGGTGGATAAAACGGTAGCTGAACGGCACTACTACCCCTGCCATAATCCCTGTTTCATGAATACGCCTCTGCCTGAAATTACTGTCTGTGTCACCATACCACCCTTCGTCGGAGATGCGGTGGAACATATTAAATTCATTCATCAGCTGGGGATAACTGTAGAATCCTGCCGTGAAACCCAGGTATTTGTATGGCATCCATATAGCCTTGATATTCAGGCTGGTGGGCGCAAAATCATCATACATGGCCACCTTGAGGTCGGCCTCCCAGTTGCCCCGGAACCAGAGATGTGCGGAGAGCCCCAGATACTGGTACTCAGCCATCTCATCCGAGGAGTGAAGGTAGTTCAGGAAATCGAGGTTGGCGCCGTTAGCCAGGCTGTCACGGGTTATATCCCTCACGCCAAACCAAATTGATGCCTGTTTCTTTTCTATTAACCGGCCCTGGGCCGGAAGGAGGGAAGAAGCGGCAAGCGCAGGCAGAAGGAACAGCATTATTGTGGCATAGCGTCTCATTGCATATGTGCTACTCGTTCCTGATAAGTGTTATCAGGTTGGTTGATGCAGACAGTGTGCTTTCGTCCGACAGGGTTATATTGATTTCAAATTGCACATTGTTACCTGCAATTTCCTCCATGCAGAACAACTGGAATGTGACAGACGGCTCACCAGGGTAATAATCCCGGTCTATGACTGAAAGAAGCTCCCCGGAATCAATGTAAAGGAAACCAGGTGTATTGAATTGGGATACGCAGGCTGCGAACAGCCCTGTGACATCTGTTCCGGCAGGAATCCCGGCTGACATCGCCTCAAGTGTGACTATGCTGATCCCTGTGATCCGGTTCAGCGGATAATACCTGGGTTCCGGAGACTCGGCGGAGGCGGGGGTGAAACCTGTAAAGCTGTCATTGCTTCGCCTGTCAACACCAGACGCCAGGATTATATCGTCGGCAATGGTCACAGTAAAAGCCACTGCCTGGGCATACATGATATCGCTGTCGGTCTCCGTGGGATAGATTCCGGAATTGTCGAGGTTCCTGACAGTAATTTTGTTGAAACTGAAATCAAAATCCCAGACGGGATCAATGCAACTGGTTACGACTTTCAGGATGAATACCGATAATATCAGCAGCGTGACCCTACGGATTCTTCCGGAGCAGATAGTGATGTCATTGGCACTGCTGTCTGCGCGGAGTCTCATATCACTTCTCATTCAGGACATCATATTGTTGAAGAGTGCTATCCCCTTTTCGTCGAAGGTGCAGTTCAGCCAGTCGCTGCTGATCTCAGCGCCGCACTTCCTGTAAAAACTGATGGCCGGCTCATTCCAGTCAAGCACCTGCCATCGTACACGCTTGCAGTTCTCATCCTTCGCCTCCTGCATCACACGCTTCATGAGGTGCGCTCCGATTCCTCGGTTCCTGAACTCCCTGCTCACGATGATATCTTCAAGATAGATCGATTTTCCTACCCAGGTGAAATAGGCGAAAAAGTAAAGTGCCATGCCAATTATGCCGTGCTCAGCGCTCTCTGCAACGAAACAGCGGAAGTGCTTTTGTTCGCGGCGCATCTGCTCCACGTTGTTGGTCACCGCATCGGGCGACCGCTCATAATCTGCAAGCTCCTTAATAAGTGCCAGTACTGCGGGGAAATCAACTTCCGTGCCTTTCCTGACGGTAAACTCAATTCCCTGATGCATCTCGTGATATCTGTCAATGGTCATTCCTGCTCAATTTACCGTTATAGTTTCCCTTATGGGCCTGTGATTGACGGTGATTACTGTATCATGCTCTGCTGCCCTTTATGAGTGCCTTCATCTCATTGAAGTGAAATATTCTGAATCCCGGTTCCTCCCGCTTGGCGGCAGCAATCATGGCCCGTGCAACATCATGACCTTTGATGGGTTTGTATTTCGCCGGAAACAGCAAGGAGAGGGGAGCGGCAAATATCTTTGCGATCTCCTCCGCCAGACGGAACTCATTCCGCTTACCCATCAGCATCGAGGGCCTGAACACAGACACAGAAGGTATGCCCATACCGGCTATGGCCTCCTCCACCTCGCCCTTGAACCTCAGGTAGAAGTTACTGCTCTTGGCCGAGGCCCCTGCCGACGAGACGAGCGAGAAGTGCCGGCATCCTGAATCCCGGCAGTGACGGGCGGCGCTCACCGGTATGTCATGGTCAACCTTCCGGTAGGCATCCATGTCACCCTTTACCTTCTTACGGGTGGTGCCGACGGCACAGAAAACTGCTTCACTGCTCTCTATGGCCGACCTGAACGCATCCGGATCCTCAAAGTTGATCACAACAACCTCAGCCCCCTGCGGTACGGATTCCGGCATTTTCCTGGTTATCAGCCGCACCTTCGAAAAGTGAGCATCTTTTGCAAGGAGTTCTGCGAGGTGCCCGCCGATCAGGCCGGTGGCGCCAATTACTGTAGCTGTTTTGTCGACCATGGTTTTACAGAATTGAGATCCAAAGATAATTAATATAGAGGGTCCTCACACCGCCCCTTTGGTAGATCTGCCGACTGGTACTGCAGACTGCCGACTGCCGACTGCCGACTGCCGACTGCCGACTGGTACTGCCGTCCCGACACTGCGTGTACGGGATAAAACTGCCGACTGGTACTGCCGACTGCCGACTGCCGACTGCCGACTGGTACTGCCGACTGCCGACTGCCGACTGGCTTATGGCCTCCACCTGAACGACTTCCCGTCGATGGCCCGCATGGTGCAAAGAACACCGTTCAGATGATCATACTCATGCTGGACCAGCTCGGCGAGATCATCGGTCACATGCCACTCACACTGCTCCCAGTTCTCGTCGAGGTATCTCAGAGTCAGGCTGCGGTGACGCTTAACCCTCACCAGCAGATTGGGCAGGCACATACAATCGTCCCACAGCTCAATCAAATCATCACTGAGATTATGAAGCTCCGGATTGATGATGATCAGGGGCTCGTCGATGTTGATATAGATCACCCTCCTCAATATTCCAAGCTGTGGCGCTGCTATGGCCCGGCCAAAGTGATACTTCGCCCTTACCTCCTCCATCACACCGTGGAGGTCTGCCATCCACCCCGGAACAAGATTAAGCTCACTCTCAAGCACCGGCTCACTCACCTCGTAAAGGGTGGGATCACCTATAAGCAGAAGATCATCAAGTTTTTTCATTTTGCCGGATTTTTATGCAAATGTACGCAAGCATTACCCATTTCATTTCAGTGAAGGACTGCCCGTCGGTATTTTTATCCCATACACACAATGCCCTATTTTGGAAAATTTCTCGTAAAACTGATCTAAATCACCAAACATCATGCCTGCTTTGTGGGCGAGTTCTCCCACCCCAGGAGATGCCCACAGGATAAAAAGCCCAAGCACGATCTTCGCTGCAGGATGAATCCTGAAACCTGTCTTCTTTCTGATTTTCCCGCTCTGATTCAGAGGCAAGATACTATCAGTTGATGACTTAGGGACAGATTACTTTTAGTTTTCTATTGTTGAGAGCTTCAATTAGCTCGTCAAGATGATCTCTTCCAAACCTTCCGAGATCATCCTCGTCAAGCACTATCCTTCGCTTCTTGCCACTGCGAATAATGATATCGGCAAACAGATGATTGGCAATATTGCGATGAATCTTTACCCTTATGATATCGTCATAGGCTATCCGGCCAATATATGATATTCTCCACTGGACTATCACGGCCGGAATCCCCAGTACCACCATAACTAATCCTGGCCAGAGGTCAAACGGATCGTCGGTTTTGAAGAACCTGACGATAAGAAGGATACCATAGAGAATTGCTGAGAAAATGGTAGCCAGACTAACTGCCTTAAGCCATTTCGGCTGATTGTCATAGATCTGCAGATGGCTATTCTCAAAGGAGATCTCTCCTGAATAGGTAAGGAAAACTTTCTTCATATCTTATTTTTTTTGGTTGCAACTATCGCTTAAGTGGCCTGAGACCTGGTCTCCTGAACCAGAACAGGCCGGTCAATACAGCCAGAGCTGCCGATATTATCAGCATTTCGAAGGAACCCAGATACATATTGAATCTTGCTGATTCCGTCACCAACAATTCTGTATTCACGTCAGAGTGTATACTCCCCATCATCACTATCATTCATCCAAGATGCAGGGCCCAGGAATATCCGGTATGACCGGTCATAAGGATCAGACTGTTCCTTACAAACCCAACCATGAACAGGCTTGTATGGGTAAGCATGCCTATAATACCTCTGTCCAGGAAGATCCATTTATAGAAAACAAAATGTATCAGCGCAAAGAAGAGCGCCAGGGCGACTGATGCAAACAGAGGCCGGATTTTCATCTTATCAACCAACCCGAAAGAGTCATCAAGAGGTGAGATTTTGTTTAAACTACCAAGGTGATAGGAATTGTCAAGAACTCCTTTGAACGCCCATATACCACCATACATTGCCACTGTGTAAACCACGAAGCTGCCGTCATCGAATTCTAACAGCAACTGGTGCTTCTCAGGATGCTCCTTGAAAGGGGCATAATAACTCATGTTGGTACCATTTCCGATAGTAATGCAAACATCTTCATCACAATGCATATCAACAAACATCCCGTGTCCTTTTGCTGACAGAATCTTTCATCCTGTCAGGAGCGTTGGGTAATCGCAGGGGTCACCGCAATAAAAAGCATACTTATGCTTGCCGCTAGGCGGATGAACCCTGGTTATTATTCTATTTGTCAGGATGTTGTTTGCTTGCCTGGAGATGGTTTGTGATTCGGGAATTTCTATTATGACGATTACTGACTTGGATTTAAACAGATTGTCTTTCTTATTTGGTAATGCTACTCAACTTTCAACATATCAAAGCCCGATCCGCCAATCGGCGAATCGAAAGAGCTCACGAGCCACGAACCTTGGTGAGTGGCGAATAATGTGCAGTTGGCGTCCCGATGCATCTGGAGGGTGGCACGCCGTGCGCCGCACCGAATGCTGATCCGGTTGTTTCATTTTTCTGCCGTTTTTTCATCCGGAATTATTTTGATTAATCAGTTCGTCCAAGACTTTGTATTTAATTTCTTACAGTATTCTTACGGCATTTACGGTATGCTGGCATTACACGCAACGGTCACACAGATGGCAAGTGGCAATTTGCGGGCTACGTTCCTATCCACCGTTACAAACCTTGATGCGGGGCAGTAAGCTTCAAACCTCCGCAGACCTGCCATTTGCTATATGCAATACCGTGTGCCGTTATTGCTAAAAAATCTCAAGACTATCAATGTTTTTTATGGATTCAAGAAAGCCTTCTTTTTCAAATTTTCTTTTCCAGATATCCACTGGTGTATAGCTCATCGTCATTGTAGTGCTCTTAATAATCAGATATCTCTCACCTATTTCTAAATCAAGGCCTTCAACAATATCCTTATCAAAATAAATCTTACTGTTCTTTACTTTGGTTATCAGGTAAGGACGCGAATTAATCCTGTAAACCTGGTCTATTCCATCGATTTTATCTATTACTTTTTTAAAAAACACTCAGCTTGGCTTTCTCGAGATTCATAACCGCAAAACCTCTTTCATCATGCCGCGTTGATGTCAGGAGTACTGATTCATTGTCTGCAAGATTGTATCTTCTAAAAGCCTTTGGAGGTATCTGAATAGATAAATCTTCTCTCAGAATAGAAATTCCATATGCTTCTTTTGCTCCGGGTGTTCCTGGTGATAAACCGGGCATTGCTATCGAAATAAGTTGTTTTGTTAGTTTACACTGAACTCATTGATACTTAAACAGCAAAAAACTAATAATACAAATTAAGTATCACTATTGTCGGGTAAAAAATAGATTATAAAATTTTAACCGAACAAAAATGATTCAACATGTTCAAGGGTTATACCTGTTGCCCAGTATCAGTTTATCACTTGAATCATCAACCTCATATAGTTGGGGTTTACGTGGACCATTGCCTTCGGCATGGTGTATGATGAATAAGCGCTTGCCTTCAAAGGTTGTAAATAACATGCCATGACCCGAGTTATCACCCTTAAAGGCTTCTTTTTCCTGAATCCAGGGCCCTTTTATGGTGCCTGATTCAGAATAAGCAATCCCCTGAGCATACCTGTTAACGCCCCAGCTCGACCATAACATCCCCAATTTACCGGTCTTTGTTCTGAATAGTTGAGGACCGTCAGTTACCCATCCCGGCATTTTCATGCCGAATGTTGCTTCACCTATGCTGTTCATTTCTTTTGACCAGGAAGCTTCACTGGCGCGGAAGATGGTTGTTGGTTCTGCCGTACGATGCGTCAGGTCTTTTGAGAGGGGCATATAATCCATGGTCCCATCAATCAGCTGAGTCCATTCATGTACAAATACCATATAGGTGGTATCATTTTCCTCGTAAAGTGTTCCGTCAATGATGTCCCAGTCTTCAGGGCCCAGACAAAAATCATGTTCGTCAACCAACGGCTTATAGGGTCCTTCAGGGGAATCAGATACCAATAGCTGAGTCTGGTTGAGCGGTACATTGTATCGGCGGGGAACAGCCTGTATAACTACACTGTGATCATTCCAGGTACCGGCCAGGTAATATTTACCACCGATATAGTGAATCTCAGCGGCTGCTACAAAATTTCCGTCCATCCAGGTGCCGGTGAGATCAATAATCGAGTACGGCCCGGTCCACATTTTCAGGTCGGTGCTTTTGTACAAACGACCGCCTGTACCTGTTAAGTAGTAGGTGCGGCTTTTTGTATCCGGAAAAATGAAAGGATCACTCATGAAAATATCATCCAGAGAAACAGTCTGAATTTTCGGCTCCGGGAAACGCGGTCTGGGCGGCCTCTGTTGTCCTTGTGTACCAACCGGTGGAATCATTCCTCCGAAATTCCTTTGACCCGGATCGGCCAAAGGGGCCTGTTCTCCACGAACGATCTTTTTCTTTTCTGTGTTTTGAGCTTGAACATGAGTTGTATGCGAAATACAAATCATTATTGAAATCCATAAAACTGTTGCAAAACAATGTGTCAATCTTTTCACAATTTGCCGTTGTTTGATTAGCTGAATATTTTTGTCCTAAAACTGTCGTAATTCTTTTAAGAAAATCCAGTTGAAGTTAATAAAAAAACTATTGACCATTATGTTTCTGAAATTCTCCTCACCCATGACCAAATCAATAAAGGAAGTAATATCAACTTTGGTCTCTGAAGCAATTTGTAAATATTTGGTTTAAGATTCATCTGGTTTAATTTTTGCAGTATCGTATTGATATGGCATACAACGACCCGGCGGTACCGGGGCCAGCGGGCTGGCTTTTACCCGGCGGCTTTAGCCACGAAACCGGGCCGGTAAAGTGCCAACTGTTTTTGGTGTGCTGATCTTGTGGATTAGCACGCAAAAACCCATCGCGGCACAGAAGCCAATGACATATGCTGACCTGTTATAGCCAGTGCCCTTTATTAAGGCCTGTGTATAAGGTTTATTTCTGATAGTTCCTGTCCAATTTGATGAATTCCAAACAGAATTTTTTCTGTTTGGGCAGCAGATGGTTTCTTACGACCCTGTACATATTGAGAGAGTAAGGTTGGATTCATTCTAATCTTGTTGGCAAGGAACTTAGCATTAATGACTTTGTAGTACTGGAAAAACTGCTTAAAGTCAATTTCAAACTTAAGATTCTCTTGTGTAATGCGGATACCGTCTTCTTCAAAATAGAGATTTGCAGCTTCAAGAGCATTATCTATTAATTCAGGAATTGTCCTGCCAGTAGTATAGATAGGATATTCTTCAGAGAAGGCAGAAAAACCAGTATCTGTCTTTTCCACTATCATTTTAATCTTTTTGTTCGTTGTTTTTATCTCCATTACCTTTTTTATTCTCCAACTTCAGACCTGCATCCTTGAGTGTCTTTCTCTCAAGCCCTTTACCGACCTCCAGACTACCATGATTTGGGAAGATTATTATGCCTGATTTCTTGTTGTGTTTAAGTTTTACATGCGAACCATTTTGTGAAACAGGGTACCATCCATATTTTGTCAGGATTTAATATAGTTCAGCACTAGTGTCCGGTTAAGATTTGCCTAAAGGCATTTAATATATTTATATACAACATGATACAGCGTTTAAAAAATTTGACGATTTGAAAATATATTTTCGCTCTTCTCTTTATTTGAGCGAAAATGC
>Ga0209723_1001161_pt1 | contig 43334 bp, 27 predicted proteins | sample BiotimSIPDNA_2_FD_185750 | JGI IMG/M metagenome (GOLD analysis project Ga0209723, IMG submission 185750) | Anaerobic biogas reactor microbial communites from Washington, USA - Biogas_R2 time_0 SIP DNA (SPAdes) (version 2) | ecosystem: Engineered > Bioreactor > Anaerobic > Unclassified | place... | reverse complement strand
GTAGAAAGCTATTCCCAGGAGCTCAAATCCGGTAGTGTCCAGAAATTTGGTAAGAAGCTGAATAAATTTATCCCTATCGGCGGAATCACAAAAAAGGACCCGGCAATCTAAGACTTTGGCAGTGACATGGTGAATGGCGCCTGAAACACAGAGTCTCGCTTTTCTGGCCATTTTTTACCTCAATTTGAGTTAGTGGTGAAGGGAGGAAAGATTTTAGAGGGAAAAGATATCAAAACCTGGGCCAGAGCTGGTGTTTTTTAATAGAGGAGAAATGAGTTTTGGGAAAAAATTTCTCCGTCCCCTTCGTAAAAATCTAAAACATTTACATCAGCCAATAAAATGGATTAATAAAAGAGCAATTAAAGGTAGAACTGCATTTTACCTAAGATATGGTAATCAGATATCGAAGATTCGGAAACAAAAGATGAAACTAATGGATGAGAATTCCAGCATATATATAATCTCCTTTTCAGGGTGGAGAAAAGTGGAAATGATCACTTTTTTTTTCTCCGTCCCTGTTCCTGGAAGAAAAGCAAACTCAAAACTGCAAAGTTTTAATACCCAATTTCCCGATCAGGCAAATTTTACAAAATTCTACTAAATAAAGATTACCCTCAAAAATGAAAGCGAAAATTCCTGAGAAAATAATCGCACTCGATGACTTCGGAGAAAAAGAAACTTCGCAGTTTAATAATTATTCAGATCACAACCACCATAGATAATTGCCAAGGTTCCCTCCATCCCCATTGATCCCTGTCAACCAACACCCGTCCTCCCCCCAGCCTTAACTCTTCATTAACTCTCTACCCGCTTTCAAAAACTCCCCACTATCTAAACAATGCCGGCTGACCGGTTGCCTGAACCACATCACGCCACAATGAACTTTCCGGATCAACCCGATTGCGTTTCTGAACCGCCAGCGCTATAGGTATATGCACAAAAGTGTTGTTAATCAAACTCACCAGCATCTTGGTCTTTCCAGCCATCGCTGCATGAACCGCATTGTTGCCCAGACGGTTACAATAGATCGAATCGCTGGGGTTAGCAGGTGTACTCCGGATAATATAGCTGGGATCGATATATTTAAGGTTAATCTCTAACCCCTCTTTCTTAAAGAACGCAGAAATCCTTTCCCGCAAGAAAAGTCCTATATCACCAAGTTTTTTATTACCCGATGCATCCACTCCGAGCGCAGATTCAGAAAAAAGTTCCTGCCCCGCCCCTTCTGCCACCACTATGAGTGCATGATTTCGCCGGGCAAGTCTTTTCTTCAACTCCATAAGTAACCCTGATTCCCCTTCAAGCATAAAAGGTATTTCAGGAATAAGAACATAATTAACATCATTGGTTCCCAAAGCAGTGTGAACTGCAATAAAACCAGACTCCCTACCCATCACTTTTACGATTCCAATGCCATTGACAGCATCGTGAGCCTCTACATGTGCCCCACTAACCGCTTCCACCGCCTTAGAAACAGCAGTTTCAAACCCGAAAGACTTCTGAACAAAACTAAGATCATTATCTATTGTCTTGGGTATTCCTACAACAACGGTCTTTAGACCCCGTTTTATGATCTCCTCAGCAATATTGAGCGCACCCTTCTGTGTTCCATCACCACCAATGGTAAAAAGCATCGATAGATTCATCCTCTCAATAGAATCCACAATCTCAGTAATCCTGTTCCCACCACCTCTGGAAGAACCCAGAATAGAGCCACCAATCCGGTGAATATTAGTTACCACATCAGGATTAAGCTCCATTGCAGGATACTTATACTCAGGAATTAATCCCCGAAAACCAAAACGAATGCCTGAAATTTTCCGCACCCCGTAATGATACCACAGAGTCATAACCACAGCCCTGATTACATCGTTTAATCCAGGACACAGTCCACCACAAGTTACAATCGCTGCATGCACCTTTGAGGGATCAAAATAGATCTGCTCACGAGGACCTGCCTTTTCGATCAGATTTTCTCTCTGATAAGTTATAGTCTCTCCAGGCCTCACCTTTACATCATAAATAATGTAATCATCTTCACTAACGTAATTGGCTATAAGATCACCACTCTTTTTGGATAAAACTATCGGTGATTCTATCCTCGGAACACCAATGCTTGGGATCGTGAAATCATAAAAACCCATTGTTATCTCCTATTAATGGTTTTCGCCATAAATTGATATGCCTAATATAATTGATGTGCGATTTTTTTTTCTGCTCAGCACTCATCCTTGTCTGCCAGTTTTTTTTCAAATCTTGTAGAAAGCCTGTCTTTCTAAGTATTTTTTAGAGATGAAAATTAAACAATTACTTTTGCTATTGTCGCTTTTGGCTCTGCATATCTTCTCCTGTGCCAGTCTCACTTCCCCAAGCGGAGGTCCCGATGACAAAACCGGACCGGAAGTGCTCGCTTCGACCCCAGCATCGAAATCTATCAATATCAACACAGGTACCAGAATCAGTTTTACCTTCTCTGAATGGATTTCTAACAAAAAAACAAATTGCATTTCCATTTTTCCGCCCATAGCATATTCAATCAAAATACACAGTAATAAACTTGAAATTTATCCTCAGGAGAAACTCCGGGATTCAACCACATATCACGTTATTATCACTTCAACACTCCTTGACCTCCATGGAAACCCCATTTCACCCTACAATCTCATATTCTCTACCGGTCCATCTCTTGACAGTGGTTCAATCCGCGGATGCATAATAGATCCCACAAAAAAATCTGCACAATATAGAATCGCACTCTTTACCCCGGAAGATCTTGCAGATTCGGGAGTATGTGGTACTCCATCCTATCTTCTGCAAACCGATACAACCGGGAAATTTAATTTCGCGAATCTGAAAGTCGGCTCTTACCAGGCAATTGCCTATATCGATGCCAATAATGATGCACATCTTCAGGCATCAACCGAATCGGTATTTACTCCAGAAGACTCTCTGATACATATAGATCAACACACCCCAACAATTACATTCTTCCCTTCTGTATTCGATACATCCTTTCCCCGGATAACCAATCTTAAAGCTATTAACAACAGAATACTAAGTGCTGCCTGGAACAGGGAGTACGATTCACTAGTTTTTAGTCCACCCACAATAAAAATTGAACGCACAAACCCTGTTGAAAAGCTGCAAAATGTCAAATATGTTCTTTTAAACAACTCACATTCATTCATGCTGTTGACTGATGCTCCCATGGATATCGCACCTTACAGGGTCATCTCCTCAACAGTAAGATCATTTGATAATCACAACTTCATTGACACAATTCTCTTCAATGGTAACAATATTATTGATACCACTTTTCCCACACTTATTACTAAACCGGATACCAGTTCTGTTATAAACCTTACTCCAGAAATAAAACTAATCTGGTCAAAACCAGTTACTGCCACATCACACCTCTTTCTAAAAGACCAAACAGGTGATTCTGTACCAGCACTTATTTCCAAAGGTTATTCAGACACTACCGTAATCAATCCGGTTCCCCGCCTGCATCCATCAACTGTCTACAGTATTATCTTCTCCAAAGACCATTTTCGGGATCTTTATGGAAATACCATTTTTTCAAATGACTCCAGTGATACAGCAGATACTGTTATGGTAAAAACTATCGATATTGACAGCATCGCTTCGAGTCTTCAGGGAACAGCACCATGTCTTAGCCACTCTGAAACCAGAGTATGGTTCTTTGCAACTTTCGTTTCACCAGATATCAAATATCTTACAGCGGATAGTGCAGGTACTTTCCGCTTCGATTCTATAGCTGCAGGTAAAGGACATGTGGGATACTTTATGGATAAGAACAAGAACAGAATCCCGGATAAAGGAAGAATCTATCCGTGGCACTCACCGGAACCATACTTTTCAGCTACAGACACCGTTGAAGCCAGGGCTCGCTGGGATGTAGAAGGTGTTTCCGTTTCGATCTGTGATCCATGCGGGTTCTCTGCGATTGACAGTATAAGTGCAGATACAGTTGATTCCAAAGCCCAATAGTAACTACAGTTTAACCGAAAGTTTCATTTTTTCTGCGGATAAACTTATCCGCAGTCATCTCTCTCAACAGTCATTTCACAGTCAATTGCAATATTCAATTCCTGCAGCCTGTGCATCCCTGCAGTTTTCTTGAACCAAAGAATAGTTTCCAGAAAAGAAACAGATGCAAGGGGTGCAAAAGCATTAAGAGCGGCTAAAGCAAAAATAGGTTATTAATGAAGCTGCCTTTACTATTGCCATTACCGTAACAGCTCCGGCCAAACCAAAACCCGGCAGAATTAAAGTTGCAGTCAGTCCCATTCCTGCTACCCCCCCCACCAGATCTGCCGCATTGAGTTTCACCCAGGAAACTGATTTGCAGTTTATTATCTGTGCTCCTCCAATAACTCCCATCATACTATTTAAAGCATAAAAGAGTATCTCAGGAGGATTCCTAAACATAGTCAGAAAAAATAGTGAAAGCACCACATATAAACCCACCATAATATCCGGTATGGGAAATTTTTTAATGTAGGTTCCAATTACAAAACCGACAGATAATGCAATCATTAAAAGAGACACTCTCGAATACAACGTACCATACTGAGACTGGTAAATCATCATTACTATAATGGTATAAGAGCCGGCGCAAAACCCTGTAGTTCCAATTGAAAAGAGCGTTCCTCCTCGCATAAAAAACAGAATTGAAATTATCAGTAGAACAAATGCCAATAGCAAAATTACTGTTGTAGAAACATTAAACTTGTCCAAATAGCGCTCCAGAGTAATCTTTAGTATCAGAGGATGTGCTACTTTATTTATACCGGCTTTCACCGTGTTCTGATTTGCTGATACAATTTCTTCGTGTGATACTGAAGGCAGAATAAAATCAGTAAAATAGCTGGCAGGCACTTTACATACTGTTGCAAACTCAAAAGGGATGTCCGATGCTACAAATGTCAAACCTTCGCCAGGAAATACTTTCACAACACTGAATGTCTGCTGCAGAGTTGCAATCAGGAGATCTTTCAGCTTTTTCTCATATTTATCCAGATAATTACTATTAAGACTGAGAGTGAATGAAAACAGCCCTGAGTCTGTCATCATCTCCTTTATCCTGTAAAAAAAATCTTCAGTAAACAAGCGGCTCATTGCCATATTTTCCGGAACATCAGATCCCAAAATCACAACATCGAATTGTTTTTTCCGTGATAATCTCTCCGGTGTCTGGCAGATACAACCGGAATCGGTGAGTAATGGTTCGCTCTCTATACATACCAGCTCTGATGGATTGTATTTTCGGATCTCAGCAGAATGCCCATTATCATGAATCAATAAAATCCGATCTGCACGCCTGATCGATAAAGGTACGTGAACCGATTGTTCCACCGAAGGATGAGGGTAGCCCATCCGGTATATCCGCTTATTTAGCAACACCACTTTCCGCTCATTATCTATAGCAATCTCCCCTTCTCTTCCATAAATAACAGAATAATCCTCTCCACCATATTTCCATTTGTTTGATTGAGGTTCGATTAACACAAAAATCAGAAGAGATAGAACTGCCAGGCCGAAAGCAACCCGGTTTTTCCATAATACTGGTAATAAACATAATGCAGCAGACAAAATGATAACCAGATGAGTGATAGTATGATAAACTGCCCATGATACCAGTATCAGACCGGCTATGGTCCCGACATTCTCCCATCGATACAGAAGTCTACCCTTATAAGAGTTTGTCAACACTCCAAATAATGCTCCTGTAAGCAGTGCACAAGGTACTACTGAAATCAGCATTACTATAGTTATAAAGAGAGGCGATTGAAGCTCTCCAGGTAACACAAACCGGGGAATAATCCTGATGATGAGAATTCCTCCGACACATGATAGCAGATACAAAAAAAACAACCAGGTCAATTTCAGCGGTAAAATATGTCTGGAGAGCCGGTTCCCTGCAGCTCCGAAAAGCAACCAGATTGAAAGAGCAAGACTTAAAAGAAATTCGTTTCCCGAAAAAACCGCGAATATTTCACGGATAAAAATAACCTGGGCAACAGAAGAGAAAAGGCCATTGGCACCACTATACCATTGGGCTTCCTTTTTTCTGAAAAGACTCATCATCATCAGACTTGTGAATTATTCAGAAAAATGCTCAGCAGTGTAGACTCTCACCTCGGAAGTCTTCCATCCATCCCTGGGCATTCCTGCCTTTAATGACAGATACTCCAGAAACTTCGTCTTATCCGGCAACTGCTCCCATACCTGTGGAAGATATGTAGATTGAAAAGAACCTTTCCGTAAGATTACCCCATGGACTCCTGGAATGAGCTTTTCTAACAGTTCATCGGGAGATGAAAAACTTAAAGGTTGAGGTTTGGTCAAAACAGATACTTCGACTTTGATTCCTGCCAGCTCGTTTGCAGTAACTGGTGGAAAGCGGGGATCTTTTAAGGCTGCATTTTCTGCATTTTCAATTACTGCCTGATAAAGAGGTCTTATCGGTTCAATATACCCGATGCAGCCCCGGAGATCTCCTTTACTGGTCAGGGTAACAAAACAACCCCTATGATCCTTGAGTACCTCAGGTATTTTTGAAGTGTCTACCACGTTTTTTTTATGCACTGCTACATTCAGACTATTTCTGGCAAGCCGAAGCAAATATGATTTATGTTCTGTCGTAAGCTCAGAAACACCAGAAGACAAATGAGCATAATCATCTGACTTTTCAAGGTAAATTATTGATGCATATCCAACGACCCGTGAGTCTGAACCAAACTGTGGCGCAGTCTCATAAGAGGTACGTGCATCCAATAAATGTGGTTTAAGCTTCATCTTATCGGCTAAATGCATTATAACCCGTATAGATGTCTTTCCACAACCATCAATCTCTCCATCGATTTTTCCGTTAAGAATATTTTGAATTGTTTTATCGTCAATCTGTCTGGCTTTTGCTTGGAAGTGATAGTGGGAAAGATCTGATGAAGCAATTACCAGAGTGGTTTCATCCAGAAAAGGAAACAGAAGGTCTGCTACCTGAGCAGGATCTATTTCACCAGTAAGAATCGGTATAATCTTAAAATCCTTTAACTGAACCTGTAAAAAAGGCAGTTGCACCTCAAGACAATGTTCCGGCTCATGTGCACCTTTTGCAGAACAAACAATAGAATTCCTGCGCAATTTCTCCACAATCTCCAGATCCAGCCCGACCATCCCCAATGCAGTCTGGTAATGGGTTACTTCGGGAATCGAGATACCCTTAAACCAGACATGATGAGAAGGACCGATTAGAAAAATGCGACTTATTTCTTTATTCAGAGTTGCAAAGCCTTTGCCCGCTACCGGACCTGAAAAAACATAACCAGCATGAGGGCTTATCATTAAACGCGGCGATTTCTGTGAAGACTTTTTCTCGGTCATGTAACTCAGCACTTCTTTTCTGAGTTCAGTTGAGTTAGCCGGATAAAACTGGCCCGCCACAGCAGCTTTACGAACAATCATCTCTGCTGACACATTCTGGCTGTTGCTGATCATCATTAATACTCCTAAAAAAAATAATAATCCTGCAGTTCCTGGAAACCTAACTGCCCCACAAGCCCGGCACCGGTGTTTTACATTTAGCACACACTCCTCCTGTCAAAGCATTTAGCTCAGTATAATAACCTTTTCTGGAGATGAGTAATTCTCCACAGGATAAACAATGTGTATCCGAATTTATATCAGGGACATTGCCTATATATACAAAGTGTAATCCCTCTTCCAAAGCAATCTTTCTGGCATTTTCAAGAGTCTGAGCAGGTGTAGGATAGAGATTTGTCAGCTTATACAAAGGAAAAAATCTGGAAAAATGCAAAGGTATACTGCTTCCAAGATTATGCTTTATCCATCTGCACATCTCACGAATCATCTTCTGGTCATCATTCCATTGCGGAACCACCAGGTTTACCACTTCTACCCAGACACCTGCTTTCCTGGAAGTCATAAGTGTCTGAAGCACAGGTTCCAGTTTTCCGGCATTCAGATTGTGGTAAACATTATTGTCAAAACTTTTCAGATCTATATTGGCTCCGTCTATAACCTTACAAAGTTCTACCAGTGGCTCCTGATTGATATACCCCGATGAGACCAGTATGTTTTTAAGACCTGCTTTACGGGCAAGTAAAGCTGTATCCAGCACATATTCTATCCATACAACCGGCTCGGAATAGGTATATGAAATTGAAGAGCACCCTCTTTTAATTGCCTCTTCAACCGCCTTTTCAGGAGGAAGATAGCTATTATTAGTCTGCAATGGACTGCTCTGACTTATGTTGTAGTTCTGGCAGTTTTTGCAACGTAAATTACACCCGGCGATTCCCAAAGAAAAAGTTTTGGTACCCGGTAACATATGATATAATGGTTTTTTTTCGACTGGATCAGAGTGTATTGCACACGGATAGGCATATCCCAGGCTTATTAAAGTCCCTTTGACATTTTTCCGGTTCCTGCAGATCCCGGTTTTCCCTTCAGGCAATACACATCCATGAGGGCAAAGCTCACAATAAACGGCATCTCCACTTTTATGCCAAAACCTGGCTTGATAATTTTTACCAGAAACCTGAGCACCACCGGACACCGCAGCACCGGCAATTGCTGTCAGGCTCATGATTAATTCTCTTCTGGTAATCATGATAAATCAGTAAACATCAAAAAACCGTTTTGAAGTTCCGCCTTTCCCGATTGGAACAACAACCAGCTTTCCACAACCTGGACAACGCCCTTCATAAGCGGTCCCCTGTTTATTTTTATAGATTCTGCTGTAAATATTGCAGCAATGGAAATGCATCCCAAGGAATTCTTTCCCTTTCTTCGGGATCTCAGAAGCCATAATCAACTCTTGATGATATATATCTGTTTTCTTAAAATATAGTCAATAACAGATGAAGGCAAAAGATGCTTACAGGTATAACCTTGCGAAAAATAACTCCTGATCATGGAAGAACTAATGCCCCATCGGGGAGAAGGAATGAACTTAACGGTAGCCCCAGAGAGTTCCTCCGGTATCAGATCAGAGTACCCAGGTCTGTAGGCAACGCAAAAGCTTACCAGATCAATTATTTCCCGGTATCGGTGCCAGGAACTGATCTCCTGCAGGTTATCTGATCCAATAATGAAATATAGAGGACAATTGAATTCTCTGACCAACTCATGCAAAGTATCGATAGTATAAGAGACACCGGGACGTTTAAGCTCGCTTTCCCAAATTATTGTATCTGTCTCTTCTTTCAAAGCACACCGAAGCATATTCAGACGGTCTGAAGCCGAAGCACAGATTGTTGCACTCTTATGAGGAGGATTGCCGGAGGGAACAAAAATTATCTTTTTCAGCCCCAAAGCCTCTCTGGCAAGAGAAGCTACTGCAAGATGTCCGTTGTGAACAGGATCAAAAATTCCTCCCAGAACACCAAGTGAACCAGTCATCAAATCTCTCCTGAGAACTCATTGGACCTGCTTGAGCAAACCATGAGCCTTGGAAATCATAACTTTGTCACTGCTATTCTGAATTAAGGCATCCAGCATTTCTTTGGACTCGCTTTTTCTTTCCAGTTTTATTAGCAGCTCTGCAGCAGTGTAACGAGCCTGATCTGCATATTTTGATTGGGGATGATCCTGAAGAAAAGTCTTAAAACAAACAACCGCCGATTCAAGTTCATTGATTTTTATATAAAAGTTAGCCGCATCAAAGTCTTTCCTGGCAAGTTTTTCAAAGCACAGATCAAGATATTTTCTGGCACTGTCGGCGAATGGCCCATCCGGATTATCATCAAGGAAATCTCTCAATAAAGAGATAGCCTCTTTGGTTTCCTGTTGATCACGACCGGAGGGTTGAGATTGCAAATAAACAGCGTGACCGATACGAAACTGAGCCTCCTTGTGAAAAGGAGATCGATGGTAGTCCTGCGCAAGAAGTTCGAAACTGGTCCGACCCTCGATATAATTCTTTGATTTCAGATCCGCCATCCCCAAATAATAGAGAATGCTATCCATTAAGGGACTTCCACCACATTGGATCTTTGCATTCCCAAGAATAGTTTTCACCCTGGAATATTTTCCTTCATTATAAAAGGAGACTGCCTTTGAAATCGCATCGGAACAATCAAAAAGCTTACTCTTTCTACCTTTGGAAAAACCAGGTATAACTAACAATGCGGTAATAAAGAAAAAACTGATTACAATCTTACTCATATTTTTTTTCCAGTATTATTGAGCGGAATTCCGTTCAAAATGAATGGTTAAAGCATTTATTTATCCATTAAAAGTGGTTTTTTGAGTATTGAAAAAGCAAATATAAGTTGGGAAAACGATTTTTAACCACCTAAAAGTGGGAATTCCATCATCATTTATGCATTGGTGTTTTATTGCTGATTTCAGCCCTCCTACTCATAAATAGAACCTTCCCAAAGCCCCCATCTTTTCCCCACATCAGAAAGACTTATTTTATCCGGAGATTTTATCCCACTCATGCAAAAGCAAAATAATCGAAACTTTCAAGTTTTGACTTAAGCATTTCCAAAGAAATACCCAAGACCTTGCTTGCTCGAGCCAGATCCTGATCGTAACGATTCATTATTCTGATAATGTGCTTCCTTTCAACTTCTTTGAGAGTACATTCTTCGATTTTTTCATCGACAGCAGTCGCTTTACAGGTAAGCCCCGGGAAATGTTCGATTTTCAGGTCTTTTCCCTGAGCCAAAAGAAGTGCCCGTTCCAGAATATTTCTCATCTCCCGGATATTACCAGGCCAGGAATAATCGTTCAAATACTTCATCACCTCCGGGTCAAGCGGAAGCTTCTGATACCCAAAAGAAAGCAGGATGCTCTCCGCAAACCCGGCAATATCCTCTTTACGCTCCTTTAAAGGAGGCAGTTCTATGGGAAAAACGCATATCCTGTAATAAAGATCGGTTCTGAATCTTCCGGTTTCCGATTCTTCCAACAACTTCTTATTAGTGGCACAAATTAATCTGAACTTGCTGGTACGAATCTTGTTTTCACCGATTCTACGAAAACTCTTCTCCTCAATGGTCTTTAACAACTCTGCCTGAACACTTAACTCCATGTCACCGATCTCATCCAGAAACAACGTCCCGTTATCTGCGACTTCGATAAGCCCTTCCCGGTCCTTGAGCGCAGAAGTAAACGATCCCCGGGCATGTCCATACAATTCACTTCTCAACAGTTCCCCTCTTAAAGCAGAGCAGTTGAGCTCAACGTAATTTCCAGCAGACCTGCAACTGTTTTCATGAATCCATTTTGCCAAAACCCCTTTTCCGGTTCCAGTCTCTCCGGTAAGTAATACAACCGAATCGTTTTTTGATGCAACCTCTGCAAATTTTCTTATTTGAAGACTCTTGGGAGAGTTCCCGAAATATGGCTCCAAAGGTTCTTTTTTGAGTCTTCGTGATCGGCTCTCTTTCTTTTTAAGCTCCTCATGTTCCAGACATTTCTGAATGCTAAGCCCCAGACCTTCAATTTCCATCGGTTTGGTAATAAAATTGGTAGCCCCCATACGCATGGCTTTTACTGCTGTACTCACGTCTGCCATCCCCGAAATTACAATAACCGGTGTAGAGCAGAATTTGGCAGTGATCTCCTGAATAAAATCCAGGGATATACCATCAGGAAGTTTTACGTCCAGTAAAACTGCATCAAATACTTCCTTCTCGATCATCGAACGAGCCTGACTTAATGAAAAAGCCTGCGAGACACTATATCCTTTGCTGGAAAGATATCTGCTTATTCCTATTTGTATAATCTCCTCGTCATCTACCAACAATATCCTGGAATGCATTCCCATAAGCCTCCTTAATGAACCTTAATTTAATCGACCAAATACAGGAGTGTTCTGCTTAAAAAAAGAGCAGGCAATAGACATACCAAACCATAAGAGAATATGAGATTTGAGATATTTGATTTTGATGGAACAGGAATAGGGAATTTGCGATTTAAAGTCAATACAGGAGTTTTTCTTCCCTGATTATTGGTCGGAGGAAACTTTGAAACTTAATTTTCAAACCGCTTTTTTTTCTCCGTTCCCCAAAGCATTCCACAGTTTAGAGTGAAAACCTGAATCACGAAATTTTCTTCTCGGAGGAAACTTAGGTATTTAATCTTGTGTTCTTTTTTTCCCTCTGTCCCCAGCTACCTTCTGACGTTGGCGAAAAACGGATCAAAATTTTCCGGGTTATTGAGCAGTCCAGGATTTTTCTTTCCTTTGATATTCGCCCGGCGGAATCTTTTCTGCTTTGTTTTTAAGACACTTTTTTTCTCCGTCCTCAATGAAATTGTCAATTCTGGAAAATGCGCTATTTTCCGAATTTCTCTTGAATCAATTCAGACCGATTTGCCAACGCCCTATTTATAACAGCCGATTTTTAAATTAAATTTCCCCTACAGAAAATGACAGATTTTGTAATTTTGTGGTTTTACGCTTTTTCTATAATAATGAAGACCTTGCAAGCTTTTGCAAGTTTCTGGAAAGTCCCTCCGCTTTTTGCATCTCTCATTCACTTCCCTCCGTCCCCAGTCCAGATAGCCCGAAAACTCTTTTCCATGCAGTCTCAAATACTAAATCTTCTCTCCTATGTCTAAAAATCCAAACTCTGATATCCCAAATCTGATATCTTCCTATACCGGGCTTTCCAGAACGCAAATCGATTTGGGAACAACTATGCGCAATGCCACAGTTTCCGACAAAGTAAAAACATAGTCCCTGCCTGAAGGCCCCTCAAATCCAGCAACTAAATCCTGACCCAGTACAATCGATGCATACTCCTGAGCACTGGCTACCAGTACTCCACCCGATTCTATCGCTGCCGATTTGATGATCCCTTCGGTTACAAGCGTCTTAAGATGATCCATCTCAATGATTTCGGTATTCGGATAGCGGCGGAATAATTTATTGTAAAGATTTGTGGATAAAGCAAGACTATATGGCCCATGAAAGCCTTCCTTGTCCAGAATCTCAACCGCCTTCAGAATAGATTCCACTGCATCACCTACCTGCTCCCATTTATCCAGTTTCATCCGAAGTGCCTCAGGATAACTCATCAAACCGTAGAGTCCAGATGCCTTTATCCCATATAAAAGCACTTTGTCTTCCTGAGTGGTGATTTTGAGAAGACTATTGATCAGATTTTCCAGATTAATCTTTAGCCCAGCTTTCTGAAAAGCCTCAATATCCCTTGCAGCAATATTAAATGAAGAACTCAGTTGAACCAGAGGAACTCCCTGAGGAAGAGAAATATCCGGTCCCCCTTCAAAAGCTTCCACCAGCTTTTCATTACCCGGAACAAACTGCATTCCTAATCCACAGGGACCCTCTGTGTAAAGAAGTTTACGGACACTTAACTGTGCCTGAGCCACATTTTTTATGGTGTCATCCAGGGTATTCCAGAACTGCTGATCGAAAGGAGCATCATCTCTGTTAAGCAGACTCAATGACATCCGTATCCCCCTTTATTGCTTTTTTTTCAGATTTCCCACAGTGACAATCTCTGATGGTGACTCATCACTCTTCTCTTTTTCAAACCCAAGCTTCTCTTTGATCTCATCAACCTCCGCAGCCCCTTCAGCCATAAAATCGGTCTCCTGAGGAGCAAGTAACTCAATAAGACGCTGAAACTCTCCCTTATGCACCCGCTCCTCATTTGCGATATCAATCAGAACCGCTCTGGCCAGCTCATTGGTGGTAGCATCGGCTATAGACATATAGATATGAGTAGCCTCCTCCTCTGCTGCAAGCGAGAGCCGTAATGCTCTCAAAAGTTCACTATGGGTCAATTTTCGTCCTGGAGCCATTCCCACAAATGGATTTACAAACTCAGGCATCGGCTTTGCCTCCATCATTGATGTGAATTTGGAATTATTAGGTGAATAATTTTGATGATCAAAACCCATGCCATTTAACCTCCAAAACTATAAAGAGAGTATTTTTTCGCTAACGAATCCGTCACACTTCATGTGCCATAGAAGTAGTTACCACTCACTCAGAGAGACCAAAGTATCTAATTTCGGAAGCTTTGCACTTTTATCGAAGAAGTTTCTCGCGATAAAGATAAGATCCTTTAGGTTTATAACCAGGGGTACAGGGTCAAAAATCGGTACCTTAGTGGAGAGCCAGAAGACTTAATTGCCCGAAGTGAGCATTTAAGCATTCAGGTATCTCAGTTGAGAAGAAGATACCTTGTCATTTACCTCCTTTGTCCAGAGCAAGATGGCCGGAGTGTAGACATAGTCCACTTTTGACGACACCCATTCAGTGTAAAAGTCCTTCTTTTTCCATTTTTATCGTTTGTTTTGACCAAAGCTTTACAATTGTTCTTATACTAAGACTATTACAATCAAAAAAGTGGTTCAAGTTGGTTTATGAGCCTTATAAACGTTTCTTTAACTTCAAAAAGTACTGCTACAACGTTGACAACAGGGTATATTTGTCAACATTATTCCACCTTGTCCAGACAAATACCCTGTTGTTAAGCTACTTTAGTCATTAGTCAAAGACATCGTTAATGTATAAACTGCTGGAAAAGCTTCAGGAGCTCTTTTCTCAAGTGATAGACCTGTCAGGGACCCATTGGGAGACCTTTTTTTAAATGTAATACATCACGAATCATTCAAAACAGGACTTCTAGCATCTGAAACTGACGGTAAAATTCAAAAACGAGCACTTTTACCGTAGCATTTCACCTTCAGGATATGCTGGAAGGCCTTTCTTTTTGATAAAAACCGGCTTATGATGTTATAAAAGCACTTTTTTCAGGTTTTGGGCTACGAAAAGCCTTATCTGTTGGGGAGGATTTCTCTTTATGGTATGTTTCAGACCTTTCACCTGTTTGACTGCCAATTTTCGATTTTCGGCTTATTTCTGGCCCCACTGAAAACCAGAAGCCATCCTTATTTTAAAGCAGCTTTTATCTGTCCCAAAACATCACTTCCCAGCTTATCACGCCTGACGCTATCAGAAAGAATACTCTTATTTTGGCTTTTGCGTGCCCACAATCGGGTACCCTTCTTATCTTTAGATTCATCCACATTTCAGTCTCACAAAACCCAGCCGTGCACGCTTTTTGCTACTTCTTTCTGACGGAAAATGTCATACCGCCATTTTCAAAAAAAGCTTCTTTGGTGTTTATCTGGCTAAATGTTCAGCACCCCATTGAAGAAAACCACCCCAAACAAAAAACTCATCTAATTTTCAAGGAGAACAATATATGCGCTTTTATTTGATAAAGGAGGTACCCATAGCTTTTGAAACTGTACTTAAAAAACTTCCCCGTGAACTTCAGCGTCACGGTTTTGAGCTCCTTGGTACAGTCCAGATAGATAAAGAAATTCGCCGAAATCTGGGTGTGGATTATAAACGATCTGCATTGCTCACCATCAGTAACCTTCAATTAGCATATAAAACGCTGCTGCGAGATGAAGATTCTGCTCTTCTGCAATTTCTTCCACTCTTTTTTTATGAGAAAAACGGAGGAACAGCATTCTCCACATTCCGTCCCACTCAACTTTTTCCCATTCTTCAAAACGATTACCGGGATGATGAAGCCATTATAATAGAAAAGAAATTGATGGAAGTTCTGGAACTCTTCTGCAGAAAACCCACGACAGGAAAAAGCAAAAAGAAGCTGTCATCAGATAGCCTTATAAGAGCTATTGCATAAATTTTGGGTTAGTATTATCTGATGCAACAGAGGAGAAAAACACCTTTTAATTATCTACCAATTTTAAAGACTTGAAATTTAAAGTGTGCACTGTGAATAACGGTGCACCCCCCATCACCTTAAGTAAAGCTGAAGAGAAAACTACTTCTCCTGCTTTAAACTCTGTCGCCAGCAATTAAACTTTTCCCAGAATCGAAGTCTGGACTGATGCTCCTGAATGCTATATAGTACCGGTTCTTCAGGTAATCCAAAGACTGTCACTGCCTGACGAATTGCCGCTTTACGTTCGCCTTGGTTTATTTTGTCACTCTTTGTAAGCACCACAAATAAGGGCAGATTCAGTTTGCTGAACCATTGCCAGGCCTCCATATCCGCCTTTAAACCGACATGGCGACTATCAATAAGCCAGATGAGGCCGCTAATATTGGGCCTGCGTTCACAATAGTCGGCGATAAGACGAGACCAGCGCAACTTCTCCGCTCCCGGCGCTCTGGCATATCCATAACCGGGCAAATCGACCCACACCATCTCCTTATCTACCTGGTAATAATTAGCCAGAGTAGTTTTTCCCGGTTTTTTGGAAACCCGGGCAAGCCCCTTATTCTCCAGAACGTGGTTAATAAATGAAGATTTTCCCACATTTGAACGCCCCATAACCGCATACTCCTCTCCCCGGGGAGCAGGAAGTTCACGAAAATGGGCAGATGAGCTGATAAAAACTGCTTCAGGACGTTTGTTCCCCTTATTTTCCATAGTGCCTCTTTTGCATCCTTCTTAAGCTACGACTTTTCAATAGTTCTGGATTTGTGACTATCTGAAAATATTATTCTTTTCTTAAAAATGTACAGTACCTCAATAATATCCGGTCAATTTAACAAAAAGATTACTGTAGAAAAGGTTAGAGATTTGGAATTTTAGACCAGAAAATACCAAATCACAAATCGTAAATTCCAAACAAATTCCAAATTGCTGTACCCAAATTCTAAACAGGAACAGAAGTAGGAATGGAAAAATCGAAATTCGAAACAGGATAAAGGACTCCATTGCGGTTCTTTTCTTGTTTGGTTATTGGGATTTGTTCGAAACGATGCCCTTCGGGGGGGGGACGAAGGAAACTTATCTACTTATCCTATTGCAACTCCAGAATGTAACTAATACGCTGATTTGTCAGGCGATGTAAAAGGTCAGGGACACTATTTCCCTAAAAACTTAAGTACCAGGGTTTCCTCCGAGTAATTTTCGATCGAATCGATGCTTTCGGGGGACGCAGGAAACTTATCTACTTATCCTATTGCAACCCCAGCATGAAATAATTCGCTGATTCGCCAAGCGATGCAAAGATCAGGGGCACAATTCCCCTAAAAGTTTAAGTACCAGATTTTCCCCCGAGCAATTTAGGATTTGGTGCCGTGATTTGAAATTTGTTTTCCTTGCTCAATTTTTTTTTTGCATCTTATGTTTGCTTTAATTTAACCGGACACTACTGACATAACCTTTAACACTTATTATTTTCTCTTTTCTGACTATTGAAAATTAACCGTTGGATACGGGGAGATTTACATGACAATCCAGGAAGCCATTAAAAAAGTTATCGCAGGAAACAGCCTCTCTATTGAGGAGTCTACCAGAGTTTTTTCTGATATTATGTCCGGATCTGCAACCGATGCCCAGATTGCAGCTTTGATTGTTTCATTACGGATGAAAGGAGAATCGGTTGAGGAGATAACTGGTGCAGCTTCTGTGATGCGGGAAAAAGCAACTCTGGTTTGTCCCAAGAACAAAGAGAACGTAATCGATACCTGCGGAACCGGTGGAGACAATCTTAACACCTTCAACATTTCCACAGCCTCTGCATTTGTAGCCGCAGGTGCCGGAGCGACGGTCGCCAAACACGGAAACCGCTCTGTCTCAAGTAAGTGTGGAAGTGCCGATGTTCTGGAGTCTTTGGGTGTCAATATCTCCATCTCACCTGATAAGATAAGAGATTGCCTGGATAAAGTAGGAATCGGCTTTCTTTTTGCAGTGTCACTTCATAAAGCAATGAAATATGCTATCGCTCCCAGAAAAGAGATTGGCGTAAGAACCATCTTCAATATTCTGGGGCCGCTGACCAATCCAGCGATGGCAACATCTCAGTTGATGGGTGTTTTTTCACCCTCGCTGACCGAAACCATGGCATTGGTTCTTAGAAACATGGGTTCCCGCAGTGCTTTCGTGGTGCATGGTCTGGATTCTCTTGATGAAATCTCGCTTTCTTCACCTACCCAGGTATCAGAGCTAAAAAACGGAACTGTAAAGACTTACACTATCCAGCCAGAAGATTTTGGGTTAAAACGAACTCCACTTTCCGAGATTAAGGGCGGTGATCCTTCAGAAAACGCGGTAATTATCAGAGATGTGCTCAATGGGAAACCTGGTCCCCAGCGGGATATAGTGATATTAAATTCTGCATTTGCTTTGGCCGCCGCAGGTCTGGTTTCCGATCCAAAAGAGGGTATTGAGCTTGCCAGCAAAACGATCGACTCTGGAGACGCCCTCAGGAAACTGGAAGAGCTGGTTAATTTTACAAACAGTTAATAAACTAACAACAATGATAATTTCGGAATCGAGAATATCCTTCTTCGGTTACTATTACCCCAGAGGTGAAACTTCAATGTATGAATCTTTTAACTCTGGGGTACAGAATGAAACCGAAAAAGGGCTACTTCTCAGGTTTTTTCAGGTCGTTAGTCGCAAGCACTGAAACTTAAAAGTAAATCGACATCCGCATCATAAAATACCAGTCATCGTTTTTAGGTACAACATCACTGTACTTTGTACTCTGAGTTGCAGGAAATGGAGTATACCAGATTTTTGGAGTATGATCACAGGCTGCCTGGGCACTAAGACGTATATGGTTTCCAAATTTTTTTGATGCATAGATCGACCATCGCAGATCATCATCTGTGATCCTCAATGAATCGTGCCAGTCTCTATTTCGGTCAGGATATGCTCTGGCTGGAAGATTTATAAAAGGGACGGGGGAACAAGCTTTCCAGATATATTCCTGATTGTTTGCATAAGGAGTACCGTAATACTCAACTTCAATTGAAAGTACATCCAGAATTTTGAATGTCGGAAAGTTAAATCCCGCCATTATTGGCATCCTTTCTTCTGGTCTTTCGTACCATCCCGGATAATTTTTCACCCCAATCAGGGCCATTTCTCCATAAATCTTTAGGTCCTCACTGCCAAATATCTTTTTACCGGAACCGAAAAATCCCTTGACATCAAACATTAACCTTCCCATGATCTTTGTGCCACGAAAAGTATATTTTATCGTATCGCCTGTAGCGGAATCTATATAACCTATTCTATTAGTTTCAATCGGTTTATTCTTATAGGTCGGATCAGTACCCGGAGTCGTTTTTCGATTGTCTAATGTAATAAGCCTGGCGAATTGAACACCAAAACCTAAATTTAAAATACTACTAAATGAAGAGTTTGTAATATAGGTGAGGTGAATATCACGATATGGAAAGACCTCCAGCTCGGTATTCATGATAAGATCCTGTTGCCAACGAACTTTTGAGCCCATAGCGTAAGAAGCATGCACTCCTGCAAGTTTTGGTTTATCAATCGAGTGTTCAAAACCCGAAATGAGCCAGCCTGGATAAGTTCCGCTTCTAAACAGATATTCGCCCAAATTGGTAGACTGTTGATTATATTTGAAAGGGAAATAACCTAACTCGACATTTAGCATATCATTATCAAGAAGCAATCCTCTCTTCTGATATTCCAGACACGCATCAAGCAATGCAGGCACGGTTTTCTTTGCTGAGCTTTCATATTCCTTCTTATCTCTGTTAGCAACAGTTGCCAAATTGACAACGACACCCAGATTCAACCTTCCTGTCAGTGATGGTGACAGTTTGTAGTTCACTTTAATCCCACCATCAATGGTCTCCAGCCATTCCTTATCAAATGGTATGTCATAGCCCGGTTCAACTGTTGATGAAACCACCTGCCCAAGTGTCATTCGAGACCAGAACCCGAATTTTAATCTTGAACTATCCTGAGCGCCAATTGCAGAAGAAATTATAATTAAACACACTGCAAAAGACTGCAGCATCATTCTGTTCATGAGTCTGTACCTCCGGAAAAAATTAAAGAGAAGAAACGAATTCAACCAGGTCTTTCAACTCCTGTTCGCTGAGTTTTGATGCACTGATTGAATGTGCCCTCAGTTGAATTATTTCTTCAATTTTATCATAACTTCCAATATGACCGTAAGGAGCCGTACGCCATGCCTCGATAAGTGATGGTGTATTCCAATTAAGAGTTGCATCATCCGGATCAAACACACCTGCATTATAAAACCCATCATCAGTGTAAAGCGGTGCCGGATGACAGTCGCTGCATCTTATCCTTTCGTATATTGCTTTACCGCGCACTGCTGAAGCGCTCAGTTTTCCTTTAACCAGATATGGACTCATAACCGGTTTCATTCTCATCAGAAAAGTATCCATCGGGACTGCAATATCTTCGGTAGGTGCAATCATAAGTTCTAAATAGATACCCATGCGCACCGAGCCCTGAGAGCCACCGGCATGATCTCGCCGACCATTCCAGTTAGTAGGAGGTGTCCACCATGAATAAAGCATGCTTTTTGCATTACGCTGGCGGGTCTGTTCATTGGCAAGCATCCAGTTAAGTGCATCAGGACGTCCAAATGGGTGACAGGAGTGGCAGGACTGCCATTTCTGAAAACAGTTATTGGCATCACAGAAGTAATATTCTCCCAGGCGCTCTCCATTCATAGGTTTCGATTCACCCAGAGAGTAAAGAGTGCCCCTGGAAGGAGAAAGCGCAGTAACGGAAATCGCATATAGTGAGTCAGAAAAACTTCCAACTATGTATGCTTTATTATCGATCATCACAATTGCTCTGGGAGATTTTAATGGGAGACTAACATTTTTTTTAATACTATAGAGTGCCGAAAAATCATGGGAGAGGTCTTTATCGCCACTGGCTGCTTTAATAAGTCCTTCATAATCGATCACTGTCATGTTTTGCGCTCCAGAATGCAGGACACAAAGATATTTCCCATCACCGGTCTGCGCCATCCCCCAGGGATTGGCGAATCCAAGCCCTGAATTGTCAAGATCGACATCATTTAACAGCTTCTTTTTTCCTATATCGATTATGGCCATGTTGTTGGTATGAACCCACCCATTCTCCAACATTGTGGCAGGAAGGGTGAATTTAGCCACCAGATGAGTAACAAATGCATATTTTCCGTCATTGGAAACACAAACACCAAACATCGAATGGGTACCAACCGGAAAAATCGGTATCACGGCATCAACCTTTTCACTTGAAGTAGACACAAGTGAAACTTTTCCGGTAAGAGTTACTGTGTCAATAGCTTTCTGATCAGGAAGAGAGTTGGCTACCACCAGTGTGGCACCATCAGGAGTTAAAGCAGCAGCATAAGGTTCCCGAACCATTTTAATGCGTTTTTTCTCCTTGCCCGCATTAAGGTCGATTACCGAGAGATCATTACCGAGCCAGTTGCAGGTGTAGAGCGTTTTTCCATCGGTAGAAAGTACTGGACTTCTTGCATAATGCCCTGCAGCTATGCGTTTGGTCACCTTTCCGGTGGATATTGGAATCACACAGACAAGTCCTGATGGCCATCGGTCCGATGCGCATGTAACATATATTGTTCCGCCATCTTTTGAAACTGCAACACCGGTAGGTTCATTGGGAACAGAAAAATATTTGACAACGCGGTTAGAAGCGCAATCAAACTGTGCGACCTGCTTCATCTGCTGCAAAGCTACATATATATACTTGCCATCAGAAGAAGCAGCGAGATCTGCAGGAGAAAGATATTTGGGATATTGACTTGTTGGAAGATCCCTGTTAAGCGCAAGCAATTGCGGAAGAAGGTTTGGCGGGATCACCTTTTCAATGGCACTCTGTGCTGCCACATTTGTCACAAATAATGATAAAAGAACAACTGGTAGAATAATCGTGCGCGACATGATAACCTCTTTCTATTTCTGCAGAAAAATTTTCTGAACAAGCACCGGAACATCATCTGTGGATACCCGCACGATATAAGCCCCACTTGCCGGTAATTCTCGTCTGGACGTGATGAATACATGATCTCCCCTGGCAACATCCTTACGAACCAGATATTTTACTCTCCTTCCGGTTGGAGTAAGCAGCTCGGCAGAAACAAACTGCCCGGAATTCAGTTTGCACTTAATCATGACTGTTCCTCTGTTCACACTCACCCTTAACAAATTAACCGGCTGTACAATCCCCGGTCTCTTTACGCCCACATCTTTGTATCCAATATTTGCATACCAGGCCAACTGTCCGTTTTGGTCGAATATTACGATACGGGAGAGCGCACCGGTAGAGTCATATTCATACTTCTCTTTACAGACCAGTGAGTTACCCTGTTTTATTTCGTAGGTGTTTTCTCCACTTTTAGTGTAGCTAAGGGCAGAACCGAACTGAGGTAAATTAAACTGATCGACTGTCGAGAACTCGGTTTTGTCTCCAGAAGAAGTGATTGTAGAAGTAAACAGGCGGTTCTCAAGATAATCTTCGCTGATCTCTTTTGCAGAGCCGCCAGTCCCACTCTGAATTTTAGAATGATATAAAAATGTACTGTCACTGGCATAAACATTCCTTCCGATACAGACATCATCGCTTGCGTACTCGAAAGTCACAAAGAGAAGATGATTATCGGATGCATCAAAAATATCCATACGGGTGGGTGATGAACCGGCAGACAGTGTTCCAATGCACCATATAATAGCTGCTGTACACCATCGAAATTTTTCCATTCTGCTACCCCTGTGAATCAATAATTCAATTTAAAAGGTGTAAATTCGTTTCAATTTCATTGCCACTTGGATTCAGCAAATCTCCAATTTTAATAAATTGATTTTTTTAATGGTATTCATAAAAAATTGAATTTCAGTGTTAATAATTTTCTAAAAGTGCAGTTGAGCAGATACCAGGCGTAGATGTGAGATAAAAGGCCTGGAGGCAATACAGGCAATATCTAAAAGCAGATAAGAAATGGGATGCCCGATGCCTTTAGCGATTAAATAAAAATGCTTATGCGCTTTACCCAATTGCACCTTTTGTGATAATATACTGCCATTTCTCTCTTTTTCCAAAAATTTATCCATCATTTTGCAACTGTATCATCATCGCAAAAAATAAATCGAACACAGGTAATGCGAATCCCTCTAACAGCAACTGTTTTCATACAAGAATAAAAATCACTCTGATTTTTTGTTTATATTAAATTGTTGAATCAGTTTGAATTGCAAGGCTCAGATACCACTTTTTTCACTGCAAAAGGTCAGTGAACAAACCCGGGCGCTTCGCAAATTTTGGGAGGAACATGAATCTTCTTTTTCATAATCAGCCTTCTTACTTTATCTTGATGTTTGTTGTGGCTTGCTTTTTTACCCGAACCACTGCACAAAATTATGATTACAGCCACAGGAAACGCGATTGTGAATTAAAAATAATCACCAGTGAAGGAGCGCCGGTTATCACATTAATTGGTATCGCTCAATTGAGCAACGATTTTGCATTCGGTGGCAAAATCAGTTCTAAAGAATTAGACACCCTCGAAGGTGAATACGAACAACAGTTTCTCAGCTATTTCGATTACGGGATTCCAAAGGAAGAGATGGAGTGGGAATATGTGACCAGGTGTCCTGAAAAATGCGATCCCGATTTCTCAAAAGCCGATTTTCTTGTGGACTGGATGCAAAAAATACAGATCCCTGTACATGGCAGCCTCTTCTCAAATGGAAAAGAGGAATGGATTCCAGAGTGGGCACGCGATCTGGAAACCACTGCATTCAAACAGGCGATGCAGGAGCACATTAATTCTACAATGGATCATTACAAAGGTAAAATCTCCCAATGGGAACTCCTTTTCGAGGGCTGCCAGAAGCAAAACGATCCATCTCCTTCCAGTGGAATACTTCAGACTAAAAGCGGTGATCCGAACATTTTTACCTGGATAATTGATAAGGCTCGGGAAACCGATCCTGGCACTGGTTTTGTTATCAACCATTGTAACATTATCACCTCAAATGATCTGACTATTGCCGATCAATTTATCAACACATTCAAGCCATTAAGTAGCAAATTTGATATAATTGGAGCCCAAGGGCATTTCGGATCTATCATGGATAAAAATTCTTATGAGCCAAAGATAAACTATCTTGCAGAGCAACTTGGAAAGCCGGTATGGTTGACTGAGATAGACTTCAGTCTGGATATCAATAAGGCACCGGACAAACTCGAGGAGTTGATGCGTACCTGTTTTGCCAATCCCAATGTGGGTGGCATTTTTATGGAGAACTGGTACAGGTCTTCCGATTCAGACAGCAATCTCACCAGTTATTTTATCGACTCCGTGGGTAACGAAACCCCTGTGGGACAGCGCTGGCGTGAAGTCCGAAACGAGTGGAAAACTGTAGAAGGTGGATACACCGATGATTCCGGTAAATATTATTTCAACGGTTTTCATGGTAAATATCGGATTCTTATAAGTTGTTTTATTGATAGTTTTTATCTCGAACCGGGTGAAGGGACTCAGACCATAGTAGTGGTATCTCATGCTGAAAGTGGAGTTGACAGAAGATCGGGCAGCCTTGGAACAACCGAATTTGTCATTAATGGGAAAACAGCAAAAATCAGCCTGCCTCACCATTACAATAAACAATTGTTCCTGACTACCTACTCGCTCTCAGGACAACAACTGTCCCGTTCCCCCATAAGCCAGAAAGGAGGCAGACTCTTGTTGACTCCTGCCTATTCTTGCTGCCGCATAATACGAATAGAGACAGTCGATCGGAAACCGCTTTACACAGGAAAGGTTATGGCAGTACACTGAAACAGTCAGATTTTTTGAGAAAGCTGAGTCTTGGTCTCTCAGCTTCTCTAATTTTCAAATAAAAACTTCCAAATCAAGGTAACCTGAAACAACGTGGTCCCTGGGGACTATATTTTTAATCTCCCGGCAGAGGCACAAATTAAAGTGAAAAAAACTTTTAAGTAAAAAACATAGTATTATATGAACAATCATCAGTCTTTAATAGACAAATTTAATGCAAACAGTTGAATAGAGGAAAAATAAAACAATAGGATTTTTTTAAACGTTTTAATAACGTAAATTTTCTTAATAATTAACCTCACGCGGGGGGGAGCATGATTAAAAATGTTTTTTTAACTCTGAAATCACCATTTCTACAGAGTATTGTACTTTCTGCTATTGTGACTGGTTTTATTCTAATATCCAGCACAGAAGCTGCAATCGATGAAACCATGCCAACTAACATTCCGAAGGAGATCCTTGATGACTGGAAAGATCAGGGCGGAACAGCAGCAGAAATAAAAGCTTCACTTCCTAAAGAATATGCAGATAAGTGCGACGGATCTTTTGAAAGTGCCTGTCACTGGCGACGGGTATACCGAATGAAGCAGTTTCCTTTCCTGAAAAAAATTCTTTTTGCCAAACATCACAATATCGGAAGTACTGCTATTGGATTCTGGGTTAATATTGGCACTTCAGATATAACTGATGCTGCTTTTAAGGCAAGAGGTGCCATCTGTCTGCTCGAGTTCGAAAATTACTATTCACAGTTTAAAGAAATCCTGACCAAGAATGATGCTTGCGTAAAGGATCCCTGTATCTCTCTAGATGGCAAAAAGGTCTGTTTTGCAGTCTCTGGTAACGGCAAAGGTACAGGATACAGGCTCTTTGAGATGGAAATCGATAATCCAAAGTCGCTTAAACAACTTACCTTCAACCCTGCAGGTGTGACTGTGTCAGACTTTGAACCATGTTATCTTCCCAATGGGGATATCATGTTCAGTTCCACACGCTGCTTCGGTGTTATCGATTGTGGATGGCAAGCTACCACCAACATGTTTATAATGGACAGCACCGGCAAATATATCCGTCAGGTAGGATTCGATCAGGTGCATACATTTTATCCGGTTCTCTGTCCGGATGGTACCGTTCTTTACGACCGATGGGAGTACAATGACCGGGACATTTCAAACGTAATGGGATTATTTTCAATGAATCCTGATGGCTCCCGCCAAACAGAAGTTTTCGGAAACCAGACTACCTGGCCCCAAAACCTGTTTCACAGCCGGCCTGTTCCTGGAAATCCTAATTTGTTTTTTGCGATTGCCGGCGGACATCACGGCAATTACTCCGGGGAGGTATGTGTAATTGATAATCATTCAGCTACCAATGGAGCAGAACATGTCAAAATGGTCAGCCCACCACGTGAGACGAAATCTCGCGACAGAGATGATTGGGCTTTCGGAGGAGTAATCAGAAATTCTGCACACCCATATCCTCTTAATGAAGAGTGGTATCTTGTTTCCTACCGTAATGAGACCCAGATAAACAGCCTGTCATATATGAATAACAGTGGCAAATTTAGCATTTACCTGAAGCATGTTGATGGTAAGAGCCGTGAACTTCTCGCCTGGGGAGATCAGTCTCTTCATACCCCTGTGGTAGTTGCACCCTGGGAAGAGATCTGGGGAACCAAACCTGTTCGGATCGCAGAACAAGCAAATTACAACGACAGCATGGGTATCTATACCATAAATGATGTCTATCATGGTGCTGGTATGAAAGGTGTCGATAAAAGCAGTGGTGTCGCAAAATCAATTCGGGTAGTTAAACTCATCTACCGAGTTTCTGGAGCTTGTGATCCAGGTTATGGTGGACAGCTCTCGGGAAGTAAACCATCCGATGTTATTTTTTCAGCACCAAATATCTGTCCGATCTCTCTTTGGGGCGCATCATGGGATGCAAAAGAGGTCTTGGGTGAAGCAAAAGTTTATGAGGATGGTTCCGCTGCTTTTAAGGTTCCGGCAAGAACACCAGTCTATTTCCAGGTGCTGGATTCTAATGGGTGCATGATTGCAGGTATGCGCAGTTGGTCAACCCTGATGCCAGGAGAAAGTTTCCCTTGTTATGGGTGTCATGAAAATAAGAAAGAAGCCCCCCCAGTACCAAAATCTTTCCTTGCCCGAGATGCAGGTGTACAGGAACTTGATAAACCACTGGGAATCGAAGGTAAACCGTTCGATTTTATAGAATTCGTCCAACCGATCTTAGATAAACACTGCGTTAGTTGTCATGGTGCTAACCATAAGTCCGGTTTTGATCTGCGTAGTGACTTGGTGTATAACTCCTCCGCAAAAAAATCCTATGCCCGTTCTTACACTTCATTAATGAAAGGAATTGGCAGTTCACGCAGCAACAAAGCCATTCATATCGCCTCTATATTCTCTCAACCTCCACAGTTGCCTCCTTACTCTCATGGTGCAGTAAAAAGTGGAATGATCCAAAATGTCCTCAAAGGCCATCAAGGTGTTAAGCTCAGCGCTAAGGAGATCAAAATCCTGGCCACCTGGATCGATCTTGAAGCACCACATGCTGGAGCCTATGACAGATATATGCAAAAAAGCGATTCCACAAAATATAAGCAACTGGAAGCAACTGCAAAGAAATGGTACGACATTGAAGCTCAAAATCTCAAGGAATTGGCTGCGTTACAAAAAACTGCAGCGAAACCTGATAACCAGGGTATAGAAAGAGCTGCTGCTATTGCCCAGCGTTTCAATATCGGATACCAACCGGCAGCACGCGCACTGGTTCTGAAAAAATCCTTTAAGGGAAAGCTGATAGTGGTAGATCTCAGAGGGAAAGTAGTTTCCAGCTTTAATCTCTCTGATTTGCAAGCCAAAAATAATGTTACTCTTCCCTTACCAGCCACACTGGGTACAGGAATTTACGTTGCCAGGCTTGAAGGTGTAAATGGTATAGAACAGGCCAGAATTACCATTACAAAATAATAATCAGTATCATGACTGCTTTTTACAACCAGACTACCATTTGGTAGTCTGGTTTGTGTTAAAGTCAATCAGTATCTTGCAGGAGATCACACCGACATCACATTCCTGTAACTTTCCTCCAGACATCTTACAAATCCCTGACAATCGCACAGGCTGGAATCAAAAATCTGCTCTCTTAAAGTGGCACGGTATTCAGAAAGTCTGTCTGTCGAACTGACCAGCTCACGAGTAATATTTATGTAATCTTCTTCAGTATCAGCTATAAATTCTGATAATCCAACCCTGGAAAGAACACTGCTTACCATACGTCCGGCAAAACGATTCCCTTTCAAAGTAATAATCGGAACTCCCATCTGAAGCGATTCACAGGCAGTTACATGACCACTCCAGGGAAAGGTATCCAATGAGACATCTATCCACTGGTAAACTTGCAGATATCCTTGCTCCGGAACCCTGTTCTGAAATGTGACCCTGTTGACATCCACTCCAAACTCAGCGAACCAGTGTTTTAAACGCTCGATAACACTGTTAGATAAAGTATTTCTGAAAATCAGAAGCCTGGAACCAGGGACAGCTTTCAATAAATCAGACCATAACCTTATTACCTGCCTGTTCAAACGCGACGGAGTATGTGTTGATCCGAAAGTTATAAATCCTGAATCTTTACAAGGTAATTTGCCAATTTGAGGAAGATCTGAAATTGGCTCATAACAGCAGAACCCATGAGATAAGCGAAGCAGTTTTTCAGTATAGCAGGACTTTTCATCCGGAGGATCGGTGATATCATCCGATATACGGTAATCCATCGATTGCAGCCCTGTAGTGTTTGGATATCCTATGCCGCTTATCTGAATCGGGGCTGCTCGGAGGGCAAAAACCCCGAGGCGATTCCCTGACATATGCCCAGTACAATCAACAAGGATATCGATTTTATCATCTCTTATCATTTCACATACTTTGCGGTCATCAAGACTTTCAACAGGTCTCCATTGATCCGCCAGTTCTTTAAGCATGGTAGTTTTCTGGTCATCGTAGATCGTCTGAGAGTATGCAAACACTTGAAATTGTTCTCGATCATGATATCTGAAAAGCGGCAAAAGGATAGTTGCCGAAGGATGTTTACAAAAATCAGAAGAGAGATAACCAATACGCAATGGTTTTTCTGTTTTTCTTTTAAAAGTGATATTAATCTCAGAACTGGAGTATCTCCCGCACAGGTTTTTGTGCATAAAAAAAAGCTGCTCATTGCTGCAGGATGGATCGTAGTTGAGGCATAATAGCAGATTATCGATAGCAATAATGTTATTAGGATCTTTTTTCAGTATTTCCTCAAAAAATTTAATTGCCAAAGCGATCTCTCCCATAGCAAGAAAGCACTCTCCGTAATTCAGCATAATCGATAGATTGCCCGGATCGAATCTTAATGCATTTTTATAACAGATCTCAGCTTCATCAAGCAAACCCCACCTTCGCATGATCATCCCCAGATGATAATGTGCTTCTACCAGATCCGGTTTTATCCTCAGTGCAGAGCAGAAGTGATCCTTGGCTGCCCCAAGATCATTTTTGAGCATGTAAATATTCCCCAGACATAGATAATTCCCTTCGAAATCCGGCTTCAGCATTCTTGCTTTATTCAAATAATCCAGAGCCTCATCGAATCGTTTCAGGATTTTAAGCGCGGCTGCCATATTGAAGTATGCAGCAAAGAAATCCGGTTTATTCTTTATTGCCTGCCTGAATGATTCGACCGCATTCTGGAAATCTCCACAAAGCCGGTATGCATTACCCAGCTCAAAATGAATCTGGGCCGAATCGGGATTAGATTTAGCAGCATTTTTCAGTGCAGTTATTCCCTTATGAAAATCGTCGTTTTTTAATTGTTCTTTTACCACATGGGTATTTTCTTGAAACGAAGTCGTCTTCATCAGAGAATCACTCTTTCTATCTATGATTTTTTGAATCAGTTGTATTTTCTTAAGTGCAGTCCATCGAAAACGGGTTGTTAAGCAGTGTAATTTAGACTTTTTAATCCGTTTGCGGTGTTCCGGCCCAATCATTTCTGAAGAGCCAGAGAGAATTTGGGAATAGAAAAATTTAGCAATATCACAAAGACTTACCCTCCCCTTCCAGACTCGCACTATCTGGTATTTTATCTTGAAGGGCAGAATCGGGTCAAGTGACACTGTTTTTTTTATTCATTTTGGATTTAGAAGTTGCTGCAATATTCAAAACATTGTGCAAAAGGTATAATAAAAAAGTATAGTAATAGAAAGCAGCTACTTTGGTAATTTGCTCAATAAGGGGACTTTATACAATGTTTACCAACTGTTTATCACATGCCACAGTTTCAAGCCATACGTTTTTTATCCTGTTTTCTATTGCAGCAATTACAGACTCTTTCTCTCAGTACCGTGATGTACCACTTAACAGCAGCATTACCTCTGTTCAACCGATGACAGGAATAGTACTGTGGACTGACAATCACAAAAACAAAAAAGATGCGATCTCACTTGAATACTCCTATATGCTTTATAACAGTGTGGTTAAAGAAAAAGGAGTTTATGACTGGTCCTCAGTAGATGCACTGCTGGAGAAAGTTGCCTCCAGAAGGCATCAGGCTATTTTGCGTTTCAGATTCGTCTACCCGGGTTATAAGACATCGGTTCCCGATTATATAAAAAGTTTAGATGACTACAATGAAACCGAAGGTGAAAGTGAAGGTGAAACGACCTGGTTTCCGGACTGGACACATAAGGAGCTGCATGGCTTTACACTGGAATTTTATTCTGAACTTGCAGAACGATACGATAAAGATCCGCGCATAGCATTTATCCAGACAGGGTTTGGACTCTGGGCTGAATATCATATTTACGATGGCCCTTTCATTCTGGGGAAAACATTTCCTTCAAAGGAGTTTCAGGCTGCTTTCTTCAAACATCTGGATACTGTATTTGTCACCACTCCATGGAACATTTCCATTGATGCCGCTGATGAAAAGTACTCCCCTTTCAAACAGCAGAGTGATCTTAAATCAATATCATTCGGGCTCTTTGATGACTCCTTCATGTGTGAGGATCATAGTGAATACAACAGCAGATGCTGGAATTTTTTTGGTCCAAAGAGATATCTATATTCTCCTGCAGGAGGAGAATTCAGCTACTACACTGATTATGATCAGAAACATGTTCTTGATCCACAGGGCATCCATGGGGTTAGCTGGGAAAATGCCTGCAAGACATTTCATATAAGCTACATGATCGGAAACGATCAGGTGGATTATCAAACAATGGACAGGATAAAAGAAGCGGGAATGGCTGCTGGATACAAATTTCGTATTACCCGGTTCTTGCTTTCAGATGATTCTGCATTGATTGAGGTGAAAAATACCGGCGTTGCACCTATTTACTATGATGCCTACGTGGCAGTTGGTGGAATTCGCGCCAGAGAATCGTTAAAACTACTCGAACCTGACTCCTCGATAATATGCAATTTTGCGATTAATAAAAATAGCTTGAACCTTACTATCGAATGTGATCATCTGGTACCCGGTCAGCAAATTGAATACGAAGCAAATCTGAAAGAAACCAGTACTGTGAGGAATACAATTACGCAAAAATCGCAGAAGTTTCCCTCTTCTGGGAGATTATCTCTTTTTCTGCCAGATGGTCGCCTGGTGTATTCCAGAAATATCAGATCTTTAAACAAGGAGATTTTCTCGATTTTACGCCAGATACACAGCGAGACTCTTGCTGAAGGCATTCTTTTCTACCGGTTCGAAAGTAGAGATCAATATCATCATGGACGGGTGCTTTTAACTTTGGACAATCTGAAAAACCGATTATCTTATGCTTATTAGTAGGAATCCTGATATAAACCCTGCAGGAGTACCAACGCAAAAGGATTTATGAGAAAGCTGGTGCAAAGTTCAAGTATATGTCCGATTCTATTATTAATAAACAGCTAATACCTGTGTTTGAGTTCGTTTTTCATTAAGAACATGATTGACTGTACCGGTAACTAAAAAACTACTTGGCATCGTGTACTGATGAGGGCCATCTGCCGCTTTTCAAGCCTGTTTGTCCCTTAATCTCAGGAGATGAGCAGGATCGTAAACCGAATTTATTTTGACTGCATAGGGATTTTTCTCTTCTATGTCCAAATCGGTTATATAGTGTACATCCAAAAGGCCCTTTTGATTATATCCGGTTTTCAAATAGTTTATTTGTGATAATGCAATACTCCACCCTTCAAGCCACAGATTTAGCTTTTCTTTCTGCTCTTCGGTTCCGTCAAAATGGATTAATAAGTCTATATCACTGTTGAGCCGTGCAGTACATGCATTGGTACTGCCAAAAAGATAGATTCCTTTTACACCGAAATATTCCATGTCCATTTGTTCTGCTATTTGCTCTGCCATAAAATAGCGCCACTTCCACCCCTGGTCATCTTCTGCATGGGTATTTTCTCCTATCTCCGGCATTTCCGTTGTCATGCTTTCAGTAGTGGTGGGATAATCAAGATAAGCAACGGCTTTCCCCAGGTCAGCATTCATTAGGACAACCAGTTCTCTCCCGTCATGATTATTATCGGTATTAATCACCTTGATCACCTTTTCAAGTTGTGAATAATCCGGCAGGACCTTTGATAGCTGGTTTTGATTCCCTGTAAAAAAATTCTCATAGAATACCACATCTTCATCTTCGGGATAAAGGGGAAGGTATTTTATATTCTCCTCGACAAGATCCTGGAAAAAATGAGTTCCAAAGGACAGTTCAGGCTGGTGTTTAGATTTTTTTTGCGCTATTTCGATAAGCATGGATGAATTATTTATCCCCGAGTATGTTACCTGTACGCCTAATTTAATGTCACCACGGCTCCCCCAACGTCCCGGCCCCATCAGAATGAAACTTCTTCTCGGCAACAACCGGTTTAATTCACGCACAGCATTAGCGACATTTACCAGGTCCTCATGCTTTTGCAGGTTACCATACTCTTTTGGGTCTACATAAACGATATGTTTTATGCCAGAAACTTTTCCATTTGAAACATATCGATTTGCAGTAAACACTATGCTCTGATCCGGGATATCCGGAGGAATTTCTGCAGGTAAATCGTTTTTACTTCTGCTTTGTGGTCGGCATTGAAGAAGATAGAGGTTCTGCCCGTCACTGGCAAATTCAATATCCACCGGATAACCCAATTGTTCCTTCAATAGCGATAACATTTGTTTTACCTGTTCAATAAAAGGGGTTTTCTTTATCAAACCATCAAAAGTGACAACAGTTTCATCGGTCTTTAAATTTACTGTGTACTTGTTGAAATCTGATACGAAATCGTCTTTCAGAACAGATAATAAATTGCTCAGATGTGGTATTTTATTGCCATACGATTGAAGCAGCCCGGTAATAGAGATAGATGAAAATCGGTTATTTTCAACATCAATGACATCCATTACCTGTGGAGAATATCTCCTCTTTTCATCAATAGTCTGATTAACAGGAAGATCAGGTTGACCAAGGGAGATCAAAACAGGGAAATCGTCGCCAACTCTGTCTACTGCACGTGTACCAAGCCCCATTACAATGCGTACGAGCCCATCTTCCCTTTTAACCCGTGGTGACCATCTCAATTCATTATTGCTGAAAGCTACACCTGCATATAGAGGGAAGTAAAATGGCCCCACTCTTGTCCCTACCACTTCCTGTACCATTACTCCCATCTGCTCGGCACAATCTAACAGATTTCTTTCTTTTCTATATTGAATGGAATCCGGGTTGAACATTGAAGCCAGGACTTCAAGTATCCCATTTACAAGACTGTTAAACCGTTCTGTCTTACTTCCTGTATTAGTTAAGAAAAGGCTTTTATATTTGCCCGAGAATGCAGAGTCAATCTGATCTTCAAGTAAACTTGAAGACCTGATTATCAGTGGTTTTCCTTCGCACTGATCGATTATCTGGTGAAGTTCGTTCATTACATAAGGGGAGAGATGCGAATTTTTAATTGTCTGCACCACCTTGGGATAGTTAATCCTGATTTCAAGTATGTCACGATATTTATATTCATTTAATTCATCAAGATTATTATCACGCATTAAATTGAGTAATTCATCAGAAGAGATATACCAGGTTTTGGGGATCTTGATGTTTCTTAGTACCGGGTTATTTTCAGTATGTTTTTTAATTATCTGGTAGGCAATAAAAAAGCCGGTTGCTTTACCGCCAACTTTTCCTGTACTATGCGGAGAACATATAAAAGTATCCAGCAATTCACAAAAATCTTCAACAGAAACAAATTCCTTTATCTTATGAATCATTTTGGGATTGTCTGTTAAAAAACGGCGTATCAGCTCTACAATCAACCATCTCTGTGTAGCAGCACTGATCATTCCATTTGCTTTAACAGCTTTCAGATACTGTGACAGAGCTTTGGATATTTCTCTGACATCTGAATCTTTTTTATCTACAAATTTTATCAACTCATAAGTTTTACCCTGGTAAATCCACAAGTTTACGTAATAAAATATCTGGGAATCTTCCAGAAATGTCCTGGCAGCCTCAAACAATGTGTTGCTCAATTTGACAACATCCACAGCGGGTAAATTTTCCAGAGGGAAATTGATCTCCCCCCTGAACTCGTATTCTGACCAGTTCATCTCTTTAAAGATGTCATCAACCAGTTTCTGGTTATTTTTAGCACAAAAGGCAAGCATCTGCTCACATACATGCAGCAGCATTGAATGATCGGTATTCTGAAGCAATTCTATGATTGTTTCCCAGTTGTTTTTTGACATCCCCAAGGCAACAAACTGTCTTTGAAAGATGTTTTGTGCAATTTTTGCTGCAATAGCATTCAATAATTTGGTTTCCTGAATCAAAAAAGCGGACTCACCCGTATAGGCAATACCACAGGGATAGGCTGCTTTTATATACCCCCTTATTTTGTCATTGACTATAATATCTGCCCTTATTTCATGACCATCATGCAACTGATTCTTTTTTGAATAAATTTTATTATCCAGGCAAACCGTTACCACGCATGCATCTACATAACGAAATCCTGAGGTGGTGACATCTGCTACCTCGAGCAACATATCCGATATAGACTCTTTTGTCAGTGCTTTATCTATCTGATAAAGGCACTCCAGTTCTTTTGCCCGTTCTGCCAGCATTTCAAAGGAAATATTCTTATACTTTCCTTCCATTTGTCACACCTCTTTTAAATTTCCAGGCTGTTTCTTATGGGGCAAGAATAAGCCTTGCCCCAACCGGGAAACAACCTTTAATGTTTATTTTATACCCATCCACGAAGTTTTACTGCTTCGGCGACACGATTGATCGCGATAACGTATGCTGCATCGCGCATATAAAGATCTTTTTCCTGAGCGATAGAATATACACCCTCAAATGCAGAAGTCATCTTGATATCAAGTTTTTCAAGAACCTCTTCTTTAGTCCAGAAATAATTCATGTTGCACTGCACCTGCTCAAAATAACTGCAGGTCACTCCACCGGCATTACATAGAAAATCCGGAACCAGAAAGATGTTGCTGGCCTTTATCAATTCATCACAATCGGGTGTTGTGGGTCCGTTTGAGCCTTCACAAATAACTTTTACCTTTTTGCTTATTTTTGCAAATGTAGCAGGAGTAAGCTGGTTTTCAAGAGCACATGGAAGCAATATGTCTACATCCTGAGCAATCCATTCGTCACCATCAAGGATTTCACATCCGAGCTCTTCAGCCTTGTTCTTATCGATAGTGCCAAAGGAATCCTTTATTGAAGCCATCTGCACGATATCAAGTCCTTCAGTTTTTCTGAAGGTATAAGATTTTTTATCTTTCTGATCCCAACACGATACAGCAATCACTTTTCCACCCATTTTAGCATAGAGACGTGCAGCATGCTCTGCAACATTTCCGAAACCCTGAATACTTGCTTTTGTGGAGCTGATCTCCATATTGAGTTTTTTCAAGGCTTCCCGAAGTGTATAGATAACCCCGTATCCGGTTGCTTCGGTACGTCCCAGGGAACCACCCATCCCAACCGGTTTTCCGGTAATTACACCAGGATAATACCCTCCACTGATTGTCTCATACTCATCCATCATCCAAAGCATATGCTGTCCGTTAGTCATAACATCCGGTGCCGGAATATCAGAAACAGGACCGATATTTTTTGCCAACTGCCTTATATATCCTCTGCACAACCGTTCCTGCTCATTTTTTGAAAGATTATGAGGATCGCATATAATCCCGCCTTTTCCTCCTCCAAGTGGGATATCAACAACAGCACATTTCCATGTCATCCACATCGATAGTGCCCTGATAGTGTCGATTGTTTCCAATGGATGAAAACGTACACCACCTTTTGCAGGTCCACGGGCATCATTATGCTGAATTCTGTACCCATTAAATATTTTTGTGGTCCCGTCATCCATCTTTACCGGAATAGTGAAATGAAATTCGCGGCTTGGCTGACGCAATAGTTCACGAACAGATGGCTCCAGATCTATTAAATCTGCAACATGATCAAACTGCTTTTGAGCTGTTTCATAAGGATTATACGATTGGTGTGACATAATAGTAAGAGATCCTCCTGTAAATAATGAAAGTGTTTTATAATAATTTTAAACCGAATCACATTCTTTTCGTGAGCCATTTAATGAAAGAGCATCATTGCTCTTTGCAGATTGTGATAAGGCCGATTATTTTCGCGTTTTTGGAATATTGGGATTTTGAAGGATTTGACATTATGGGATGTGCCCTGTGACTCCCCAGAAATAACAAATTTCCCAGAAATGGAAAGTTTCATTCTCTGTGAGAGTTTTGGCAATCCTAATTTTCTTAATGTCGTTATGCATCTTAACCGTTAATGATTCGTCTTAAACAGAATTCTGATTTTTCATGGGCAGGTCGAATCTAAAAAAGAAGTTCAGTACTCTCGCGGTCCCATTTTGGTAGCCCTTCCTGATAGGAAAAAATAACTGATGATACCATCAAAATCAATGCAGGACAAAGCAGGATTGTAGACTATAAACTAAACTGTTAAATTTCAGAACCTTGCAGTTGAAAACTCTTGAAGGGAAACTCCCCAGGGTATTTAATTCGAAAAAGGCTACCTAAAAGGTGAATAAATATCTTAGTGGAAAAAGCAACCGAAAAATCATGCAAACTACTGCACAACATACATACTGAATCTACCAACCTCCCACAAAAGCTCCAGCAAAAAACACCACATATAAAATGACTAAAACGGCTCCTGCCAAACGCGATACTCTCCTGAGCACCATGAAAAGCGATACAGCCAAAGTTGTCAATAACGTAAGTGGAAGATAAAAAACAAGGACCTGCTTCTCTACCGTAACAGGACGAACCAATACTATAATGCCGGCATTAAACAAAAAAAACGCCAGCACAGAACCAACAACATTACCAAAGCTTATTTCGGCTCTGCCCTTGAGTGCTGCCGGAAGTTCGCGGGCCAGTTCCTCAATACTGAGTAAAAGCGCCAATATGGTCATGCCAAAAACCGTATCGGATAGTCCGATTTTAGCGATTATTGATTCTGCGGCAGACACCAGTATCTCACTGCCTGTAATTATCCCGGTTATTGAAAGAATTAATAAACCAAATGCTTTCCACTTCCTGGAATTCCGGGAATAAACCCCTTTGCCCAAAGTCTCAGCAACTTCTCCCCCAGAACGTATATCCACTCCCCTTTTTCCTGCCAAGATAAGAAAAATAACCGAGAAAGCATAGCCTGTCAGCAATATCACACCATCAACACGGGAAAGTGTACTATCAATACTCAGAAAAGCAAATAGAAACACGGCCCCGGCAGGTATGGTAAGAATAGCTTTGGGTGCAGATTCAAATTTCATTGGTGCAATGAGTGCAGTGAGACCAAACGCAAGGGCGATGGCAACCATGGTTGCCCCAATAATTGATCCCAAGGCAATCCCTGAGATATTTTCGTAGGAACCAGTCGATCCCACTGCCAGGTTTTCCGGATCAAATCCGATGAAAATAACACTTATAAGAAACGTTGAAACGCCAAATCCATAAGAGGTACTAACTGTAGCTTTAACCAGCTTTTCCGCAAAAAAGATTACCAGAACAATTCCAACGATAAAAAGCACTAATGCCATTACAAAGTTCATATATGGAGTCCCTGAAATTTGCAGTAATAAGAGCAGCTTGAGATTTTGCAAATAGCAGGCCAACATTATTGATATGCACTTTAGCTTTCCATCTGTGGTATCCGCAAGCACTAATCTGCAAGTTATGGGGCAAAAAGTGTAAAAACCTGAAGATTAAGACTTTAACGAAAAAGAAGTTTTGGGGAATAACAAACTCTCACCGGCCGGTTTCAGCGTTTATCTGGCATTCTGTTAATGTGCGATATATTTTAACATTTACTACATAATGGAATTGAATTATTACCCAAATTATCAGTAGTAGAATAAAGGCGGAATAATGATGAATTTCAGAATAAGTTTCGTAGCAGCCTTCATAATTGTAGCACTAAACACCTTTACAGGGGTTTGCCAGAATTACAGTGCCGATTCGATTAATGCATATAAAGTATTATCATCAGCAGGTCATCCAAACCCAGATGTTACCAGATACACAACTCGTGATTCTGTCAGTGGAAGAATTATTGCCCTTACAATTCCTGGTGTTTATGAAAACAGAAGTCCTGTTGTGGATGAAGTGCTGTTGTATATGACCGAGTTGAGATCTTTAACTCTACATACGACCAGCGTCACAATTGGATTCAATGCACTTCCAACTGAAATTGGATACTTGACTAAACTGGAGACTCTTATTTTATATAACCAGAATATTACCGACCTGCCTGTATCTCTGGAAAGAATACATTCGTTAAAACATGTTGATATTATATCCAATAAGTTAAAATATTTGCCAAAGGTATTGGCAGACAAATGCTCTTCTTTAACTTATCTTCGATTGGACAATAACAGCATTGATTCTCTTCCGGAAATTTCAGGTTTACCTGAGACTCTTATCGTCAATAACTGTCATATTTCCTATATCCCTGAATCTTATACATCACTAAAACCTCCTTCGTATTCTGAATTCAAGGGCAATGGTTTGTGCAATCTATCACCACAATTGCAGGAGTGGCTTTCTGCTGCAAATCCAACCTGGGCTTCAGATCAACACTGTAAACCTCCAGAAATTACTTTAAATGGTCAGAATCCTTTATTTATGGTGATAAATAGGACTTACATTGAACCTGGTTATATTGTTACCGATGATTTTGACAGTATGCCTGCAGTGGTTATTGACACATCTCTTAATACTACTGTCGGGGGGACTTATACCATAACTTACAAAGCAGAAGATAGACATGGATATAGTACTTCTTGTACCAGAACGATAATTGTCATGGAAAGAGATACTACCATTCCGGTTGTGACTTTGATTGGTGCAGATACAATTACGATAGAAAGGTTTCACCCATACCAGGAACATGGAGCCAGAGTATCTGATCTCTTAGATGGAAATGTAGCTTATACCATAATCGGGAAAGCCGATACAACTACCATTGGTGCTTATGAGCTTTTATATAGCGCAACCGATTCGGCAGGGAACACCGGGGTTGCGAAGCGAATCGTTTTAGTGGTTGACGATACTACCCCACCCGTATTAACCCTGAATGGTAAATTGATCGACACCATTACGGCGAATGGATCATTTTATGAATCAGGATGGAAAGCGGTTGATAGGTGATTTTACTGCTCTTGAAAAGACTGGAACATATCATGTCTGGATACCTGTTCTTGGAAGATCCTGTTCATTTGAAATAGGAAATAATATTTATGCTGATGTACTTCGTGCCTCGCTCAAAGCGTTTTATTACCAGAGAAGTTCAATTCCAATTGAAGAAAAGTATGGGGGCAAATGGAGCCGTAAAGCAGGGCACCCGGATACATCGCTGCTTATGCACAGTTCTACCGGCAAAAGTGGAAAATACTCTTCTCCGGGCGGCTGGTATGATGCTGGAGATTACGGAAAATACATTGTAAATGGTGGAATCAGTGTTAACACACTTATGTTATTGTGGGAAGTGTGTCCTGATCTGATAGATGACAATACTTTACTTATTCCTGAAACCGGAAACGAAGAAAGTGACCTTCTGGATGAGATCAAATTTGAACTCGACTGGTTTAAAACGATGCAGGATAGCGATGGCGGAACATTCTTCAAGATTGGACCAATGGCGTTTCCAGATTTCATAATGCCGGAAAAAGACACAGCTCAGAGATACGTGATTGGAAAATCCACTGCTTCAACACTTAACCTCGCGGCAGTAATGGCACAAGCCGGAAGAGTTTTTAAATTCTATGACTATGCCTATGCTGAAGATTGTATTGAGAGAGCAAAAAGAGCCTGGAAATGGGCAGAGGACAACCCTTCGGTTCCACACCCCTATGTGGGAGGAGGAACCGGTCTTTATAACGATGGCGGTTGGAGCGATGAAAAATTATGGGCTGCAACAGAATTATGGGTCACCACTGGTGATGCAATATATGGAGATTACTGTTTGCCTTTATTTGGAACCAATACTTATCCTTTTTCGACATGGGGAGATGTCAATAATCAGCATCTGTTTCCAATCATGTTTAAAAAAGACAAGTATGCAACCGATTTCGACTCAAAAGTCAAAGAATTTTTAAATTACATAAAAAATGTTAAAATGCATCAGTTCAGCGATGACTTCAATGTATTGGAATGGGCGGACTTCTGGGGTTCCAATGGTTGCCAGCTCAATACGATTATCAGTCTGCTGGCATGCTACAATTGGACAAGTGATACTACTTACATTAATGGAGCATCAAGGGCAATCGATTATATATTTGGCAGAAATGAGTATTCAAAATGTTTTGTCACCGGATTTGGTTACAATCCTCCCCGTTTCCCACACCACAGAATCTCCGGAGCTGATGGTGTCGATGATCCTGTACCAGGCTTTGTGGTCGGAGGACCAAATAATGGGCACGAGGATGATTCAGAGGTTGAATATCCTGCAGGTATTCATTATTTGGATGAGCAAAAAAGCTTTGCATCCAATGAGGTGGCAATCAACTGGAATGCACCACTGGTGTTTGTGCTGGGGTATCTGGAAAATCTTCATGCCGATATTGCTGTCAGATCAAAAAAGAACCTTAAAAACAGTATACCTGAAATCCTCTCGTTGACACCTGTCCGTAAAGGCATTTACCATGGGGTGATAATAAATGGAATACCTTCTACAGTCAATACACTGAAAGTTAAATTATTCAGCCTCAATGGCAGGTGTGTTTCCAGTCAATATCTGAATAATGTGAAAAAAAATACCATGATTTTATTTGACACAAGGGAGTTGGCCGGTCAGGTTTATCTTCTGAGCGTTGATGGAGAGGGAATCTCATTGAGACGCAGACTGATGCTATTTTAGTATTCTGTTACAAATCAGGTTACTCCATCTGTCGAAGTAATGATCGTCCCTTTAGAACCTGCCATTACAAACATGTCGTGCTCATAAAAAATATAGAGTATTTTAAAACATTGCGGGTTAGATCAGGATTATTAATTTATTATACAGAAGCCTTCTGTTAAGGTATATCTAATTCGCATCACTCAACTAACTTTTAAGGAATAGACAATGGAAACCCGGTTTTACTGGTCATTATTCGGCCTCTTTGCACTCATGCTTTCGCCTGTCATCATCTTATCACAGGAAGAAGAATCCTTTGAGAATACACCGGAAATTACCATTGATACCTGCGGAAAGTTGAACGGTAATATTATTACTTACACATCCTCTATGGAATATACTAACCATATCAAAGGGTATCAGAGTATCGATCAATCATGTTCAATTGACATGATAAAAATCGAACATTTCGAGGACTATTCCGATACTTCATTTATCCATTTACTGTCATGGAAGGGACATTCCTGGGGAATTGGGCCAAATATGCCGTACAATATTATTATTGAAATAAAGAATAATGATTTAAAAATCTTCGATTATGGCGAACTTTTAGGATGGTTCAGATACATAAACGACAGTCTACCATTGAAGCTTACCGATTTACCATTTCAGCATGCAAATTTTCGTCACCATTTTTCCGATTCTGAGAGAAATGGTCAATGTTGAAGGAGGATGGAGGACCGTGCCTAATAAATTCCAAATCATAAGTCTTAAATTCTATATGAGAATAGGCCTGACCACCTGTGGTCCTTTCGTAAAATGATTAAATTTAATTGAGGTGGGGTGGCCAAAAAAGCTATCCTGGAAACCGGAAATTATTAAATGGAGGCTCCGGGAACCAAAAAAGAGCCACCGGAGGCCTTTTTAGGTAGTTTGGGTGCCCAAATTTGATTTTTTCTAAGTAGCAGTCGGGAAAATCAGAACACTACATCCAATTTATTTGCAGTATTCACATTTAGTAAATTCTGGTCGATAGGTGATTCCTCCAAAGATTTGATTCTCTATCTCTTTTGGGTGGTAATGATCAACGATAAATTCTGGTTTTAAAGTGTCTTCAATCGGAAAACCAAAATTTAGTCCGTCTGTGTTATCTCTGCCATCAAAGATAATCTCAAAATAATTTTCTATCATTGTTCCAGCTAAGGATCTTAAATCACTGTCATCTATTAATGAGATAGGAATATTGCAAACAAAAATTGTTGGAGTTCCTTTTTTTTCTAAACAGTATTTGGCCGGTTTTCCTGTATTTGTCTGAATTCTTCCAGCTATAGCTTGAAGATATTCACTACCATAAATCAGGTAATGCTCGCAACCTTCAAAATACAATCTATCATCCAAAATAAACCAAGCATATCCTTCGCGGCAACTTGTATCAATTTCTCTCATGCCATTGATAACATCATCTTCAGTAACACCAGAAGAAGACAATAGAGTTAATGCATATTGAACAAAACTATTTTTTATTAGTGGAATAATCCCTTTAATGAAATATGGTTTGAAATCAATTGGTTTACATCCATGATAAGCGCGTAAGAAATTTACATTCTCTCTCATTTTTTGCGCCATGTATTCGAATGGGTCTGACATTTTCATTCCGTAAACATCATATACAGCATCACGAAACCATGAAGAGTTGTCACTTACAAAATATTTGGGTCGATTATGCTGGAAGTACTTGATTAGCTTTTCATCAAGAATACCAGTAAGCAGTGATTCAGTTATTTTCTTTAGCGCCTTTTGGTCACGCCATGAAATTACTTCGTGCTTCAATTTTCTTCTCCTACAATTCTATTTCACTGAACAGGACAATTATTTTGAGTATTCGTCATTTAATCTACAATATTTATCTTCAAAATCTAACTTCAAATGTTTTATCAACAAATAAAAAGAGTGAGCAAAAGAAAGGATTCCTGTTGATACAAATACACAGCCGGGTTTCATCAGATTTACATCGATATTCCCAATCTGGTAAACGGACAATATATACTTTCTTGCAAAACCAATGGATTTAAAGCAAATAGAGTTATAGCATCACTCAGATAAGGAGATAAGGAAGCTACCTGTAGATAGTTTTCCCATTACAAAAGCCACAGATTCGGTAGACGAGACGGATCAACACCTTTTTCATACAAGCATAACGTATTTCGGACAAAAGTAACAAATTCTCCGTAAAGGCCAATTTCATTCATCAGTTACCATCCTTACACACTGGTTTCCA
>Ga0209723_1001160_pt1 | contig 43341 bp, 40 predicted proteins | sample BiotimSIPDNA_2_FD_185750 | JGI IMG/M metagenome (GOLD analysis project Ga0209723, IMG submission 185750) | Anaerobic biogas reactor microbial communites from Washington, USA - Biogas_R2 time_0 SIP DNA (SPAdes) (version 2) | ecosystem: Engineered > Bioreactor > Anaerobic > Unclassified | place... | reverse complement strand
CTGCCGCCGATCTTCTCGTAGAACCACTGCCATGCTTCGGGGTTCAGGGGCTCGCCCACGGAGGAGAGGACTCTCAGCGAGGACAGGTCGATCCCCTTCAGCCACTCGTCGCCTTCCTTGGCGATGGCGCGGATGGCCGTTGGCGCCGTGTAGAAGGACGTGACCTTGTACTTCTCGCAGACCTGCCAGAAACGGCTGTAGGTCGGATAGTTGGGAACGCCTTCGAACATGATGGAGGTGGCGCCCAGGGTGAGGGGGCCATAGACGACATAGCTGTGCCCGGTGACCCAGCCGATGTCGGCGGTGCACCAGTGGATGTCTTCATCATGGAGGTCAAAAGCGAACTTGGAGGTGTAAGCGGCATAGAGGAGATAGCCTGCCGTGGTGTGGAGGGCGCCCTTGGGCTGTCCCGTGGAACCGGAGGTGTAAAGGACGAAGAGGGTGTCCTCCGCATCCATCTGCTCGCACTCGCAGTTGGCGTCCACTGTGGCCATTTCATCATGCCACCAGAGGTCTCTTCCCGGAGTCATTTCGCACGCAATCTTGTCGCCCACGCGCTGAACGACGATCACCTTTTCGACGGTGGGGCATTCCTTCAGGGCCACATCGGCGTCTTTCTTCTGGGGAACGGCCTTGGCTCCGCGGAAGGTGCCGTCGCAGACCACGAGGAGTTTCGCCTGGGAATCCTGAATACGGACGGCCAGTGCGTCGGAGCTGAAACCACCGAACACGATGGCATGGATGGCGCCGATGCGGGTACAGGCCAGCATGGCGATGGCGGCTTCAACCACCATGGGGGTGTAGATGCAGACGCGGTCGCCTTTCTTGACGCCGTGCTTCTTCATGACATTGGCGAACTTGCAGACTTCCGTATGGAGATCCTTATAAGTATAGGCCTTCTGCTCGCCGGGTTCATTGCCTTCCCACTGGATGGCTACTTTGTCGCCCTTCGTCGCCAGATGGCGGTCCAGACAGTTATAGGAAACGTTAAGCTTTGCACCTTCAAAAAACTTCGCATAGATGGGGCCTTTGCGAATGTCAAAGTTGTAATCCATGACCTTGTCCCACTTCTTGTAGAAGGTCAGGATTTCATCAGCCTGCTTCGCCCACCATGCTGCCGGATCGGCAATGGATTCCGCATACAGCTTGTCATACTCTGCCCGGCCCTTCACCCAGGCTTTTGCCAATATTCTCTCAGGCACCGGATAGAACTCTTTCAATATCGACTCTTCTCCCATTTTTACCTCCCTTTAAGGTTTTGATAGTTTGAACACTGGTGCTTCTTGGACATTTCTAAACTGGGATGTACCCATACATCTCTTAAAGCAGTCTTGAACCCTGCGCAAACCCACCCCGTGACTCTTCATTTGCCGGATCATAAAGAAAGCATGGGCGATGGATATAACACACGAGGGGCAAATCTCTAATGAACAAAATAAAAACGTTTATTAAATAAGGATTTTTTACCCCGGCGAGAATGCACGCGAGGGAAATAATGACTACAAACCACGGTGTTACGCGCCTTGCACTATATCAATGCGCCTTTGATGTCAAGTAATATTTTCGGCCCCGTACAGTGGTAAAGATTCACGCCTTCCCCGCAAAGTGTGTCTTTTTTGCCACGTTTGGCTTTTGGAATCTCCATAAGCCGCTTTGGGCTTCTCCCACCTGCCCTTCAGGGTTGAAACGCTATACGGGATGCTTTGAGACGGAACGAAGGGGTTTATTTTCTTTCTTTATTTCACCGGTTGCATACCGCCTGAAGCCGGGGGCGGTTCGGCTCTTCTGAGATAATCTCCCGGGAATTTCTCTGCTGGTATGCAATCTGCAGGAGTTTTTCACCATCAGGAATGAGTTCAGGCCTTTTGCGGTTTTACCTTCATTCTTGACAAGGCTTTGCCTTCGGTGTTAGTTAGACGCGAAATGTCATTTGCAAGCGCATCATCAAATAAATTCGCGAAAGGGGGTTGGTGCCGGGAATAAGGAATTGAAGAGAGATCAGATTCAGAGGAACTGGAGATGGTTTTTCAATGCCCGTTGAAAAATCAGGACAATAACGAATTTTTCTTTAGGAGGATACAATGAAGAAATTTTGGGTAGCTTTGATTGCCGTGGCCGTGGTCGCAGGCTTCGCCCTGAGCGCATCGGCGGCGGATGTCAAATTCAGCGGCTCCTACTACGCCACAGGCCTCTACGCGGACAACTGGGGCCTCAAGGATGATGAATCCGCAGGCGGCGTGTACGCTCAGAGGCTGAGAGTTGCAACGGCCTTCAAGATCGCCGAAGGGCTGACCTTGAACACCCGCTTTGACGCCCTCGAGGGACGTTGGGGCCAGTACGGTTACATGGGAACGGCCGTGGATCGCCAGGGCCAGGTCGCGGGCGCTGATCAGAGAGATGCCGATGACAACAACATCTCCTTTGACCGCGCATGGGTCAGCTTTGCCGTCCCCTTCGGTCAGTTTGATGTGGGTCGTCAGGCCCAGAACGAATGGGGAACCCGTTTCGCAAGCGACAGCTTCGATGCGGAAGCCATCCGCTTCTCCACCAAGAACGGCCCCTGGGAAGTCGGAGCTTTCTACGAGAAGCAGATTGAAGCCTACGGCGCTGAGGACTACGATAACGTGGTCAGCGACGGCGGCGTCAATGACGGCGATCGAGACAACTACGGCGTTTATGGCAAGTACAAGTGGAACGGCGGCATCGCCGGCCTCCAGATTCAGTTCATGAACGACGCAACCGAAAACTTCGCAAATCTCAATGGTGATGGCGATTACAAGGCCAAAATCTGGACGTTTTCTCCCTATATGCAGGGCACCTTCGGTCCTGTCTTCGTTGAAGCGGAAATCAACTATGCCTACGGTGAGGCTGAGTCCGAGCTGGATTGGGACGACATGGACATCCGCGCATGGAACGCCTTCATTCACGCCAAGGGAAATATCGGCCCCGCCTATGTCGGCGCCTTCTACGCCTATGTCTCCGGTGACGATCCCGACTCCGACGAAGAGATCGAAGGATCCAACTTCTTCGGTGCCAGCGGTTACCGTTCCGGTCTGCCCACCGGCGGTTCCATCTTCGATCCCTGCCTGATCCTCTGGGGCGCATACGCCAACAAGTGGCTGGGTGACAGCACGGCGAGAGCCCTTAGTTTAGGTACCGATCATCATACCGGTGCGGTCATGGAAAATGCCCACCTCTTCCAGATTTACGGCGGTTTCAAACCGATCCCCAAACTGGACGTCCAGGCCAAGCTGAGCTATGCCTTTGCCGACGAGAAGCCGGACAACTATGATGATGACGAATACGGAACGGAATTCGATCTCACCGCCGCTTACAAGATTTACGACAACCTGACCTATACGGTCGGCTTCGGTTATCTGTGGGCCGGTGACATTTACAAGGGCGCCACCGACAACGATGTGGATGACACCTATCTGCTGATGCACAGACTGGATCTGAGCTTCTAAGAGCAGCTTCGTTTCGGATTTCCATTGTAAAAGTTCCATTTCAGCGCCCCGGGGCAATGCCTCCGGGGCGCTTTTTTATCTCCCTTCTTGACCGGATCAGCACCCCATGATAACTACGTTAGGTGATAGAGAGCCCCTCTCAGCATCCTGGATCGTCCGGAGACGGATGCACCTTTTGCTCACCCGAAAGGAGAAACGCGATTCAAAAAATTTACGGGAACCTCACGGGCCTGAAAGCGGTCCAACTCAAACGGCTGGAGCAATTCTACCGGAGACGGGTGCCGCCTGATGCCGTCGTCACGCAGGAAATGGCCAGGCAGCTTACGGAGCTGTCCCGGGAGCTCAACCGGCAGCTTGGGGTGTTGCTGAGCCGCCGCGGAGAAGTGGCCTTTGTGATCGTCGGCACACACCGGGGCATCCTGATCCCCAGCCTGGAGGGATTCCGCTCCTCTTCCGCCCGCTTCAAGGGTCTCCGTCTTGTTCACACCCACCTGAACCCCGAGCCCCTGAGCCCCGAGGACCTCAGTGACCTGGCCCTTCTTCGCCTTGATCTCATCTGTGCGGTGGAAGCCGGTCCCGATGGACTGCCGGGCTCCGTCTCCACCGCCCACCTGATTCCCGAAAACCCGGACGGCGGCTACTGGCTGATTTCTCCACCGCAACGGATATCCGATTTGAAGGCGGACTTTCTGGCCTTTATAAATGCCCTGGAGAACGAGTTTGCCCGAACCCAGCGGTCCCGGAAGGTGGATTCCGCCGACCGGGCCATCCTGATCCGAGTTGAAACGAATCCCCTCTCCGACAGCGCGGGCTCCCTGGAAGAGCTCAAGGAACTGGCCCGGTCCTGCAGTGTGGAGGTCTTCGATACGATCCTGCAGCATCGGACGCAACTCGACCCGAAATATCTCCTCGGAAAGGGAAAACTGGCCGACGTCATCATCAAAGCCCTGCAGATGGATGCCAACCTGCTCATCTTCGACCATGAGCTGACACCCGCCCAGGTCCGTTCGCTTGCGGATTTTACGGAAATGAAAGTCATCGACCGGACACAGGTCATCCTGGACATCTTCGCCCGCCGCGCCCATAGCCGGGAGGGCAAGATCCAGGTGGAGCTGGCCCAGCTGAAATACCTTCTGCCCCGTCTGGCGACGCGCCACACGGGCATGTCCCGCCTCACCGGGGGAATCGGCGGCCGGGGACCCGGAGAAACCAAGCTGGAGATCAACCGGAGGCGGGTGCGGGAGCGGATCCAGCACCTGGAGCAGGACATCCGCAATATCGAAAAGGCCAGGGGCCAGCGGCGTCTCAGGAGGGAACGTACAGGCCTGCCCGTGATCTCCATTGTGGGCTACACCAACGCCGGAAAGTCCACCCTGCTCAACACCCTTACGAAGAGTTCCGTGTTCACCGAAGACCTTCTCTTTGCCACCCTGGACCCCAAAAGCTCACGCCTGCGCTTCCCCCGGGATGCGGAAGCCGTCATCACCGATACCGTGGGCTTCATCCGCGACCTCCCCAGCGATCTCTTTTCCGCCTTCAAGGCCACCCTGGAGGAACTCTACGAGGCGGACATCCTCCTCCACGTCATCGACGTGAGCAATCGGAGCTTTGAAAACCATATTGCAGCGGTGGAGAAGATTCTGGAGGAAATCGGGATTTCAGGCAAGAAAACCCTGCGGGTTTTCAATAAGGCCGACCGCTTGGAGGACAAGGCCCTTCTTGAGATCCTCTGCCGGCGATTTCAGGCCGTCGCCGTTTCGGCTCTGCAGCCGGAGAGCCTCGGGCCGCTTTTGGAGCGCCTGGAGGAAATTATCTCACCGCAAGATGCCGCCCGATGAGATCGGCATACCGCCGGGCCGCGCCGGCATTGGCGGCGATGGCCAGCCGGCCCTGCTCGCCCCGGCGCTTTAACTGCTCGGGATCGGCAAGGAGATAGAGCATCCGCGCCAGCAATTCCTTTTCGTCGGCAACAGAAATGCCGGCCCCTGCCTCTTCGAGAAGTGCCTTTTCCCCTTCAAAATCCTCCATTGACGGCCCGTATAAGACCACCTTCCCCCAGGCGGCCGCCTCCAGGATATTCTGCCCTCCCCGCGGGACGAGACTTCCCCCGCAATACACCACCGTGGCCAGGCTGTAGGCCTTGAACAATTCGCCGATGACATCCACGATCACGATGCGATTCCCCTTGCGCCGCCGTCCACCGCCCATTTCGGATACCCGGAAGATGTCCTTGAAACCGGCCTGCCGGACCAGGTCGGCCACCGCATCCCCTCTTTCGATATGGCGGGGAACGAGGATCAGCTGGAATTCCGGATCAACCTCCAGCAGGCGCCGGTAAACGGCCAGGCAGGCGTCTTCCTCGCCTTCATGGGTGCTCCCGGCAACAAAAACAGGGCTGCCTGGCCGAATATCGAGCTTCCGGGAAATTTCCGCCCGCAGATCGTCAGAGGTCCGGGAGGCCAGGCTGTCATATTTGGCGTTGCCGAGGACCTGGACCTTTTCCCGCAAAGCGCCCAGTTCCTGCACCCTCCGGGCATCCGTTTCCGAGATCATACCCAGGCCGTCCAGCCCCTCCAGCAAGCCCTTCCAGAAAAACCGTGTTCGGCCGTAGCGGCGGAATGAACGGGGGGAGATGCGGCCATTGACCAGGACAACCTGCACTCCCCTGGCCCTGCACTGGGTCAGAAAGTTCGGCCAGAGTTCCGTTTCCGTAGGAACGAAAACGTCGGGCCTTACACGCCTGAGCATCCTTGCCACGACGAAGGGCAGATCCAGTGGGTAGTATATGTGAGCCGTCGCCTCTGTGACGAGGCGATCCGCCATTTCCCGGCCTGTTTCCGTACTCGTGGAAAGGACGAGACAGGCCCGGGGATATCTCGTCCGCAGTTCGGCCATCACCGGAGCCGCTGCCGTCACTTCGCCCACGGAAACGGCGTGCATCCAGATGCGCGGGCTTCCCCCCAGGCCGGAGAAGACCTTACTGTCCGGATAAAAGCCCAGTTTGGGTCCGAGACTTTTGCGGTATTTTCCCGTAAGAACCATCCGGACGGCATAATAGGGAAGGCCGACAAGGGCGGCCAGAGGCAACAGCAGATTATAGAGAAAAATCATTCTTTCAGCTCCATTCTTTCCCATGCTCACCGGGGATTTCAATCCTCGAGGCGGAATGGACGGTTTCCGCTGCTCTTCGGCGCAGCGTTCCGCCCCCGGCGGTATGCATCAGATTCCGGGTTTTCCCTTGACGGCCCCGCTGAGATGTTGTAACCCTTTTACTCAAACTCATTCAGGAATACGGTATTGCTTCATGAAAAAGATAGCCCCTTCGATCCTGTCCGCCGATTTTGGTCGTCTTGGCGAAGAAATCGCCGCGGTGGAAGCCGCCGGAGCAGACTGGATTCATATCGATGTGATGGACGGCCACTTTGTCCCCAACATCACCATCGGGGCGCCGGTTGTCCAATCCCTGCGGAAGTACACCCGGCTGCCCTTTGATGTCCACCTGATGATCGACCAACCGGAAGCCTATCTTGACGCCTTTCTAGACGCCGGCTCCGACGTTCTTACGGTTCACCTGGAAGCGGCAAATCATCTGCACCGCACGATCTCCCACATCAAGGAGCGGGGCATCCGGGCAGGCGTCTCGGTCAATCCGGCAACGCCGCTGTCCCTTCTGGAAAACATTCTCCCCGATCTGGATCTGCTCCTCATCATGACCGTAAATCCAGGATTCGGCGGACAGCAGTTTATCGACAGCATGCTGCCTAAGATCCGCAAAGCCAGGACCATGATTTCAGCCGCCGCTCCCCACGTACTGATCGAAGTGGACGGGGGGATCAACCGGGAGAACATTTCCACCGTTGCCCGAGCCGGAGCGGATGTACTGGTTGCCGGATCAGCCGTTTTTTCCAGCGATCATTACGGCCAGACCCTTGCTGCCATGCGTTCTGCGCTGAAATGCCCACCGGATTGCGTGTTCCCGACCGCCTGAACTTCATGGAACCGGGAGTTTCTTCCCGTCTCTTTTCTGCCATGCACATCATCATCGACGGCTATAATCTGATCCGGCAGAGCGAAACCTTCCGCCGCTTCGAAAAGCAGAGCCTGGAAGCGGGAAGGCAGGCGCTCCTTCAGCGGGTTTCCCTGTACCGACAGCAGAAGGGACATCGGATCACGGTTGTCTTTGACGGATGGGAAAGCGGTTCCCCTTTCGAGGAGCGGGACCGCCAGGGAGGGATCACGATCATATACTCCCGCAGGGGAGAAAAGGCCGATGATGTCATCAAGCGCATGACGTTGCACCTGGGTGAGGAAACCGTTGTTGTGACGTCGGATCGTGATGTTGCCGGGTTTGTTCTTCGTAGGGGAGCAACCGCCTTATCCTCTCCGGAGTTCGAAACGGCGATCGCCAGGGCGGCCGCTTCTGAAAAATCTCCAGCCGGTGCCGATGACCCTCCAGAAGAAACGGAGGAGGAAAATGACCGAAAATCCGGGGGCACCCGCAAGAAGGGACCGGCCCACCGGCTGTCCCGACGCGAGAAGGCAGCTCGAAGCCGCTTGAAAAAACTTTAATCCGCCTCAGGTCTGACAGACATCGAACACAAACCGTTCCAGCATCAGGTCGGGATCCCTGGCCGTAGATTTCATGGCGAGATCCATCGCCAATAGATCCTCAAGATGCCGCCTCAGCCGCTTTTCTGAAAAATTCTCCGAAATCCTGAGGGTGTTGAAGGCTACATAGGGGTGCTGATCCGCCAGCTCAATATGAACGTCCCCCGTCTGCCCGGACCAGGCCTTCAGGATGGGATAAATCGACTTTGTATAACGCCCGTAATCCATCCGGGGCGAATATCCGGGCAGAGCTCCCTTGTCCCGCAACCACCTTGCATGAAGCAGCAACCGGAATTCCCGGATGAGCATGGCAAGAATCGCCAGGGGATGGCTTCCCTGATCCTTTAAACGCCGCAGGAGCACCAGCCCCTTTTCCAGGTTCTTCTCTCCAAGCGCCGCGGTCAGGTCGAAGAGTTTATCCTCCCGGGTCCGGCTGATGACTTCCTCAACATCGGAAGCCTCGATCGTGCGGCGCTCCCCCGTATAGGTGACCAGTTTTTCCAGCGCCGCCATGGAGGTTCGCAACTGAAAGCCTGTTTTGCTTCCCAGGACCTCCCATGCCCCGGGGGTCATTCCTTTCCCCTTTTCCGTCAGGAAAGCCTTGGCTGAATCCATCACGGTATTTTTTTGCCGTGCTTCGCCTTTCTCAACAGAAAAGTTCAACACCCGGCCCAGCTCACTGACCGCCTTGAACAGCCTTTTCCGTTTGTCCACGGTCTCTGCCGTCAAAAGGAGAACATTGCCCTCGGGAAGACCTCTGCGCAGTATACTTTCCAGAAAATCGGCGTCACTGACGGCGGCGCGTTTGCCACCCAGCCCAAGACCTGTGCACACCTCGATTATGCGGGGCAGCCAATTCGCGCGCTCCTCACCCTGGTCTCCCTCCACCGTCTGCTGCCAGTCCTGGTTGGAAATGGCCTTCCATCCGTCCTCCCGAAAATCGTCAAGAGTCCATCCGGCAATCCCGAGAAAAGTCATGAAGTTCTTTGCAGCCTGCTGCGGGTGGGCATTCATCTGCTGGCGAATCCGCCTCACCAGATCGCTGAGCGTCTTTCGGGAATGAAAGAGTCTCGTTCGGCGGACGGCAACAACCTTTCTTCCGGGAATCAGGGGCGGGCTCAGGAGGTCTTTGCCGATCTGTTCAGGATCTTCATCCTCGCCGTCCAGAACAAAGAGGTTTAACGTCTGATCTTCCGGAGGGAGCAGTGCGTTGACGATCTTTGAAAAGGCGTCATGAATTTCGTATTCTGCATCACCGTAAAGCAGGTAGCAGGGCGCCGGCCGTCCCTTCTGGAGGTCGGCAAGCACTCTACGCAGAGAATTGCCCGATTCTTCCGTTCGGATCGCCATGTCTCCAGGGTAAGAAAAAATTACAGGATGATGAATCGCTGAATGTACCGAACGGCTTCTTCGGGATCGTCGGTAATCCGGATAAGGTCAAGGTCTTCGGGCAGGATCATATTCTCCTTCAGCATCGTGTCGCTCATCCATTCCATCAGGCCTTTCCAGTAGGAACTTCCCAGCAGAACGACGGGAAAACTTTTGATGCGTCGAGTCTGAATGAGCGTCAACGCTTCAAAGAGTTCGTCCAATGTGCCATACCCTCCGGGAAATATCACGTAGGCCACGGCATATTTTACGAACATCACCTTGCGGATGAAGAAGTATTTGTAATCAATGCTGACATTCGAATAAGGATTCGGCTTCTGCTCAAAGGGCAAACGGATATTCATCCCCACGGATTTTCCGCCGCCTTCGGAAGCCCCCTTATTGGCTGCCTCCATCACGCCGGGTCCGCCGCCCGTGATCACGCTGAACCCCTTTTCCGCCAGGCGCCGCGACAGGTATTCCGCCTGCTGGTAGCATGAATCCCCCGGCTTGACACGCGCAGAACCGAAAATGCTGACGGCGTTTCTCAACGTGGAAAGCTCTTCGATGCTTTCTACAAATTCGGCCATAATGCGGAATATCCGCCATGATTCCTCAATCGAAAGGGCATCTACAAGATACTGCTTCTCTACCTTGGCCATAAACTCCACACCATGCCGAAATAAAGCTTTCCTGCAGGACGACAAAGGCGATTGCTCATGCGGTGAAAACCCCGCCTGCGTCATTTTTACAAAGACACAATGGAAAACCCTGTGTTCAGCCGTTACTCATCACAGCAAAGGGACGAATGAACTTCCGCTTACGCGCCTCTTCTTCTCTGGACCTTCGCAAAGCGGCGCCGCGCTTCAATGGCCTTCCTCTTGCCTTTACGGATGGCTTCTCATAGGCCCTGCGGACTTTCAACTCCTTGAACAGCCCACTTTTAGAAAGCTTGTTTTTCAAAATCTTCAAGGCCTTTTCCACATCATTGTCGAACACTTTAACTTCCAAATCATATCTCCTTCTATCATTTATGGATTTTCTATATATTGGTTCAAATGATACCTCGTTAACTCCTTACTCTCCCCCGGGCTCGAGTCCCTGAATGACCGCATCTCAGGAAAAGCCCAAACAAGGGCGCGGCCACAAGAAATGTACCGGCGCGTCATTTCAGCTCCCTATCGAAGGCATGCTTTGCCGGCGATTCTGCCAACGCTTCAAGCTACGACTCGTGTCCGCCTGCAGTGCCGCTGCCATACCTTCATTGAAATTCTGGAACTGGAATTGCGGGAAAAACAGAAGACTCTTATCTTATTTCGTTTAAGCTTCGGAGCGATGGACGGAACCTGAAATTCAATAAGACTCAAGCGTGAAAGGTGGATTCAAGACATTTAAGACAAAAAGCGGCCAACCCGCTCATATCGGTAAAAGATCTTACCGAATCAAATGCCCCATCAACTAACCCTCCGTCTCTGTTATATAAAAAAAGGGCAGCACGGATCATGATTTCTCATGCCGTAAACCACCCTTTGCTTTTACCAATATGTTTTACCACACTCCTTACTGGGCAACTCTGCCTTTATTGAATATGAAAAACCCTTCGCAATCTTTTTAAATCATCTTTTTAACATAACGAGCGGACTTCGCAATCTTCTCTCAAAAAGGAACAGGCTAACGACAAGATAGATGTTTTCTATACGCAATATTGCTTCAAATTGCAACCTAAAAAATTTGAGTCACCCAAAAAATATCAGCACCGCAATCAATCCTCTTCCTGGGCAATGTAATCCTGATAATCCCTGATCTCCAGAAGATCGTCCAACTCCTCTGGATCTTTCATCTCAATCACCACAATCCACCCGGCATCGTAAGGATCACTGTTCAGAATGGTCACGTCATCCAGAATGTCCTCATTGACATTGACGATTTCTCCCGACAGGGGTGAAACCAGCTCAAATACGTCGCTTGCAGACTCGACCGTCCCGAAGGGTTCATCCCTTTCAACAAAGATATCCCCCTTGGGCAATTCGACCTCATCCACATCTCCAAGCTTTTCCTGGGCATACTCTGTAATACCCAGGGTAGCCATATTGCCGTCAACGGCCACCCAAATGTGTTCGCGACTATAAAGAAGATCATCCGGAAACATTTTCATAGATTAACACCCTGTTTGTTGAATTTATAAGACCAGCAAATCTTTCGGCATTTTTGTCAGGACCTCAGCCCCGTCCTCACGCACCAACACGGTATCTTCGATTCTGATTCCCCATTGACCGGGAAGATATACTCCGGGTTCTATGGTTATAATCATCCCCTCGGAAAGAACCGTGTCGGTATTCCTCGATACCCTCGGAGCTTCGTGAACTTCCAGCCCGACGCCGTGGCCGGTGCCGTGGGTGAAATAGGAATCCAGGCCGTATTGAGCCAGGCAAGCCCTTGCTACATGATCAATGCGGCTGCAGGTGACGCCGGAGCGGACCTCATCCAGAGCTCTGTCATGAGCCTCCTTCACTCTGGAGTATATTTCCCGTTTCCTGTCATCCGCAGATCCCAGGCAGAAGGTGCAGGTTTCATCCGAGCAATACCCATCGACGACCGCACCATAGTCTACAACAACCAGATCACCATATTCCAGGATTTTTCGACCGGGTTTTGCGTGGGGCAAAGCGGCATTGGCTCCTGACGCCACGATCGTTTCAAAGGCCATTCGTTCCGCCCCCGCCCTCTTGGCCCCGAAATCAATCTCCAGGGCAAGATCAAGCTCAGACATCCCCGGACGAATCCTTCGGGACACGGCTTCCAGCACACCGGCGGACAGCTGTGCAGCCCGGCGGATACAGGAAATCTCCCGATCCTCCTTGACCGCCCGAAGCGAATACAACTCTTCCGACAGAGGCGTCAAGTTTTCTTTTCGAAGCCGCTCCGCCAGCTTCTGATAGAAATCGTAACTCACTGCAGAGGCTTCGAAACCAACAGGATCTTCCACTGCCCGGTCCAGAACGGCTACGATGCCATCCACCTTGTCCTGATAGCAATAGATATCGGCGCTTTGAACTTCCTCCTGCGCCTGGGTCACGTATCGTCCGTCAACCAGCAACGTGGCCGCTTGTGGTCGAACCACCAGCACCCCGTCACTTCCGGTAAATCCCGTCAAATAGCGAATATTATGCAGGTCAAAGAGCAGAAGCGCTTGAACGCCGCCCTGGAAAAAGCGTTTGGAACGCAAGCGGGACAAACGGATTTGATAATCCTTCCGTTCAAAACGCATAACGTCTTCTTTTCTGGAGGCGGATCAGCCAGAGATTCAAGGTTTCGATCACTTTCTCCCGCTGCCGGAGATGAGTGGCTTTTGTTGCCGAAGAGTTCTTTGAAGCCAGGACCTGGTTCAGTCTTTCCTGAATGGCCTGGTCGTCGGGATTCTTGATCAACATCTGTGTCAGAAGAGATTCCGCCGCATCCAGATGCCCCTGGCGGATGTACAGGTCCGCCATCGTCAACGTTTGCAGACCTGCCGTCATGGGAGAGACGGAAGTTTCATCGGCCTTGAATTCCTGAATGGAATCCGCTTGATCCTCCTCAAGCATCCGAAGTTTGCCGGATACCTCCCGGGAAAGATCGGAAACGGGGTTCAACGCTATAAAGCGACGATAAAATTTGGCCGCTTCCTGGTTCAACCCCCCCTTGAAACAGATATCCCCCATGCAGGCAAAGACACGAGACAGTCCCAATACCGTCAGTTCCACATCCTCAACGAGGGCTGAGGCCTCGTCGAGTTTACCCAGCCGCATGCAGGCATGGCACTGAACCAGAAGCGCATCAACGTCCCCGGGATGCTTTTCAAGCCAGATTTTTACCGCCTCCAAGGCGCCCTCATAATCGCCTTGCTCAAGCAGGGTTTGTGTTACGGAGAAAAATGCGGCTCTATCCATATGGAATTCTTACCGTATTGAGAATTTTGACGTAATGCGGGTATGATTCGACTTGAACAAGTCTGCCTACAGTTGGAGGAGCTATCACAGCCTGGATGGCATGTCAAGACAGATGCGGGACTTTCTTGCATGCTTCGGAATATCGGATTGCCTCAAGCATTCCAATAGCCTGTGACATCCCGGGCTGCGCGCGCCGGCACCGGCATCAATGGCTCAACGGATGCCTGTGCAAGCAAGTACTCTGTCCTAAAGCCCCGCTATCCGCTCCGGTGTGGAGTGGGGTTTATTTGCCCCGCTTCCCCTGGTCGATTTTAGTCAGGGTTCCACCTTCAAAGGAAAGGCGGTAAACGAAATCATTGGAACCTCTGTTGTAATACCACCTTTCCGTCACCTGCTCTTTATAGTTCGTCCTGCGGGCAGTCCGTTTTGCTTTTTCGGAGTGATGACTTTCACCGCCCTGCGAACGTTCGCTGCTTTTGCGGACGACGGTTCGGGCCTTCCCTCTGACTCCCGTTTCATGACGGTACGTAGGTTCTCCACAGCGTAACATGACATCCGCCATGCTGTCTCCCAGGGACACCATGTCATGTCCGCATCGAAATGTTCCTGATCCGGAGGCTGCCGCCTCCCCGGAACGCCCCAGGCCAAGGAATACGAACACCAGGGCAAAGGTGAGGATGGTTTCAAAGACCCTTTTCACGATGAAACTCATTACGGCTTGCCGATAAGACTCGCCTTCGCCACTGACGGAGTCTCAACATCCGGTATAATTTTTGGGGTCACAAAGATCAAGAGCTGCTTCCTCGTCTTATCGATGCTCTCTGATTTGAAAAGCCAGCCCAGGACAGGGATCTTGGAAAGCCATGGCACCCCGCTCATCCCCCTGTCGTCGGTCGTTTTGGAAACACCGCCAATGACCACGGTCGTGCCGTCTTCCACAACAACCTTGGAATCCACTTCATTTTTAATAATGGGGATATTTCCATTCAACTCTGACGCTTTTGAATAATCCCCCCGGTCGTTGGTGGCATTGATGAGCATGGAAATCCTGCCGTCCGGCGTAATGGTCGGGGTCACTTCCAGCTTCAGCAAGGCGTCCTTGAAACTGACCTTTGGGTAAGAGGCCCCCCCCGAGGCTTCATAAGTGGTATAAGGAATTTCTTCACCCTGTTTGATGGTTGCCTTAACACCGTCCATCGTCGTTACTTTGGGAGTGGAGATGATCTTACCCGAACTCGTGGATTCCAACGCGGCGATCTGTGCCTCCAACACGGCATTGGCACCGCCGATGACAAAGCCCAGGGTCGGCGTTCCAACAAGAGCCCCCGGCAGGTTAACGGCTGCCTGCGACCCGGCGGGAGAGGCGGTTATTCCTTTTGGATACGGATAAGAGACAGGGTTCGTTTGCCCCTCTGTTTTATTCGTATTGGTACCCCATGCCGTCTGGGAGGAATAGTCTCCTACGCGGGCAGTAAACTTCCCTCCCCATGAAACTCCAAGATTTCGCACAAAGTCATCGCTTGCCTCGACAATTTTCGCCTCGATGGCGATTTGCCGAAGCTTGCCCTTTTCAGCCAGGAGCTGCTGTTCCCGTTCTCTTCGGGCCACCTCCGCCTCGATCTGATCCTTTTCGGCAGCTTTCCGCGCCTGCTCATCCTTTTTCTTCTTTTCCAGGGTCATGACGCTGATGACGTTGCCCATTTCCTTTTTCGCCATGCCGTAGATATCCAGGATGGTCTCAAGGGCCTGATCCCAGGGAACATCCTTCATGTGAATGCTGACGGCCCCCTTCACATCCGGCCCGGCAACAATGCTGACTCCGCCCGTCTCCGCCAGCAGACGAAGAACCGCGCGCATGTCGGCATCCTGAAAATCCAGGGATATTTTCTGAGCACCACGCCTGACTTCGCCAATCCCACCGTTGGGTGGAATATTCCCTGTTTCCTGATTGTCCGCCAGTTCGGCCTCTTGCGAATTCTGGGGCGAACGGTAAGCGGCTTTTGCCTGGGCCACTTTTTTCATCATGGCAGATTTTTCTGTTTCTCCCAAGGTGGCCACATTGAAATCCAGGATGACGTTTTGCCCCTCCTGACGCACACTGTAGGGAACCGGCTTCTGCAGATCGATGGTGGCATAAACCCAGGGAACGTCCTTGATGGTCTTCTGCTCGGCGAGGACCTGCCTGATATTGATCATGGCGTCATCATAAAATGGCCGAAGAAGGAGTTCCGGTACCTGCAGGTTTTCCATTTTCAGCAAAACGGCGCTTCCCGGCTCTTCATCCACCTTGAACTTCGAAATCTTGGTGGCAATAAAGGTGACCCGTTCCCTGCCCTTTATCTGGTCCAGGGTGATATTTTCAAGATTTCCAGCATCCAGGGCCGATGTTACGGCACCGTTACCTTTCACGGCGGCCTTCTCAACTTCGACATTTTCTGCTGAAACCCCTGATGGAAAAACCCACAAGGAACTTAACAACAAAGCAATTCCCAATAGCTGCCCTATTTTTTTCATCTCATCCTCACTTCATTCCACTTTTTGAAGCTTCAACGGAATAAGCTGCGTCTTATACTGCCCTTTTCCTGCCGCTATTCTCTCTTCAACAATCACGCGATCTTCTAAAATCCCGATGACCTGCCCTCCATTCAGACCGATGATGGTCCCAACGGACAAAGGGAAAAAATTACCGCGGGCATTGGTCACAATCGCCGTTCGGCCCTGATCTGTCCCTGCAATTCCCACCAGCCTGAATTCATTTACGGATGCTCTCTGCAAAGGGAAGATGGACAGGGGCTTCACTTTCTTCACAGCCTTCCGTTTTTTTAGAGACAGGTCCTTTTCGACAAAAGGTTCAAAAGGATCGGGCTTCCTTGAGAAGTTGTAAGAAGCGTAGCTGATTGTAAACGGCTCTCGCGTTCCTGAAACTCCAGGATCGGTTACAGACTTGGGTGAGAATGTCGCACCCCACCCCTGGGCTGTTCCGATCGTCAGACTCAAGAACACGCCGACGATGAATGCGCCGGAGAATCTACGGCTTTCCTTCGATCTTCTTCTTCGCATGTTCATCCTTCTTTTCCAGAAACATGTAGGTCTTTACCAGACAGGCCGTGTTCAGGATGCGACCCGTTCCCTTGGATTCCTTGGACTCTTCTATCAGAAAATCTTCAATGTTGACAATGCGGGGCATCCCGGCCATCTTCTGAAAAAAGAGTACGGTGTTATGATAACGGCCGACAACACCCATCTTCACAGGGATTTCTTCGTAAAATCCCCCAGCTTCCGGAGTCTTGCCACTGGAGGCCTTATCGCCCGGCTTATGATCGGCCGCTTTGGGCTCATTCCCTTTTGCCGCTCCCTGCTTGCCGTCACCTTCCTTTGCATCGGCAGACTTCTCAACAGGTTCAAAATGAACGGATTCAATGCCGGCATTTTTTCCAGCCATGGCGATCTCGTAAAGCAAAGAGGGCATATCCTTTTTTTCAGGAAGCTTGGCCATTGCCACTTCAAATTTCTGCTTCAGGAGCGCCACTTCCTTGACGTATTTCTGCTTCTGACTGGCAATGCGCTGCTTTTCTTCCACTTTCCGAGAAAGCTCTTCGGCCTGCGACTTCAGATTTGCCCGAGTTTCCAGCGCAGTGGAAAGGAAAAAGGACCAGTATAAATAACCGGCCAGCAGCAGGAAAACCCCTGCCAGGAGCGCTTTTTTCTGCGGAGAGAGCTTTTTGATATCATCCAGCGAGATAGCCATGGATCAGATTCCTTGTTTTTTAATCTTGCAGTTCAAGACAAACTGATGGAATTTCATTCCCGAATATTCCTTCTGTGTGGAGGAAACCAGATCGACAGCCGAGAGAAAACTTCGGCCTTCCAGATTTCTCATAAAACGTGACAGAACCATATTGTTCCGGGCAACCCCTTCCAACCTCAGATCCGACTCTTTGAGGATTATCCGGTCGATCCAGGCATCTCCGATTGGAACGGAGGAGTTCAGATCGTTCAGATAACGAACCGGAGCCAGCCGATTCTCTTCCAGGCGGGAAATAACGGAAAGCTTCTTCTCAAGGACATTTTTGTCCTTCTTGAAAATCTCAACCTCGCCGGCAATTTTATTCAGCCTGGCCAGGACCTCTTCCTTTTCCTTAATATCCCCTTCATAGCTTCGAATGCTGGTAATCATGAACAAATGGATGCCGCCAAGGATCAGAAGAAGAGCCAGGAAGGAACCGCCGAAAAGAAAAACCTGCTTTTGAAGACCGGCTTGCTTTTTTTTCTCTCGATAGGGAAGGAGATTGATCCGAATCATTTATCCTCCACCCGACGCAGGGCCAGACCCATACAGACAGCCAGAGCAGGCCCGATCTGCCCAACCAGAGAAGCGTCGACATATTTGTTGTTGATGTCAATTTTTTTAAAGGGATCGAAGACTTCCGTATCAACACCAAGCCTTTGCTGAAGGTCCTGTGCAATGCCGGATAACTTGGCGCCGCCACCTGAGAGCAGGACATTCTTGATGTAATCCCCACCGAAGGTCGATCGAAAGAATTCGATGGAGCGCTCAATTTCCGCACAAATAGGATCGGCATATCCCATGAGGCTCGCCGAAAAGTCATCAGCGCTCAATCCGCTTCCATCAGGCCCCTCTGTCTTGATCCGCTCCGCCTCATCAAAGGAAATCCCGAGCCTTTCCGCCAGAGATTCCGTTACGATATTTCCGCCCAGCGTAAAATCCCGGGTGAAAATGGAGGCGTCGTTCCTGACGACGTTGATGTTGGTGATAGAGGCGCCAATGTTGACGAGGGCGACAATATCATTCTCGTCAAAATCATAATTTTCCTCATAGACGGTTTCCAGTGCGAAGGAATCCACATCCATGATGACGACCTCCAGTCCCGCCGCTTGAAGGGCATCCGTATAGCTGTCGATAATGTCCCTTTTCGCAGCAACAAGCAATACATCCAACTGATCGGAGTTGTACTCATTTTCACCAAGGATCTGAAAATCAAAGTTGACCTCTTCCATGTTGTCGAAGGGCAGATACTGCGCGGCATCCTCACGGATCATATCGCGCATTTCCTCTTCTTCCATCGTCGGAAAGCCTACTTTTTTGATGATGACGGAATGGCCGGAAAGGGAGGTGACAATACCCTTTCGGAGATGGCCCGATGTTTTGAAAAGTTCTTTGACTTTTGCCGCCAGCAGGGAGGAATCGTTGATGATACCGTCGACGATGATGCCCCTGGGAAGAGGAATCTGTGAAAAGCGGTTCAGGACATAGCCGCCTTTAGGCAATTCCAGAATCTCGGCAAGCTTCAGTGAACTTGAACCGATGTCAAGACCTGCAAGATGCCTGCTGCCCGGAAATAAACTTTTGAAGTCTAGCAAACTTTTGAAGTCCAGCATCGCATACCCGGAAGAAAAGTCCTATGTGTTGAATCCTCTATTTGGCGAACTGATAGACCCTGTCGCCCTCTTTCACCATTCCCAACTCGTTTCTCGCAATGGTTTCCATGTAGGAAAGGTCATCCCTGAGCAATGCAATCGTGTTCCTCAGTTGAACATTCTGAAGAACGATTTCCTGGTTTTCTTTTTTCAGGGAAGAAAGCCGTTTCTCCATCATGTAATTGTCAAGCAATCCGCGATTGCCGAACGTGATGAGCAATCCCATCAGAAAAACAAACAGGGCAAGATATCGACCGATTTTCATTCGAACGTTCTCCTTGTTTCAGAGTTTGGGAAGGAAACCGTAAGAAACGAATTATCTGAGGCAGTCGAATTCGTCATGTTCCTGTAGTGAAGAAACTACAATCACAAATTATGCCATACTACATCAGATAATTCTTAATCTACGGCAGGAAGGAGTTGTTGTGGTTCACCCAGGAGAAAATTACCGCGTTCGATCTCTTCCTTGAGAAATTCACAGATCTCCCGGGCTTTGTAATAACTGGAGAGAGGGGCCGTTGAAACCTTTTTGCCGTTTAATTCAATGCCCCCGCTACGTAGATCTTTATAGCTGACTTCCCCCAGACTTTTGGCCGCACCCTTGGGGTAGTCCATGCCATAATCATAAATCTGGGCATAGAGATCCTCATCCTTGACCGCGGTGTAACGGGCCATTTCCTCATCAAGGATCGGGATCGGGATACCGATGCCGACATACAGCGATACCCCGTAGCCCAGAATACTCGCCCCCACCAGCCATTCGGGGCTCATTTCCCTGAGGTTTCCGATCGTGGCGATCGTTGCGGCGCCTTCCTTGGGCACTCCGTTCTTTCCCCGAATCACATTGGGATTGTGCTGGGTCCCCGGCCAGGCGACAAAGCCCTGGGCGCCGCCGAGAAAGATTCTTGTTCCGATACCGATGGTTCTGTAGTAGGGGTCATTAAAGAGGGGACTGAGCTGGCCCGATGTGGCATAATTTGCATTAGCCATCCGGGGTCGGAGCACTCCCATGTAGGTGTAAATGGTCTTGTCCGACATATTGACGGCGCAGTTATAATTTTGATAGGCATTCCGGGGATTGAAAAGGATGGCGTCGCGGAGATCGTTCAGGGTGATGTTTTTTTCAAACTTCCGGGATGGATAGCAATCCGTGCCGTAACCCTCCGCCCTGAGGCGAATCAGATTCCCCGAAACAAGATCCTGAATGACGTGTCCTCCGCCGTAATTGAATTCGCCGGGATAGACACTGTTGAGCGGATCGCCTTCCACAACTTCCGTGGCGCCGAGATAACAGTCTACGGCCGCAATACCGCCATAGGCAGGAACGTCATTAAGCCATACTCTGGAGGCACGAATTTTTGGCGAAGTGTGTCCGAAATTGAGGAAAGCTCCCGAGGAGCACATCGGGCTGAAGGTCCCGGTCGTGACCACATCGATTTTCCTAGCCGCTTCGACATCGCCATGACGCGCCACGACGTCGATCATCTCCTCGGCGGTCACGACGACAGCCTTTCCCTGCTTTATCTTCTCATTGATCTCCTGATACGTCTTGTGGACTCTGTGCCTCTTCATGACTTCAAACCTCAGGATGTGCCGGAATGGCCAAAACCGCCGTTTCCCCGGACTGTGGATTCCAGGTCGCAGGATTCAGTCCAGGCTGCCCGGTAGACGGAAGTAACGACCATCTGGGCAATACGGGCTCCCCGGGAAATCAGAAAGGGTTCTTTGCCATGGTTGATCAGCAGGACGCCGATTTCCCCCCGGTAATCGGCATCGATCGTACCGGGGGAATTGACCAGCGTAATGCCGTGCGTTAAGGCCAGGCCGCTGCGCGGCCGGATCTGGGCTTCGAACCCCTCCGGCAACGCGATGATCAGACCCGTGGGAATCAGGGCCCTCTCCCCCGGACCGATCAGCACGTCCTCCGTTACGGCCGCATGGAGATCCATTCCAGCCGAACCTCCCGTCACATACCGCGGCAGGGAAAGTCCTGAAAAATGGGGAAGCTTCCGAACGGGGATCCGGATCTCTTTCAGCGCCATGGGCCGCCCACAAAATCCGCAGAAGTCACACCTCTGCTCCCAGGGCATCCTTTCGACTCAAGCGGATTTTACCCTGTTTGTCCACTTCCAGAACTTTGACGATAACCTCATCGCCTTCGTTGACAATATCCGTCACCTTATTGACCCGCTCCTTGGCCAGCTGGGAGATATGGAGCAACCCCTCGGTGCCCGGTAATATTTCAACGAAAGCGCCAAAATCAACAACTTTTTTGACGGTCCCGCGGTAGATTTTACCCACTTCCGCGTCTTCCGTCAGCCAGCGGACCATGGCAATGGCTCTGGCCGATGCCTCCATATCGCTGGACGCAATGGTCACCGTGCCGTCATCTTCCACGTCGATGGTTACCCCTGTCTCGCTGACGATCTGGCGGATATTCTTGCCGCCCGTACCGATGACGGAACGTACCTTTTCCGGCCGGACCTTTACGGTGGTAATCCGGGGGGCATAGATGGAGATCTCCTTCCTCGGTTCGGATATGGTCTCCCGGATCTTTCCAATGATGAAGAGCCGCCCCTCCCTCGCCTGAGCCAGAGCCTTCGTGAGGATATCCCGATTGATCCCGTCAATTTTTATGTCCATCTGCATGGCGGTGATACCCTTCCGGGTTCCACAGACCTTGAAATCCATGTCACCGGAATGATCCTCATCCCCGAGAATATCGGAAAGGATAACGACCTGATCCCCTTCCTTGAGAAGTCCCATGGCAATGCCCGCCACCACGTCCTTGACGGGAACGCCGCCATCCATGAGACAGAGAGTGCCCCCGCAGACCGTGGCCATGGACGAGGATCCGTTGGAGGAAAGGATCTCGGAAACAATGCGGATGGTGTAGGGAAACTCTTCCTGGGAAGGAAGCACCGGCATCAGGGCCCTTCTGGCCAGATTGCCGTGTCCGATTTCCCGCCGCCCCGGGCTTCTCAGCGGCTTGGCTTCACCGACACAATAAGGGGGAAAATTGTAATGGAGGATAAAGGCACGCGTCTCTTCCCCGGCAACATAATCCAGCCGCTGCTCATCCGATGAAGTTCCCAGTGTTAGAGCCGCCAGAGACTGGGTCTCTCCACGGTTAAAAAGGCCCGAACCATGGGTCCTGGGCAGAACCCCCACCTCCGCACTGATGGCGCGGATATCCGCATGGGATCGGCCGTCGATTCTCGTTCCTTCCCCTAGGATCATGTCCCGGACAATCCGTTTCTCCAGGGCTTCAAGTGCGGCCGCCACCGGTCCGCGCAATCCCGCATCCTCCGATGTCATGCTCTTCAGAACAGCCTCCCGGATAGAATCCAGGACGGCATGACGGTCCAGCTTTCTCGCTATCCGGTAGGCCTCTTTCATCTTCTCCGCGGCTTTTTCCGTAACTGCCGCCACCAGCGATTCGTCAATCTCGACAGCGGAAAAAGGCCTCTTCGACCGGCCGATCGCCGCCCGGATCTGATCCTGCAGCATCATAACGGGCCGCATGGATTCCAGCCCGAACTCAATGGCCGAAACGACGGTTTCTTCCTCAATTTCCCGGGCACTGCCCTCCAGCATCACCAGGTTGACATCGAAGGGCCTGCCGTCCGTTCCCGGCTCCACCTTCCTGCCGACGAGGAACAGATTCAAATCGCTCCGCTCCTGTTCCTCCGTGGATGGATTGCAGACAAACCGGCCATCCAGCCGACCCACCCGAACACCTGCAATGGGCCCCTTAAAGGGAATGTCGGATATTTCGAGGGCAGCCGAAGCCCCCAGGAGGGCAGCCACATCCGAGTCGTTTTCGTTATCGACCGAAAGCAGGGTCGCCACAAGCTGGGTTTCATAACTGTACCCTTTGGGAAACAGCGGGCGGATGGATCGGTCGATCACCCGCGACGTCAGGACCTCCCGCTCATTGGGCCGCCCTTCCCGTTTGAAAAATCCGCCGGGTATTTTACCTGCGGCATATGTCATTTCCTGATAGTCCACGGTCAGGGGAAGAAAATCCACCCCCTCCCGGGCCTTCTTGAGGGAAACCGCCGTAACCATCACAACGGTGTCTCCATAAATCACCATGACAGCGCCGTCTGCCTGGCCCGCGACATAACCTGTTTTTACGGAAATATTTCTACCGGCGAATTCCGCACTGAATATTGTACTCATCCTTAAAAATCCTCTCTCCAGACCCGATCTTCAGAAAAGAAAAATCCCCGCACGCTCCCCTTGTGCATATCCCCCTCGACAAGACGGTGGATCGTCCCAATTCCAGGAAGCAGCGAATTTCATGTCCCCCCTGCTTCGGGCGATTTTTTCGGTCAGGGCACTACGGATCAGGGAGTAAGGAGTAAAGCCGGAGGCGTAAAGCCGAAACTTAAACGGCAAACAGCCCCAGCCTTATACCCCAGGCTTTACCGCTTACTCCGCACTTATGCCCCATCGCGAAAATGTTGGTTATTTTCTCAACCCAAGACGCTGAATAACCTGCCTGTACCGCTCAATATTCTTATTCTTCAAATAGTCCAGAAGCCTTCTTCGCTGCCCGACCAGCTTCAACAGACCCCGTCGGGAATGATGGTCCTTTTTGTGGATCTTGAAGTGATCCGTCAGGTATTCAATCCTGGCACTCAGAAGCGCAATCTGGACTTCAGGAGATCCCGTATCCTTCTCATGCAACTGATAATTCCCAATGATGCTTTCTCTTCGATCCGAACTTAACACGGTTTTTTATCCTCCATAAACAATTTGATCTCTGCAATCGACAAACCGACCAGCGGCACCTTCCCTTGCGCTGATCCGTTTTATAGCTTCATGAACGGGACATTCCGGATTTCGGCATCCTTCCAGGCCTTAATCGCGAAAAACCCTCAAAATTTTCGCAGCCGGCTGCCCCATCTCCAAAGCGGTCAGCTGGACCGATGGACACAACAGTCTGGCTACGGCAACCAGCCCCCCATCTGAAGTGAGAAACTTTACCATATCTCCATTCTCAAGGGAAGGAATATGATAATCCCTCAAAGCGGGTCCATCGGGCTGGCAGCCTTCACGGATCCTTTCCGCCAGTTCCCCGCCGATTTCGATGGCCGCCATGTGCAGAAGGCCGTCGCTCAGGGAAATCACTCTGGCCGCCAGGATTTTTTCCCGTTCCTCCGCGCAAACTTCCTCCAGCGAGACAGCCGCCTCCAGAGTGAATTGACCGCTCCGCAGCCTCCGCAACCCGGCAAGGCACCCCCCGCAGCCCAGTCGCTCTCCCAAATCGGCGCAAAGTGTGCGGATGTAGGTTCCTTTCGAACAGGCGACCCGAAAACGGACATAGGGAAATGAAATCTCCTCCAACACCGTGGAATAAATTCTGACGGTGCGGGGGGGGAGAGAAACGTCAATCCCCTTTCTTGTCCAGGCGTAAAGCGGTTTCCCCTTATATTTGACGGCGGAATACCGGGGGGGCTCCTGAGTCATCTCACCGGTCAACCCGCCCAGAGCCTCCCGGATCGCGGCTTCATCCACTGCCGGATTCTGGCGTCCTGTAATCCGCCCTTCGATGTCCAGGGTGTCCGTCGTCACCCCCAGCAGCATTGTAGCCCGGTATTCCTTATCGTCCTGGGAAAGGAACTGAACCAGCTTGGTTGCCTCGTCCAGGCAGATGGGAAGCACTCCCGTGGCCAGTGGATCAAGCGTACCGGAATGCCCCGCTTTCCGGACTCCCAGGATCCGCTTGACCTCTGAGACAGCCTTCTGTGACGTCTTTCCCGGCGATTTATCCAGGATCAGAATGCCGTTCATCTGTTCAAATTCCGTCCCGTATCACATCCAGGACCCGGGAATAAACCGTTTCAAAGTCGCCCTGAATGCGACAGGCGGATGCATTCCTGTGGCCTCCACCATCAAAGGCGCGGGCCACCCGCTCCACGTTCACCTCGCCCTTGGAGCGGAAGCTGACCTTGAAAGGTCCATTGTGCTGTTCGCTGAACAGAGCCGATACCTCTACCCCTGAAATCGATCGGGGAAGGTCGACAAAGCCTTCCGTATGTTCCGGGACAGCCCCCACGGCCTGCATGTCCTTCTGCCAGACCACCATGTAACCGAACCGCCCATCCAGATCGAAGGTCAGCGTGTCCAGGGCTTTGGACAGCAGCCTGATTTTGGCCAGGGGGTTGTTCTCGTAAATATTCTCCGATATTTCCTGGGGATCGGCGCCCCAGCCGACCAGATTCCCGGCGGCGATCAATGTTTCCCTTCCGGTAGTCCCGTAATGAAACCCCCCGGTATCCGTTAAAATGGCCGCATAGAGATTGGTCGCAATGTCCCGCGTCACGGAACATCCCATGCGGGATATCAACCGGTAGATCAGTTCACCCGTTGAGCTCGCCCGGGGGTCAACATAGGAAAACTCGGAGAACATCGAATTGGAGATGTGATGATCGATATTGACGAGTGTTCCAATGCGGGCAATCTTTTCAGACCCCCTGCCCACCCGGCTCAGATCGCTGCAGTCCACGATAAAGGCCGCGTCATACCGAGAAGCACAATCGGCGGGGAGCTCCTGGCGGATCACCTGGCTTCCGGGCAGGAACCGATAGTTCTCCGGTGTTGCATCCTGGTTGTAAACGTCCGCTTCTTTTCCCGTTTGCCGGAGCAGGCCATAAAGAGCCAGCTCCGACCCAACGGCGTCACCATCCAGCCGTTCATGGGAAGAAATGAGGAAGGTCCTGGAACGATCGATAATATCAAGAATCCGATCCATCATTCTCATCATCTCTGTGAATTTCTCTTATAAGCCGATCAATCCGGCTTCCATAGGCAAAGGAGGTGTCCTGCCTGAAAATGAGATCCGGCACATAGCGCAGTTTCAATCGTTTTCCCAGTTCCCTCTTGATGAAGCCGCCGGCCTTCTGCAGACTCTCGAGTGTTTCGGGGCTGCAGAAATCCTCGCCCATCTCCACGAAAAAAATCTTGGCAGTGCGCAGGTCATCGCTCATCTTGACCCCGGTAACCGTCAGCCTGCTGACCCTTGGATCGCGGACCCTCCTCAACAGGATATCCGCAAGCTCCACTTTCACCAGATCCGCCACACGATCCGCCCTCTTAAACTCCAACATGCTTTCGACCACCTTTTCTGTCCTGAGAGGCCTGTAGACGGAATCCGGGACGAAGCCCCGGTCCGGCACAGATGACCGTCATTCGGATCCATATTTGCCGGCAGATTCGTCGAAATGCGGCATGGCGTCCGACAGAGAAACGATTTCGATCCTGCTGCCCAGCACTTCGGCCAGTTGGAGTTCCTCGATAAAGGAGAGGATGCAATCCACCTTTCCGTTCACGTAGCGCGTATCGTTTCCCACGACGCAAAATCCGACTTTTGCGCGCTTCCAGGAGTCGTTTTCGCCGATCTCAGCGATGGACACGTTGAAGGTATTGCGCGTCCGCTGAAGGATCCGCTTCAAGACCCCCCGTTTTTCCTTCAAAGACCGGCATTCTGCAATCCACAGTTCAATCAGTCCCGATCCGATGACCATCGTAACATCCGCCTCACGGTATGCCCCTGTCTCGCGGCGGCGAAGCCTCTAGAATTCACACATTCCCTTCAGGTCTGAATTCACAGCTTGCGCTCCACTTTTTCATTGACATAGGCTTCGATCAGGTCGCCCACCCGGAGGTCATTGAAGCCCTCAATGCCGATTCCGCATTCAAAACCGGCCAGCACTTCCTTGACATCATCCTTGAACCGCCGCAGGGAGGCGATCTTCCCGTCAAAAACGATGACCCCGTCCCGAACCAGCTTGGCATTGCTCTTTCGAACCATTTTTCCGTCGGTCACAAAGCTTCCCGCCACGGTGCCCACTTTGGGAACCCGGAACAGATCCCGAACTTCGGCCCGGCCAATGACCATTTCCCGGTATTCGGGTTCGAGGAGCCCTTCCATGGCCGCCCGGACGTCGGCAATGACATTGTAAATGATGTCGTAGAGCTTGATGTCGACACCTTCCACTTCCGCCAGCTCCGTGACCCGGGCGTCAGGCCGGACATTGAAGCCGATGATGATGGCATTGGATGCCGACGCCAGCATGACATCCGTCTCCGTAATCGCCCCGGTGGAACCATGAATCACCTTCAGTTTGATGTCGTCGGTGCTGAGCTTGGTCAGGGCATCCGCCAAGGCCTCCAGGGATCCCTGCACATCCGCCCGGAGGATGACATTCAGCTCTTTCACGCCTTCCTTCATCTTTTCATACAGCTGCTCCAGGGTGATCTTCGAGGTCGCGGAAAGCTCCCGTTCCCGTTCCTTTCGCAGCCAGTATTCTCCAATGCTGCGGGCCTTCTTTTCATCCTCGACGGCGTTAAATTCCGCACTTGCCTGGGGCACGCGGGAAAAACCGATCACCTCGACCGGCGTGGCCGGGCCGGCCACCCTGATCCGACGCCCCTGGTCATCATTCATGGCCCGGACACGCCCGTACTCCGTCTTGCTGACAAAGGCATCCCCTTCATGGAGAGTCCCCTCCTGGATTAAAACCGTGGCTACCGGGCCGCGCCCGCGATCCAGACGGGCTTCGATCACCACGCCACGAGCCGGACGGTCCGGATCGGCCTTCAGTTCCAGGATATCCGCCTGCAGCAGGATGAGCTCCAGGAGTTCCTCTATGCCGATTTTCTGCTTCGCCGACACCTCGCTGAAGATGGTATCTCCCCCCCACTCTTCCGGAATAAGGCTGTATTCCGTCAGCGCCTGCTTAATCCTTCCCGGATCGGCTTCAGGCTTGTCGATTTTATTGATCGCCACAATGATGGGCACGCCGGCCACCTTGGAGTGATTGATTGCTTCCACCGTCTGATCCATCACACCGTCGTCGGCCGCGACGACCAGGACCACGATGTCCGTCACCTGAGCGCCACGAGCACGCATGGCCGTGAAGGCTTCATGTCCAGGCGTGTCGAGAAAGACGATTTCCCGCCCCTTGAGATTCACATGATAGGCCCCGATGGCCTGGGTGATGCCTCCCGCTTCTCCCTCGGTAACCCGCGTTTTCCGGATGGCATCCAGCAGCGAAGTCTTTCCGTGGTCCACGTGCCCCATGATCGTCACCACGGGTGCCCGGGGTTTCAGATTTTCGGCGGCGGATTCCACTTTGAACATGGATTCGTCGTACTCCATCCCCACAGGCTCCACCTGATAGTCAAACTCCGTGGCGATGAGCGATGCGGCGTCAAAGTCAATGGACTGGTTAATGGTCGCCATGAGTCCCATCCGCATGAGCTTGTTGATGACCTCATTCGCCTTGACCCCCATTTTCTTGGCCAGATCCCCCACCGTAACCGCTTCGCCGATCCGGATCCTTCGTTTGATCGCCTTCGGCACGGTGATCTCCGTCTTCTTCATCTTGGCGGCGGCCTTTTTCTCTTCCTTCCAGCGGCCCGGCCTGGCGACCCGTTCGACGGTTTCTTCTTCGATCGTCTTACGGAAGTCCTTTTTATCCGGAGCCTTTTTAAGGGCAGGCTTCTTCTTGGCGGGAGGCAGTTCCCGCACCGGCACTTCCTCGGGAATCTTCGGTTTTTTCTTCAGCTTGTCCGCCTCGGTCTTTGGAGCTTCCTTTTCCGGTGGCGCCGCCGGCCTGGGAGCGGCCCCGGTCTCAGGCCTCCTGGCCTCGCCCCGCTGCGGTGCCTGCCTTGCAGGAGCTTCTCCTCCGGCAGCGGCACGGGGTGCCGGCGGCCTTCCTTCCCGCCTCCCAGGCGGAATTCTTCCCGCCTCCCTGCCAGCAGCCTCGGCACCTTGCGCCCTTGCCGGCGCCCTCTCCTCTTCCGGAACACTCTTCGCCACCGGGGGCGTCTTCCCAGGCTCCGGAACAATCGGCTCTTTCGGCGCCTCTTCCTTCATTTTCTCAGGGATTACTTGTTTCTCCTCCCCGGAAATTTCAGGAGTTGGAGGAATCGGGGACTTTTTCGGTGGAATCGCCGGAGTTGGCAGGGGTTTCTTAACGGCCGGCAAAGGTTCCCCTTCCGGAACCGCAGGCTGGGACTCGACAACTTCAACGGGTTTCACTTCTTCCGGGGGTGCAGGCTTTGCCGGCACTTCTTCGCGGACGGCTCTCTCTGCTTCTGCAGGGGGCTCCTCGGCAACAGGCTCCTCCTGGGGAACATGCACAGCTCTCCGCCGGATGACGGTCGTCTTGATCCGCTGCTCCACCATCTCCGTGGCTCCCCGGGCATGGAACTCCTTGATAACGCGTTCCACTTCGTTATCTTCCAGCGTTCCCGAGTGGGACTTTACGGTGATACCGAGTTTTTCCAACCGAGAGATCAGCTCCTTGTTGTCGATACCCAGCTCCCGGGCCAACTCGTAAACCCTCTTTTTTGACATGCTTGAAACCCCCAGCGCTTCTATGTTTGACTCCGCATATTATTGTAAATACACCAAAATTTCCTCAAGTTTCCCTTGGGGCGGCAACCTCTTCATCGATGATCCTTCCCGCCTCCTCGATCCAGAGCTGCGCGGTTGACTCCTCGACCCCCGAAAGAGCCGACAGCATCTCACAATCTGCCGCAGCGATCATGGCGACACTCTTCAAGCCCTTGCCGAAGAGCAGCTCAGCGGTTGCCTCCTCCATTCCGGGGATCTTCAGGAGGTCTGAATACCCGGGGCTATCCTTCTCGGCCTCAGCCGATTCGCTTTTGACATCAATCTTCCACCCGGTCAACTTTACGGCTAGGCGCACATTCTGCCCGTTCTTCCCGATAGCAAGAGACAGCTGGTCGTCCGGAACAATCACCTCCATCGCATGATTCGCCTCATCCATGATCACGCGGCTCACCTTCGCCGGCGAGAGGGCGCTGCTGACATATTGCACGGCATCATCGGAATAGGGGATGATGTCGATTTTTTCTCCCCGCAACTCCTGAACAACACTCTGGACACGGGCCCCACGCATGCCGACGCAGGCCCCGACAGGATCGATGTCCTTGTCCTTCGTCCTCACGGCAATTTTGGCCCGCTTGCCCGGCTCCCGGGAAACATTGATGACCTCGATCAACCCCTCGTCAATTTCCGGAACCTCGACCTCGAAGAGCGATTTCAGGAAATTGGGATGCGTGCGGGAAAGCAGGATCTGAGGCCCCTTGGAAACTTTTTTTACGTCATAGATGAAACTGCGGATCCGGTCCCCCCGCTTGTAAGACTCCCGGTGAATCTGTTCGGACACCGGGAGCACCCCCTCCGCACGGCCCAGATTGACAATGATGCTCCCCGCCTCGAACCGCTGCACAAAGCCATTGACCAGCTCACCCTTGCGATCCTTGTACTCGTCGTAGACATTGTCCCGTTCGGCATCCTTCACCCTCTGAACAATAATCTGCTTGGCGGTCTGAACGGCGATGCGTCCGAACGTGCTCGTCTCGATCTTCATCCCGAGGCTGTCACCCGGCTCAGCCTCCTCATCCAGATCCCGGTGGGCAACCTCCAGGGAAATCTGCATATCCGGATCAGTAATCCTTTCAACCACCGTTTTAAACTGGAACACCTCGATTTCGCCCAGGTCCTCGTTGTAATGAGCTTCGATATCCACATGGGGCCCCAGCTTCTTCCGCGCCGCCGTCAGCATCGCCGTCTCAAGGGCCTCGATGATGATACTCTTATCCAGTCCTCTATCCTTACCCATCTGTTCGATCAGACGTTTAAGTTCCGGAACCATGAAATTTTCCTCCACCTCTCTATTTCAATCGCTTTTTTTTGGCCGCCTTTTCCAGTGGCAGAGAGCGCAACACGAAATGCCATCGATGCAGGCTGAAAACAGTGATCTGGTTCGATGCGACGCCTGTCGGGCGATTTTTCCGTCAGAGTCGTCCCAGCCGGGATTTCCTTAATCGAACCGATAGATCAGATTCGCCTTGACAACCAAGTCCCTGGGGATTTGATACAGTTTGGAACCCATCTCAACCACCAGCACTTTCCGACCTTCCTCTTCCCGGAACTCAACCAGCCTGCCCCGGAAATGGCGGATGCCCTCCACCTTCTGTTCCAGCCGGACGCTTACATCACACCCCTGATAGAGGACAAAATCCTTGTCCCGGACGAGGGGTCGATCGAGGCCGGGCGACGATACCTCCAGGGTATACGGACCCGGGGGAAGATCATGAACATCCAGGAGATCACCGAGCTGACCGCTGATCCCCGAACAATCGTCCAGGGTCACTCCGCCTTCACGGTCCATATAGATCCGGACGATCCACCGGGTCTTCATGCGCAGGCACTCCACCTGGATCAGTTCGAAGCCTTCAGACTCCAGAACCGGTTCCACCAGGCGCCAGATGTCCTCCCGGAGTTTTTTTACATATTCACTGGCCATGAGTTCGATTCAACGATTCTGCTCGACAGGGAACCTCATAAAACAAAAAAGTGGGCAACTGCCCACTCCAGAAGATCCGACAATGACTTAGGAAGATTCCCGAACAACGCCACAGCAACAGATACACTGCTTTCTCCGACATCACAAATCACCCGGAGGGGAATATCATGGAGCGGGCGATGGGACTCGAACCCACGACGTCCAGCTTGGGAAGCTGACATTCTACCGCTGAATTACGCCCGCCTTGAAAAATACAGGAAAAAGCTTGCCTATCTTATTCAAGAGGATGCTTTTGTCAAGGATTTTTTCCCGCCAGTCTCAATGAAATTGACTTCCCATGGGCGTCAAGGCCCTCCAGATGGGCAAAGCGGGCCGCCTGAGGGCCGTATTCCTCAAGCACTTCCCGGCTCAGGGAAAGGACACTGATCCGCTTCACGAAATCATAGACCCCCAGGGCCGAGGAAAAACGGGCGGTTCCACCGGTGGGGAGGACGTGGTTGGGCCCCGCGATATAGTCGCCCACCGCCTCGGGCGTATAGGAACCAAGAAAAACCGCTCCGGCATGCCGAATGCCCTCCAGGAGATTCCAGGGGTCCTTCACCATCAGTTCCAGGTGTTCCGGAGCGAAGCGATTGGCCACGGCCACGGCCTCATCGAGATTCTCCGTGACCAGGATGGCTCCGAAGGCCTCAAGGGACCGCTGGGCGATCGCCCTTCGCGGAAGGTTCTCCAATTGCCGTTCCAACTCCGCAGAGACCGCCCGGGCCAGGACGTCATCCGGCGTCAGCAGAACGGCACTGGCCATTTCGTCGTGCTCCGCCTGGGAAAGGAGATCCGCCGCGACCAGGGAAGGCTGCGCCGAGCTGTCCGCAATGACGAGGATTTCGCTTGGACCGGCGATCATGTCAATGGAGACCTGACCGAATACCATTTTTTTTGCGGCGGCCACATAGGCGTTTCCCGGACCGACAATCTTGTCCACCCGGGGAATTGCTTCCGTACCGTAGGCCAGGGCGGCCACAGCCTGCGCCCCTCCGATTTTGAAGATGCGACGGATGCCGCAGAGTTTCGCCGCCGCCGCGATCAACGGGGAAATCTTTCCGTCCCTTGAAGGGTTGACCAGAAAAAGTTCCTCAACCCCGGCAAGCCTGGCCGGAATAGCCGCCATGAGCACCGTGGACGGGTAGGAAGCCGATCCCCCCGGCGCGTAAATCCCAACCCGCTCCAGGGGAATGATCCGCTGGCCGAGGGTGCTGCCGGGCTTCTCGGATACGGTCCAGCTTTCGGCAATCTGGTGACGATGAAAGGCTTCGATCCTCTGCGCGGCCTGCTGCAGTATGGCCAGATCCGGGCCTTCCACCCGGGCGGCCGCCTCTTCCAGTTCACCCTCGGAAACGGCCACGGTCTGCGCCGTCAGGATGTGCCCGTCGAAGCGCCGCGTGTAATCGAAAAGGGCTTCGTCCCCCCTGCGGGCCACATCTTCGACGATCCCCTTGACCACCTTCCAGAGCTCTTCATCGAAGACCCGGCCCCGCCCGGTAATCCGGCGGTAAAGGGCTTCAAAATCCGAATCCGTCGTTTTCACAATGTTCATCATGCCCCCGATACTCTGCGGATGTCGGCGCCCAGGGCTGAAAATTTCTTTTCAATGTCCTGATAGCCCCGGTCAAGGTGATAGACCCGCGACAGTTCCGTTGTCCCCCGGGCTGCCAGACCGGCCAGGATGAGGGAGGCCGACGCCCGGAGATCCGTCGCCATGACGGGAGCGCCCTTCAGGGCGTTCACCCCCTTGACGATCGCGCTGTTGCCCTGAATATGAATGTCGGCGCCCATGCGCATCAGCTCGCCCACATGCATGAAACGATTTTCAAACACCGTTTCCGTGATGACGCTGAGCCCCTCGGCCACGGCCATCATGGACATCATCTGGGCCTGGAGATCCGTCGGGAATCCTGGATGGGGAAGGGTCTTGATATCCACGCTCCGGACTCTTCCGTTTCCTGCCGCCCGCAGCCCGCCGTTCATTGTTTCGATAATCATGCCGGCATCCCTGAGCTTTTCGATCAGGGCGCAAAGATGGTTCGGCTGACAGCCCAACACCCGGATCTCACCCCCGGTAATGCCCGCCGCGATCATGTAGGTGCCCGCTTCGATCCGGTCGGGAATGACTTCGGCCTCGACAGGGTGGAGACGCTCCACTCCCTCGACCCGGATTTCGTCCGTCCCGGCACCCGCAATCCTGGCGCCCATTCCAATGAGCACCTCGGCCAGATTCACGATTTCCGGCTCCCGCGCCGCATTCTTCAACAGGGTAACCCCGTCGGCGAGTGTAGCGGCCATCATGATATTTTCCGTTCCTCCGACCGTCGGGCTGTCGAAGTAAATGGCCGTCCCCTTCAACCTTCTGGCCTTGGCTTCCACGTAGCCCTCCTTCAGAGCCACCTCCGCTCCCATATCCTGGAGGGCCTTTATATGGAGGTTGACGGGCCGGGCGCCGATGGCGCAGCCGCCGGGCAGGGATACGCGGGCGATTCCGAACCTGGCCACCAGGGGGCCCAGAACCAGGATGGACGCCCGCATCGTTTTCACGAGGTCGTAGGACGCTTCGATATTCGTAATTTCTCCGGCATTGATGCGCAGGGCTCCGGGTGTCCCCTCAATGACCGCGCCCAGACTCTCCAGAAGCTTTCTCGTGGTGCGGATGTCCATCAGGTCCGGTATGTTGGTAAAGGTGTTCCAGCCATCCGTCAGGAGGGAGGCGGCCATGATGGGAAGTGCGGCATTTTTGGCGCCGCTGATCCGGACCTCTCCCGCAAGGGGTTTCCCGCCGTCAATGATGATTTTATCCACGCTTGCTTCCTCTCTTTCGCGCCTTCGCAACCCGCCAGCGCCCCGCATAATCCTTCCGGAAGGCCACTTCCCGGTACAGGCCGGATCTCGATAACAAGTCCTCGACCAGCTGCTGCTGGCCGTCGCCGATTTCCAGCAGGAGCCATCCCCCCGGTTTGAGGTAACGGGGAGCCTGCGGGATGATGTCCGAATAAAAATCCATTCCCTCCCTCCCGGCCAGCAGAGCCTGCCGGGGTTCAAAGTCCCTGATTTCCCTTGACAGCCGGGAAAAGTCCTCCACAGCGATATAGGGGGGATTGGAAACGATCACATCAAAGTCGCCCTGCACCGGAGAAAAGAGATCCCCCTGGAGAAACTGGATCCGGCTGTTCCCCAGATTCCGGGCGGCATTTGCGGCAGCAACCGCCAGGGCCCCCGGGGAAATATCCGTTGCCGTAATCCGGGCATCGGCCCGTTCAGAGGCCAGGGAAACGGCAATCGCCCCGCTTCCCGTTCCCAGTTCGAGAATGCCGGGACAAGGGGCTCTGTTCAGAGCCGGCACATTCAGGACTTCCTCCACCAGGATCTCCGTATCCGGGCGCGGGATCAGAACCCGGGAGTCCACGGCAAATTCCAGGGACCAGAATTCCTTATGCCCCACCAGATAGGCCACCGGTTCACCCTGCTGCCGCCTTGCCACCCAGGTGCGGAACCCCTCTGTCTCCGGATCGCTCATATCCCGGTCGGAATGGACAAAAAGCCAGGTCCGGTCTTTGCCAAGGAAAGAGGCCAGAAGGACTTCCGCATCCAGCCGCGGCGTCGGCAGCCCTGAAGAAAGGAACGCCTCCGCCGCGCTTTCAATCTGCTGTGCAATTTTCATCTCTGTCACAGAAAAGGGACCGTTCGGCGGCGATCAATTCGTCGATTGCTTAAGGGACTCTGCCTGGTAATGGGCCGTCAAGGCATCGACAAACTCCTGGATCTCTCCCCCCAGGATATTTTCCAGGCTGTAAAGGGTCAATCCGACGCGGTGATCCGTAACCCGGCCCTGGGGAAAGTTGTAGGTCCGGATTCTTTCGCTCCGGTCTCCGCTTCCCACCTGGCTTTTCCTGGCCTCCGATATCTCCTCATTCTGCTTTTTGACCATGATGTCGAGAAGCCGGGCCCGCAGGACCTTCATTCCCTTGGCCTTGTTCTTGAGCTGCGATTTTTCGTCCTGGCAGCTGACGACCAGCCCCGTGGGGAGATGGGTAATCCGCACGGCAGAATCCGTGGTATTGACGCTCTGCCCTCCGTGGCCGCTTGAATGGAAGACATCGATGCGCAGATCATTGGGGTCAATGGTGACCTCGACCTCGTCAGCCTCCGGCATAATCGCCACGGTCACAGCCGAGGTATGAATCCTTCCCTGGGCCTCCGTTATGGGAACACGCTGAACCCGGTGGACCCCGCTTTCATATTTCAACTGGCTGAACGCTCCCTGGCCGGCAATCGAGGCGATGATTTCCTTGAATCCGCCGACGCCGCCGGACGGGGTGCTGCTGACCACCTCCACCTTCCAGCACCGCGTTTCCGCATAACGGGCATACATGCGGAAAAGATCCCCCACAAACAAGCCCGCTTCATCGCCTCCCGTTCCCGCTCGGATTTCCAGAAACACGTTCCGGTCATCATTGGGATCCTTGGGGAGAAGGAGGATTTTCAGCCTTTCCTCCAGTTCAGCCAACTGATTCCGGAGTTCCGGCAATTCTTCCCGGACGATTTCCTTCAGCTCCTCGTCATCCCCCCGCAGCAGCTGCTGCCCTTCTTCAATGCGTTCGCTGGTCTTCTCATAGTCGCGGTAAGCATCCACAAGGTCGCGGAGATCTGCGTGCTCCTTGGCATATTTCTGATAGAGATTCTGCCGGGTCACAACGGTCGGGTCGCTTAAAAGCTTTTCCAGTTCCTGGTAGCGCGATTCCACTTCTTTCAGTTTGCTGAACATGATTTCCGTTTCTATCTGTGCATCAGGCGGCGATCTTCGGAACGGGCCAAAAACATCCGCACGAAGAACCCACCCTTGCAGGTTTTTCTAGAAAAATCCCAGAAGAATTCTCGAAGAGGTATTTTCTGTCCAAGGAGGGAAAATGGTTCGGCGCTTCGGCTCGTTCCCGGATTTGCCCGGAAGGCGAGAAAACCGCCGCGCCGTTTTACTCCGATTCAGGATCGGGACCGCATCCGAACCGGCAACCGGCCGGCCCTTCGGCACCTCCGGCAGAAGAAATACGCCGCCTCTGCATCGTCGCCTTGATCTCACCGTGATCCGGAATTGAAGTTTTCGAGGGAAAAAACGCCGTTACGCCTTTTTGTCGTTAAGCCCGGCGTATTTCTGGTTAAAACGCTCCACCCGGCCGGCCGTGTCAATGATCTTCTGCTTCCCCGTGATAAAGGGATGACACTGGGAACAGATTTCCACCTTGATGTCCTGTTTCGTTGACCGGGTTTCAATCACATTTCCGCAGACGCAGGTAATGGTTGTCGTTTTATATTCAGGATGAATTCCTTCTTTCATGATCCTCTGCATACCTCCCTGATGTTTTGATGCCGCCTTGTGCTCCTCGACCGGCGGGAACCGGCATCTGTTCCGACGCTGAATTTTTGAGGGATTATAATCATCCGGCTCATAAATTCAAGGATTTTTATTCCCGTTACGAATTCATGGAATCCAGGAACGCCTGATTGGTCTCCGTCTTTCTCATCTTGTCGATGATGAATTCCATGGCATCCACCGGGTTCATCTCCTGGAGAAGCCTGCGGAGAATCCAGATCCTGTTGAGGTTCTGCTTTGCCGTCAGAAGCTCCTCCTTCCTGGTTCCGGAACGGATCAGATCAAAGGCCGGGAAGACGCGCCGATCCGCAATCCGGCGATCCAGATGCAGCTCCATGTTGCCCGTCCCCTTGAACTCCTCGAAGATCACCTCATCCATACGGCTTCCCGTGTCGATCAAGGCCGTGGAGATGATGGTCAGGCTGCCTCCGTTTTCGATATTCCGGGCGGCGCCGAAAAACCGCTTGGGTTTATGGAGCGCATTGGAATCCACCCCGCCGGAAAGCACCTTTCCGCTGGGAGGGACGACGGTGTTGTAGGCCCTGGCCAGCCGCGTGATGCTGTCCAGGAGGATGACGACGTCCCGCTTGTGCTCGACGAGCCGCTTCGCCTTCTCGATGACCATCTCCGCAACCTGGACATGGCGGGTCGCGGGTTCGTCAAAGGTGGAGGAGATCACCTCTCCGTTGACGCTTCTCTGCATGTCGGTCACTTCCTCGGGCCTCTCGTCGATGAGCAGCACCATGAGAATGACCTCTTTGTGATTGGCCGTGATGCTGTGGGCGATATCCTGGAGAAGAACCGTCTTTCCTGCCCGGGGAGGCGAAACAATGAGCCCGCGCTGGCCTTTGCCTATGGGCGTAAAGAGATCCATGACGCGTGTGGAATAATTCTCCGGGTCACCTTCCAGATTGAGTTTTTCCTGGGGATAGACGGGGGTGAGATTATCGAAAAGGATTTTATCGCGGGCGAATTCCGAGCCCTCATAGTTGATGGTGTCGACCTTGAGCAGAGCGAAATACTTTTCACCCTCCTTCGGCGGCCTGACCTCCCCGGAGATTGTGTCCCCGGTCCGCAGATTGAACCGCCGGATCTGTGAAGGGGAAATGTAGATGTCATCGGGGCTGGGGAGGTAGTTGTAATCGACGGCCCGGAGAAAGCCGAAACCGTCGGGAAGGATTTCAAGCACGCCCGACCCTGAGATCATCCCGTTTTTTTCCGCCTGAGCCTGCAGGATTGCAAAGATGAGATCCTGCCTTCTCATTCCGCTGGCGCCGACCACGTTCAACTCCTTGGCAAGATGGGCCAGTTCACTGATCGGCTGTCTTTTGATTTCTTCAATATTCATATTCTTATCCTTACGAGTATCCCGGTGGAAATACCTATGCGGCGCATGGGGGCACAACTCCGACCCGGCAGCGCGCCTACACTCCATAAGTGAACCATTTCTTTACGGGAAAAGTGCAACTTTATTTGCAACGAGCGAAAAATGAGGAACGTGGATTAATGTAATAGATTGCTATTCTGAACTCAGGAATAATCCATGCGGAAGGGCTTGATATAATCCTTTCTCAGCGCCGTGCAATAATATAATCTCCCGGTGATGTCAAGAAATATTTTTATATTCCGTGTGTTTCAACTTTATTGAGCATAATAAAATTGACATGCCGCCCGGTGTGACCCCGCTCCCTCCGGTGAGAAAAGAACAGATCCGGGTTGCAGCAGGTGCAGTGGCCGGAAAGCGCGACATGGTTTCCCTGGAGGCCTTTTTCGAGAAGCTGGTGAAAATTGGCCTGGGGCAAGTCCAGGTTCCAGCGTTCGAAATGGGACCTGGACCGGAAAAACCGTTCCGACCCGGAATGATGATTCATCGCCCGGTAGACCCGGCCATCGACTTCATAACAGCAAGGTCCGATGGAAGGGCCGATAGCCGCCAGGATATCCGCCGGACGGCATTGAAATTCCCTGACCATGACGTCAACGACCCTGGCAGCGATTTTCAATGCGGTTCCTCCCCATCCTGCATGAATCGCGCCAACGACTTGCCGACAGGGATCCAGAAGAAAAACCGGGACACAATCGGCGGTTTTGATGCAGAGGGCCACACCGGGAAGGCCCGTCACACAGGCATCACAGGCGGGCTCGTCCCTGTCGGGCGCCGAAGAGAGGTCTTCCCTGACCACAAGGACCTCGTCTCCGTGAACCTGGTCCAGCACCAGGAAGGAGCGGAGCGTGATGCCGAAGGAGCGGCTGAGAATGTTCCAGTTTTCTTCAACCCGCACCGGGTCGTCCCCCTGTGCGGCAGTCACGTTCAAAGAGGCAAAAGGTCCCTCACTGACCCCGCCCCGGCGGGTGCAGAAGGCATGGGTTAGAAATTTGAAGTCCTGTAAATTCGGAGCCTGAAGAAAGGCAACCGAATTTCGCTGAGCTATGGGGAACACGTCTTCTCCTTGAATTTTCCCTGATGGTGATACGTAGAACGCCCCGCTGCCTCTGTCCGGAGGGATTGAAACCTGAAAAAAAGAGCATTCTAAAGGCGGGCAAGGCAATGTTCCCGCAGGAAGCGGCAGAGTTCCGCCATGTCCGCAGGGAGGGGAGCCTCGAATTCCATCTGTTCACCCCCTACAGGGTGAACAAACGAAAGGCGCACTGCATGAAGGGCCTGCCGGTTCATTCCCTTCAGGCGGGACCGGACGACCGGGTCCGTGATGGCGGAAATCCGCTTCGTACTCCCATAAACCGGATCGCCGACCACCGGGTGTCCTGTCACCGCCAGGTGCACCCGGATCTGGTGGGTTCTCCCGGTTTCAATAGCCACTTTCAGGAGTGCCGCCACGCCGAACCGCTCGGTTATTTCCCAGGAAGTGACGGCTCTTTTCCCCCGCCGACTTTTTGTCGACATTTTTTTCCGTTCCACGGGGTGCCGCCCAACCGGCAGATCGATCGTCCCCTGATTCTCTCCGGGGTTCCCATAAACGAGGGCGACATAGGTCTTTTGGACCTGGCGGTTCTTGAATTGAGACGCAAGCCCCGAATGGGCCGCATCGGTTTTGGCAACCACCAGCACACCGGAGGTGTCCCTGTCCAGACGATGCACGATTCCCGGACGCAGAACTCCTCCGATTCCCGGCAAATCCCGGCAGTGGTGGAGAAGGGCATGCACCAGGGTTCCTTCCGCATGCCCCGCCGCCGGATGAACCACCAGTCCGGCCGGTTTGTCCAGCACCAGCAGGTCATGATCTTCGTAGAGGATGGAGAGAGGGATGTCCTCGGGGAGCAGCTCCAGGGGTTCTGCCTGAGGTTCCTCAAGCGTCACTTCATCGCCGGCACGGAGTTTCCGGCTTGCCCGGACCGCCTTTGCTCCGCAGACCGCAACCCGTCCGTCATCAATGAGCCGCTTGAGCCGCGCCCGGGAAAGGTCAGGCCGCTGCCTGACCAGGAACACGTCCAGTCGCAGACCGCTGTCCGCCCCGTTGACCGTATACGTCCGGAAGATGGCTCCCTCGTCCATGCCTGTGACAGGTCAGGTGTTCTCGGCAAGAAAAAGAAATCCGTTTCGGATCAGCGCCAGTTCATCCTCGGCAACCGTGCGCAGATCCAGCAGGAGTTCATTTTCGGCCACCCGGACAATAATCGGCAGGTCAAGCCGGCGCAGGCGCTCTTCCAGACGCCCGGCAGAGCAACCGGCCATCCGCACCCCCACCATCATGGTCGGGATTTCCATTCCAGGCAAGGCCCCTCCCCCGACCATCGACGCCCCCGGCCTTAACGCCAGGGAAAAAGAGTCCGGCAAAGCCCGCTTCAAGAGCCGCTTCAATTTGCCGGCCCGGCGCGTCACATCGTCCAGGGATTCGGTCAGGGCTTTGAGAATCCGCAGCCGGTTCACAGCCTCCCGTGGATTCAGGTAAACCCTCAGGGTCGCTTCCAGCGCGGCCAGGGTCAGCTTGTCGATCCGCAGGGCCCGGTTCAGGGGATTCCTCTGAATGGCAGCGAGAAGATCCCGTCGGCCCAGGATGATCCCGGCCTGCGGCCCCCCCAGCATCTTGTCGCCGCTGAACGTCAGGACATCCACACCCGTGGCGGCTACCGCCCGGACGACGGGCTCGGCGGGCAGGCCATGTTCCGACAGGTCGATAAAGCATCCGCTGCCCACATCGTACATGACCGGAAGGGCATGCTTTTTCCCCAGCGCCACCAGTTCCTCCAGCGAAGCCTCTTCCGTAAAGCCCGTCATCTTGAAATTACTGGAATGCACCTTGAGGATCAGTCCCGTCTCCGGGGTAATGGCCCGCTCGTAATCCGCCAGGCGGGTCCGGTTGGTCGTTCCCACTTCCCTCAGCCGGGCGCCGCTTTTTTCCATGATTTCCGGAATGCGGAATTCTCCGCCGATCTCCACAAGCTCCCCCCTGGAAACAATGACCTCCCGGCCCTCCGCCAGGGCATTGAGGGCCAGCAGAACGGCGGCGGCATTGTTGTTGACCACCAGGGCGTCCTCAACCCCCGCAAGAAGACAGAGCAGCTCCCGGACGGCATCATAGCGCTTTCCCCGTTCGCCTCTGGCCAGGTCATACTCCAGATTGGAGTATCCTTCAGCCACGGCCAGCAGCCGTTCTCTCGCCTCCGGGCACAGCGGCGCCCTTCCCAGGTTGGTGTGCAGAATAACCCCCGTGGCGTTGATGACGCGCTTCAGCCGTGGGGCGTGCAGGGCCTCAATGCGCTTTTCCACGAGGTCGGCGATTTCCTCGGCCATGGGAAGGCGGATTTTCTCCGCCGAACCCTTCTGCCGGAGAATCGAACGGCGCAGATTCTCCACAGACTCCCGGCATGCGGCCCGGACGATTTCACGGGGAGTTTGGCGCCCTGTGCCCCGCCCTTCCAGGATCAGCATAATGTCGTTGATGTTCGGAAGTCCCCGCAGCAATGTCTGGATCTGTTCATTCATGGACCTGCTCCTGAATTCTGGAGAGAGGAAGGGGACGATCCGTTGCGGGGGTGTCCGCCCGGCAGAAGTCGCGGAAATTATTCACCGCCGTAAAGAATTCCCTCATGATGACCACCCAGAGATAGCAGCCCCGCCGGGTCAGCTGCCAGTCCGGCGCCGAGTACCTCAAAGCGCCGACGAGCAGGAAAAGGATCAAATCCAGCCAAAGCCAGGGAGACAGGCGGCCGCCGTATTTTGCCGTCAACTCAGAGTGGTTCAACCGTGTCGAAAAGAGCTTCATGACGAAATCATACCGCATCCGCTCCTCAAGGGTAAATGTCCGCGCAGCCATCAGAGGCAGCTCATCCTCGCCCAGACGCTTGCAGTATTCGGCCAGATCAAAGGTGTTGGCGTAGCAGACGCCGTCCAGGTAGCCGATGGAGCCGCTCCCCAGACCCGCGTATTCATCATAATCCACGATATACTCGTCGATCATGGTCCCCTTGCGGGAAAAGCACCAGGCTGAAGAAAAGCGGTACTCCCCGCCGAGCCTCTCCCGTATCCGCTCGTAGAAGGCTTTTTCCCTCTCCATGCTCACCCGCCCCAGTGTCCGGGTGACCACTTTCCTTGTGGAATCCGAAACCATGAGCGGGTACCAGGTAACCTGGTCCACTCCCAGGTCCAGGAGAATATCCAGGTCCCGTTCCAGCATGGCCATATCCTGTGAGGGGAAGTTGAAGATCATATCGGCATTGAGGGTGTCAAAACGCCCCTGCGCCAGTTGAAGCCTTTCCATGATCTCGGCGCCGCTGCCGTATTTGTCATAGCGGTCCATGGCCTTCAGCAGCCCATCATTGAAACTCTGGACGCCCACGGAAAGGCGGTTGATTCCCATCCGGCTCAGCCGGTCGAGGCGCTCGGGGGTCAGATGGTTCGGATTGGTTTCCACCGACACTTCCCGGATGGAAAAACACCGGCGGACCAGCTCCAGGGTTTCCTCCAACTCATCCGGCAGGATCGTGGGCGTCCCGCCGCCGACATAGACGCCGCCAAAGCGGTAGCCCTTCTCCTTGTAAAGGCGGATTTCGCTGCGCAGAGCGGAGAAATATTCCCGGCAGCGCCCCTCTTCGAAGACAAAGCGGTTGAAGGAGCAATAGGGACAGAGGCGTTCGCAAAAGGGGACATGAAGATACAGGAGGCGGGGCTCGCCCGACGACACGGCGGGCAGGAAAGGCTTCCGGCCCTCCTGGAAGCGCATAACCCGCGAAAAGTTCCGCCGGGCCATATAACCGACAATGGATGGGATCACGTTTATTTTCCGGTTTGCTGACGTTTCTTTTGGAGGGGAGAAAAACACCCCTCTTCCGCAAGAGGCAAAACGCTAACAGATCGAAAAAAGATTATCAAGAATATTGTCGCCATGACAATCCTTGAAATGGTTGTCGTGAAATGTTATATGAAATCCTTCGAGAACATTATTCGAGGCAGTCCATGAAACCGCAGAATCACAAAGTGCTGACCCTCTGGGACGACATCTCCCTCACCGATGAGGAGACGCGCATCCTGCGCACACCATCCTCAGACGTTCCTCTCCCCCTGACCCCTGAAGCCAGGGAGCAGATTTCAACCCTGGTTGAAGCCTTTCTCGAGCTCGAAGGCGCCCTGGGGCTGGCGGCACCGCAGATTGGAATCAACAGAAAGATCGTCATATTCCGCAACAAGGGATTTGATGAAGAGCACTGGTCCAGGAAGGAAAGGGACTATGACCTGCTCATAAACCCCCGCATTACACAGACGCGGGGGGAACCCGTCAAGGGGGCGGAGGGGTGCCTCTCCT
>Ga0209723_1001157_pt1 | contig 43375 bp, 39 predicted proteins | sample BiotimSIPDNA_2_FD_185750 | JGI IMG/M metagenome (GOLD analysis project Ga0209723, IMG submission 185750) | Anaerobic biogas reactor microbial communites from Washington, USA - Biogas_R2 time_0 SIP DNA (SPAdes) (version 2) | ecosystem: Engineered > Bioreactor > Anaerobic > Unclassified | place... | reverse complement strand
TCATCTCGTTCTCCTATTCAGATGTGGTAATCTTTTTAGGATACTACTGACTCACCGCTTTTGTTAAGGTTCAGTATTTTACAGAAAGAATGTTACACCAACCCCAAATTAAATTACCTTCTTTTATTGTTATTTTTTCGTTACTTAACAGTTCCTTAAGTATATTACCTGTTGTCGTATATCGTAATTTATATAAATCTATATATGGCTTGATATCTCTAAAATTGTTGCTTGCCAAAATTCCATTATTGAATTTCGCTAACGTAATTGCGGCAGCTTCTCCTCGTCCAATTGTGCAAAATCCAGGATCAGGAGATGTTGTAAGCTTTATATATAGATTTGCTTCTTGAGTATTTACTGAAATCTCTTCTAATCGAATTTTCTCTCTCGCTAAAAGGGAGTTTAATTTATTTTTGAATGATAATACTTTATTGAGTTCATTGTATACCTGTCGAGGAATAACTATATTTCCTTCAAAGAAACGAACCAGTAAATATTCTTTTCCCACACTTAAAAAAGCTGAAATACAATCACAATCAAAATAAATATCATCAGTCATAAATCTTTTCCCCTTCGCTAGGTTGGTTGTAAACAATATCTGATCGATACGCTTCTAATAAGAGTTCCTCATATTTCCCTTTTGAAATGATCCCCTTTTCTTTGAGTTTTTCTGCCAATGTTATATAGTTGCCAGTTGTTAAGTATTGTTTAGCTTTTGGTGTTGGTGTATATAATCTATCGTCATACCCATGTCTTCTTGCGGAGATAATTACATCTGTTTTCATTGCTTCAGGTTTTTCCTGAAATTCATAACCTTCTAGTTTTAATCGAAATATGGTGGCTAACCTGCTCATTCCAAAATGCTGTTCTATCCTAATAACATTTGAAATTGCTAACTGCGAGTAAGGTGTGTTTCCAATTTCTTCAGAAATAAATTGTCTTATTGCGTCATAAGGTGCTAAAAAGTAGGAAGCGAATGCATCTGCATTTTTTTCCTCTTCATCTTTAATACCGTCGAAATCAATTCCACAAATGACATTTGTAAAATTTTCTTGAAAATTTAAATGGTAAAGTTCGTGTGCCAGGGTGAAACGCTGCCTCCCATAGGAATGCTTCGAATTTATAGCAATATATGCATCTTCATTATCAATTCGGCCGCTCATGCCACTGATTTTTTCCGACATGGGGAAATAAACCAATGAGATACCTTTTTGGTTATTAATTATTGAGAAGATATCTATAGGTGAATATGGATCTTCACCTAACCTTTTACGTAAGTGCAAAGCATTTGAATTTAATGTGATTTTTTCTTTCACTTTGTTATTTCTCCAATAATGCTTTCATTTCCCGAATATTAAGAGCGATGCGATTTATTTCTGCAATCGCTATTAGATCTTCTTCTTTGATTGCATTTGCCCGAAAGGAAAAATGTAGAGTTGAGATCTCTTTTCCTTCGGTCAGAAGATCATTTATGCGGCATCCGAATAAATCGCATAGTTTTTCAAGGAGGTCCATACTGAATTGTCTCTCGCCTTTTTCGCATTTTGATATGTAGCTTTGGTCTATTCCCAAAAATTTTGCTGTTTGGGCTTGATTCAATCCAAAGCTTTCTCTAAGGGTCTTTATTCGACCTCCGATTATCTCGTTCCTATTCATTTTTGGTCTCCTGTTTCTTATTTATAACTGTCATAATATTACCATAGAAACTATAATATTTTATGACAAGTTTCTAAATAATCAATAAAAATTTGCACAATACGATAACTTAATTATTAAACTTTTCCCCTGTCTATCTCTTTCACCGGATCCTCCCTGAAGATTGTCACCCCCTCAAACCTTCTCTCCTGCATCCTTAATCCGTCCCAGGCGATCGCCAGCGCCATCACGCAGTCATCGTGCCCGCCAGCCGGCGCCTTATACTGAAACCCACCCGATGCCAGCCGCTTGGATTCAAAGCTCAACAGTTCGTGCTTCAAATAATCATCATCCAAAACCCGGATCTCCTCCCGTTCAAATGCCACCTGCAAATTCTGTATGATCTCCTGCTTGCTCTTGTTGCTGGTCAGGAACGGGATGATGTTCAGACCCTCCTCCCGCAGATGGTCGATCACCCCCTTGCCAACCCCGTTCACCTCCACTGTCAGGCTCTTCAAATGCCATCTGTGATAGGTCTCGATGATCCGCCTCTCCAGGATGGGGTAGTCCACCCGGTTGAAACGCTCCTGCCATGCCATCTCCCGCTTCTCCGTGTCCAGGATGGTGATGACCGTGAAATCTTCTGTTGACGCAATATCCGCCGCACCGCAGTAATTCCTCTGCCAGTCCGGTTCGGATGGCTTCAACACCGCACAGCGGTCCACATTCCTGAAAACCGCCCCCTCGTTTTCGATGAACTCCGCTAGGTATTCCTGCCTGAAAACACTCTCCGGGATGTCCTTCCGCGCATCGTCTATCTCTTCTTTCTTCAAATATGGGTTGTCATAGCTGGTAAAGTGAAAACTGCGCCAGTTCTTGTCCCCCCGCAAGCCCTTTTGATAGACATCCCAGAACCAGTTCAGCCCATCCGGCGTGGAAATGAACAGCGCACTGCCCTGTTTGTCCGACAGCGCTGGCCGGATCACCTCGCTCCAGGTCTCCCAGCGCATGTAAGCGCACTCATCCATAATGACCAGGTCAAGCCCATCACCCCTCAGCGAATCCGGGTTGTCCGCCGAGCGGATCCCCACCCACCCGCCGCCTGGTATCCTGATCGTCCTGTCTGCTTTGAGAATTTCCACCTCCGGCAGCCTGCTGGCCATCTTGATCAGCGGTCTCCATCCCACATCGCACATCTTGTATGTTGGCGCTACCCACCAGGCGCATCCGCCATCGAGCGCGGTTGCCAGGCATTCATTCACCCCCAGCCTGGTCTTTCCCCACCGCCTGCCGGCCGCCAAAACCTTGAACCTCTCGCTGGCATTATGCACTTTTCTCTGTCCCTTGTGCAGTTTGGCCTTCATGACAGTCTCAAGCATTATCCTGAACCCCCTTTATTATCCCTTGTGGTTTTCAAGGGACGGGGCGCATCCCGTAGGTCGTAGACCCTGGTGAGGGTGCCAACTGGTTTTCTGGCAAGGTGTACGCTGAATGCGTGGGCATTCAGCGCAACAGTCCTTCTTCATTCCTCTTCCTCTTCGTTTTCTTCTTCCAATTCCGGATCATCCAAAATGATGTCAGGTCGGGTTTCGTCAAGATCGTCGTCTATGTCATCCCCCCACTCAATAATGACCCGATTCCCCTCTCTGTTCACTTCCAGCTTATCCGGCACCTTCCCGAACGCATACTGCACGAATGCCAGCTGCTTGTGGAAATTCTTCGATTTCATCCAGTCCCTGAAGATAGCCTCAATACAGGTCATTGCGTCCTGATCCTGGCGGATATCCACCGGCTCGTAACCCAGTTCCCTGGCCATTTCTCTCATCGCATCCAGGTTCTTCGGCCGGCCATTTCTGTTGATCCGTGCATCCCCTTTGGTGAATGGGACTAAATTCTGTTCATTTGCCATAAGCCCTCCCATGCACGAGCGGTCTCAAACCGCCGTGCTCGCCCCTGGTTCGTTGGAACCAGGGGTTTCCTTTTGTCTCTTTATTTTGTTTTCTAAACATCTCACCTTTTCCTTCAATTCCTCATTTTCTTTTGTAAGAATATGATTCAATATCTCCCTTTCCTCAATTTCCCCTGCCATCTGGCTGATCTTCTTCTCCAATTCTTCGATCCTTGCCCTCAATTCCCCGTTTTCGGTGCGGATCTGTGCGATATCCTTCCTGGCATTCTCCAGCAGGGTGTTGTTGATCACCGCCTGGTCCGTCTTTCTGCGCCCAAGCGTGGTGATCAGTGCCGTGATCACGCTGGACCCTAGCATTGATAGCAATATGGTGATGATATCTGTTTCCATATAATCATTCTAAAATTTTCTTCATTCATTTTTCGTTAATGAACGATTAATTCTCAGGAAATATTAATTTGAGGTTGTCTGAAAATGATGTTGTTTTTTCCCCATAATGTTTAATTTATGTTGTTCCTTGTTGATAAATTGGGTTTCATGAAATTATTTCGTAATTATGCTTTCCAAAGGAAGATTAATTAAATCAATATAAGCGACCAATCTTGATAATTATTTGTCGCCTATACGATAAATCCTATTACTTTTCTTATAAAAAATTACTTATCTGAACTTATTCTTAATATTGCGTATTTCATTTTCTATTAATGATAATTTATTTTGTAATTCAGTTAGTCGTGAATCAATTATTTTCTTTTCTTTGCCTGAAAAAAGGCCTAGCTTTCCCCGCTCATTTTGTAGCTGTCCTATTGTTTCTTTTATTTCTTTCCTTTTATTTTCATTCTCCAGGTAGGTTTGTTTTTCTTCAAGGTTTTGATTCCAATATGCTTCTTCTCTCTTCTTTGCTTCTTCTGCTGCTACTCTTTCTTTTTCCTTTTGTCTTGCATCTTCTTCCATTCTTTTTTTATTTTTTATATTTAATATTTTGTTTTTGTACAATGATATGTTATTCTGCCGTATTCTCCTTCCCTCATCATTTAATGCTCGACTTTTTTTCCAGATCTCTCCATATTGTGTTATGTCATATTCATATGAACAACTTGACAATGCGTGTTCTTCCAAAATGATCATAGTTTCATATCTTTGTAGATTGCTTTCATCATCTTTGTCATTAATTCCTATTGCAATGTTAATAAGTAAATTGCACAGAGTAATTCTGCTAAGAAATAGTGTGAAATCATAATCACTTGGATGTTTTCTTTCCCCACCATATTCAGGTAATATTTTATTATTGAAAGTTGAGACAACTTCTGAATATATCAAACCTGCGATTCTTTCAAAAAGACCGGGTAACCTTACTCTTGTTCTTTCAGTGAATTCACCTGTAATTCTTTTTATTTCATTTACTTCATTTAAAGTATTTATGGCTTCTTCTTGATCAGGAAATAGCCTGAATTGAGCAATCCTTAATGCCACCAGTCCTTGTGCTAGAGTTATTAATTCTAGGAAAGCATCTTCAATTATTCCTTCTTTTTGATTTACTGGTGCCAGTTCTATTGCTGTTGCAAACGCTGTCGCTGCTTCTAAGAGTCTTGAATTATTTATGGTTGATTGTCTACCAGCTATCATTCCTCTTTTAAATATAATTTGCCAATTATCTGGCTGAATTTCCAGCACTTTTGTGTAGAAATTATATGCTTCCTCTAAATTATCTGACTCCGCTGCCCTATCACCCATCTCTATCCAGTTGCTTAACATGTGGGTGTTATCTATCCTGACAGATCTGATCGCTTCTTGTACGATAATTTTTGAACCACAATGCATACAGAAACCAGAATCCTTCTGATTATCTATCTGAATTTCGCCACCACATTGGGGACACCTTGCTGCTACGAATGGCATTTTCTTACCTCCCGATACAAGAATTTATTTTAGAGAATTAATTATATATGTGAATTATAAAGCAGAACTTTCTTTCCTAATGCACGACTCATTTCTTTCTCTTTTCTAGGAATCCTTTCAGGTTTTCCCCAACCTTAAAGAATCCCATTCTTTAAGATTAACTGCCTTCACCATTAAACACCCCGTGCTACCATACCAATAGAAAGTATGTTCTATAAAGAAAGGAGACCGATGAACGTGAATTTGCCAGGGTTGGTGGGGTGCTTTGCCCCATTCAGACATATTTTCTATAACCTCCTTTTTGCGGTCTCCAGGGGCAGTCCCCACCAGCCATTTTCTAGTTCTTTTTCTGATCTGGTCTGATTTAACAATAATTAACTTGCGAAAGGAGTGCATTTATGCTAACATAATTCTTAGAACAAACATTCTATAATTTAACGGGGAATTTGGCTGGCAGCGCGCGCCAGGTCAGGTTTCTACTAAGCAAAACATAAAAAGTAAATGAAAGGAGATCTATGCCTCAAAATTCTTTCGCACCAACTGAAAATATTTCTTCACCAAAGAAGGTCTCGCAGTTCAAGCGTACCATCTGGAGTGTCCTGGATGATCTCCATGCCAAGGTGCATCCTGACAATGTTGGCAGTAGCCATTTTGACGATTATGCCGGCGCCTTTTCCAGCAAGCGTCTTACCCTGAGTGCTGGCAGTTTTCCCGATAAGGGTTACGGCAATCGTCCCTATTCTCCGCTTCGCCTTCAGGCCCGCCTGGCTGAGGTCGCAGCCCTCTGCCCGCCCATCGCCCCCTCTGCTTTCGACCAGGTTTCCAATTTCATCCGTGAGGCCATCCCAGATCCCGCAGAACGCAGCCGTGTCTTGTCCTTCCTGGCAGGAACCAATGACATCCGTGCCGCATCCTTCCGCGTCCTCTGCGCCATGCACCGCTGGCTCAATTTCGATGACATCTCAAAACCGTCGGGCATTTCCTTGCAGGAGTTGTCCGCGGTCCGTTCCCATCTCACAACTCGATCCCATTTCTAGAAAGGAGTAAAACAATGACTGATTATCCAGATACTGCATATCAAAAAACGATCAACTTCATAGTCAATGCGCTCTCAACCAATTCAAGCCATATTTCCGTCCCCCGCCTTTTCTTTGAGATCACCCATGACCTGGCCCTCTCGGCGATGATCGCCCATCTCATCTTCTGGTCCAAACATACTTCTCGTGCCGATGGCTTTGTCTTTAAATCTTCCCGCGACTGGTATAACGAACTTGGCGTGTCCAACTATGCCGTGCGCAAGTTCAAAAAACTGCCGTTCATCATCACCAAGGTCATCCGTGCCAATGGCAGTCCCACCACCCACTACCGCATCGATGGCGCCATGCTCAACGATTCTCTTGTCGCCCTAGCCTTGGACCACGGGTTGGATCCGACCGAACGACCCTACCAGGTCGACCCTTCCACCAGTCCAGATGAACCTGTGGACGGGTTCATTTCGCCACTTCCACAGGTTGAAAAGAACCAAACATTAACAGTTAATACTACAGTTAAAACAACAGAATTAACAACATTAAAAGAGTTACCCCCTGATTTTTTCGACGAATCCGAATTTTCAGACCCGATTCTTGAAATAGACACTTCAAAAACCAAAACCAGCCCTAAAAACGCACCCCCTTCAGGCAAAAAGATCGACCCGGAGCATTTCAAGCAGTTCCTGGCCGTCCTGGCGGAGATCACCGGCTACGACCTGGCCATCAAAAAGTCCTTTTCGCGCCTGCTCATCGCTGCCCGCCAGCTAGTTCAGGCCGGCTACACCATCCCCGACCTGCATAACTTCCTGGCCTACTGGAAAGCAACCGACTGGCGCTGGAAAAAGAACCAACAGCTGCCCACCCCGGAGGATGTTTTGCTCAACATCTCCCGCTCAAAGAATTACCACAAGAAAAGTCTCAAACGCTGGCTGGGCCAGGAATAAAGGAGCAAACAATGATCCCGAACAGAAAACTTTTACAAAAAGTGCTTGCCGTTTTACGCCGCGGCGTCATCACCAACAATCCCTCCATCCTGGATCCGGATCAAGCCCAGCTGGTCAAGGACCTGCTTGAGGTCCGCGAGGATTGCCGCTACGAAAGGCCCCAGAGGTGTTTCAGCCGCAAGCTCATGCTTCATAACCCGGAACCCAAAAACCGGGTGAAGAACTGCCGTAACTGTGCCTTCTGGTACGATACAGGCCGCCTGGCTTCCTTTGGCCCCTGCTATCGCCTGGTCCTTGCCTACAACGACATGCTGACCCCCGTCGAGCAGGTCGTCCCCGGCGAACCATCCGATCTCTTCTTCACCCCCGAAGACTTTGTGTGCACCTGGTATTTGGAGCGGGAGGGGGGCGAGATGGCCGAGCTGGGGTTGAACAGCGACCAGACCCGCAGAACGAATAAGGCCCTGGATGAGCTTTTTGGTTTTGGAAAATTCCTCTATTACCCCGCGGAGGGGGAAGAGGGGCAGCACGGTGAGGAAAATGACTGGTAGGGGCTATAAAACACTGGGCGTGCTGATCGTGCGCAGTGCGCCTTCCGACCTGGAAGAATACACAGACTTTTTCCGCACGACGTGGGATGATTTGGGCATGCGCTGGGACCTAAAATTTCGCGTTCTGCCCAATGGCCTTCTGGTGCGGGCACCTGACGGGCGGCCAAGGGTCATTTATGACAACAAGCTGGTGGAACTGGACGCGGAATTGAACATCGAGGAGAAATGACCACGCCTTTCTTTGACGATCTTATACCCTTCAAGTGCGACCAGGGGAACTATAAGGTTTACAATCTTTTAAACGTGAAGCAGCGAACGGCTTTCGGAGAGATGGGCATCCAGTTCATGGCGCGGATCAAAAACTTTTCAAAACCCGCCGCCTTCCACCTGGCGTTCAGGATGGTGGAGTGGTATGAGAAACACGTGCCGCCTTAATACTTATCGTCATTCTGGAGCACAGCGAAGAATCTTTCATTTGATCTTTATTGTTTACTTGGCGATCTGGTTTTTGGCAGGGCTAAGCGCAGGGCAGGATCTTTCTTTTGATCTTTTTTGTTTACGTGGCGATCTGGTTTTTATATGTTGTAGGGTGCGCTCCGGTTTCGCTCTGCGTCCCATATCATGCCCTGCCGTTGGCCCTGGTAAGGGCAAGGGTTGTGCGAAGCAAATACGGATGAGCGCACCAAATACCTGCACTGCAACGCACGCAAATCATCCCAGCTCTTTTTCCCGAAGTTGTAGGGTGCGCTCCGTTTGTGAGCGCACCAATTAACTTTTATTAATGGTATGATTCCTTAAAAGCAGTCCTACCAGGAGGAAACCCATGCCCGCCCCTGAAGTCATTCTCCAGCTCGTTCAACAGTTCCGGGAAAACCAGGCTGAATACAAGTCCGCCCGGTACAACGAAGCCCAGTTACGCCATGAATTCCTCGATAAATTCTTCGAAGCCCTCGGTTGGGATGTCTACAACAAAGCCGGCTACCCCCTGGATACCCGGGATGTCATGGTCGAGGACTCGCTCGAAATAGAGGGGCACAGCAAAAGCCCTGACTATGCTTTCAAGATCGGCAAGGAACGCAAATTCTACGTCGAAGCCAAAAAACCCCATGTCAACATCAAAACCGACTTCGAGCCGGCATACCAGCTTCGGCGCTATGCCTGGAGCAACCACCTGGCACTGAGCGTGCTGACCGATTTCGAAGAGTTTTCGCTCTACGACTGCCGTGAACGCCCCGCCCACGGGGTCAACCCGGCATCTGCCAGGCTCCTGTATGTCCGGTACGAAGAATACCCCGAACGCTGGGATGAAATTGCCGCCATCCTCTCCAAAGAAGCGGTCTATAAGGGCTCTTTTGACCGCTACGTGCTCGAGACCAAAGGCAAGAAGGGCACCACCGAAGTCGATGACGAATTCCTCAAGGATATCGAAGAATGGCGTAAAAGCCTGGCACTGAATCTGGCGCTGCGCAACAGCAATATTCAGAACGAACGCCAGTTAAATTATGCCGTGCAGATGACCATCGACCGCATCATCTTCCTGCGCATTTGTGAAGATCGCGGCATTGAACCCGAAGAGCAACTGCTTCAATTGACCCATTCTCCCGGCATCTACCAGGGGCTGGTCCGGCTCTTTAAGTTGGCAGATACCCGCTACAACTCGGGTCTGTTCCACTTTGCGCATGAGGCAGCCAAAAAACAGGCCGGTCGCCATTCGGCTGATTCTTTCACCCCCGACCTGCTCATCGATGACAAGGTGCTGAAGGAAATTATTCGGGGTCTTTATTATCCCTGCCCTTATGTCTTCAAGGAGATCCCGGTCGAGATCCTCGGGCAGGTCTATGAGCAGTTCCTGGGGCGGGTCATCCGTCTCACCCCGGGTCACCAGGCGAAGATCGAAGAAAAGCCCGAAGTGCGCAAAGCCGGCGGGGTCTACTACACCCCCAAGTACATCGTGGATTACATCGTTGCCAACACGGTGGGCAAACTGCTGGAAGGCAAGACCCCCGACCAGGCCAGCCAGTTAAAGATCGTTGACCCGGCCTGCGGCTCCGGCTCCTTCCTGCTGGGTGCCTTCCAGTACCTGATGGATTGGCATGAGGACTGGTACCTTCAACATGGACCCGAGAAATATGCCAAGGGGAAGGAACCCGCCCTGATCATCACCAAAGATGGTTGGCGCCTGACAACCCATGAGAAGAAGCGCATCCTGGTCAACAACATCCACGGGGTGGATATTGACGAGCAGGCGGTGGAGGTGACCAAGCTTTCGCTGCTGCTGAAGGTGCTCGAAGAGGAGACTGGTCAGCTCAGCCTGGGCTTTGAACGTGCTCTGCCGGACCTGGGCAACAACATCAAATGTGGCAATTCGCTGATCGGCTCGGATTATTTTGAGGGGCAGTTGGTTAAGGATGAAAAAGAGGTTGAGCGTGTCAACCCCTTCGACTGGTACATCGCCTTTCCCGAGGTTTTCAAGCAGGGTGGCTTTGACGCCGTGATCGGGAATCCACCGTATGTCCGGCAGGAGACTTTGGGTAATGACAAGCAGTATTACCAGAAACATTACCAGGTGTATGCCGGTACGGCTGATCTATATGCTTACTTTATAGAGCGGGGCATTTCCTTGCTCTCAGATGGTGGAATTTTCAGTTATATCGTGGCGAACAAATGGATGCGTGCCAATTACGGTGAACCTTTGCGCAAATGGCTGAAAACCAAATGTATTGACGAGATCACTGATTTTGGCGACCTACCGGTGTTTGAAGGTGCAACCACCTATCCCTGTATCATCCGTGTGTCCAACCGAATCCCGCACCTGCAACCGCTGGTGACCAATGTCAAATCGCTGGACTTCAATTCATTGAAAGATTACTTGAAAGCTCATGCCAACAGGCTGGATCAATCAAAATTTGCTGATGGCGGTTGGTCATTGTCGGATGCTATGACCCAGAGCATCCTTGAAAAGCTCCAAGAGGATTCCATATCCCTCGAAAATTATGTAGAAGGAAAGATTTATTATGGAATTAAGACTGGTCTTAATGAAGCATTCGTGATAGACCAACAAACCCGAGACAGACTAGTCAGTGAAGACCCCAAGAGTGCTGAATTAATAAAACCGTTTCTTTTAGGACGTGATATCAAAAGGTATTCCTTCGAATGGAAAAACAGATTTCTAATCTTCACTCGCAGAGGGTTGACCATTAAGAAATATACAGCCATTCTTAATTATTTGCTTCAATTCAAAGAACAATTAATGCCAAAACCAAAAGATTGGAAAGGTACTACATGGAAAGGCAGAAAATCAGGATCTTATCAATGGTATGAGATTCAAGATGCAATTGATTATTATCCAGAATTCGAAAAAGAAAAAATAATATACCCAAATATATGCAAACGACCGGAATTTACATTAGATACTGACTTTTATTACACAAATCAGAAGGCTTTTATTATTTCAATTAATGACAAATATCTTCTTGGAATCTTGAATAGCAAAATAATGATGTTTTTCTTTTCGACAACAATACCAAAACTTAGGGGTGATTTCTATGAACCTGGTTTTGTTTTTATGAGAGACTTTCCTGTCCATAAAATTGATTTCTCTATCACCGCTGAGGTCAAGCAGCACGACCGCATGGTCTCACTGGTCGAGCGCATGCTCGAACTGCATAAACGCACCCCCCAGACCCCCCACGAAAAGGAGCGCCTCGAGCGTGAGATCGCCTCAACCGACAACCAGATCGACCGCCTGGTGTATGACCTTTATGGCCTGACCGAAGACGAGATCAAGATCGTGGAAGGAACTGATTAGCAATTACAAAATATTAACCATTCGCTAAGAAAGGTAACTAAATGGAAGCCGATAGTTTTAAAGTAGCAAAAGTTTTCTCTAATGGGGGTGATATACATTTTCGCCTTCCATATTTTCAACGGGAGTATGCCTGGAGCAAAGAGAATTGGGAAACTCTCTGGAATGATATTGTCGACTTGTATTCAATATATGATGATGAAAAACCTCCCGAGCATTTCATGGGATCTTTGGTTGTAATAAACGAAGGCACTGTTCATGGCACTATACCAGTATTTAAGTTGGTTGATGGACAGCAACGCTTAATCTCAATATCATTGATTCTTTGTGGTTTAGGAGATTTGATTCAGGCGTCCAATCAACCATTATTTAACAAAATTCAGAAATATATTACTAATCCAGACGAGCAAGGGGATCTTTTCTTCAAAATTCTTCCAACATCAAAATATAATGATCGTGAGACTTATCTATCAATAATAAGAGATCACGTCACAAAAGAAGAAAGTGGTAGTCAGATCGTGCCTGCCTATAAATACTTCTGTTCAGTGATTAATCAAAAATTTGTAAACAAAGAAATGAATCCTGAACGATTGTTCCTTGTATTAATTAATTCTCTTCAGGTAGTATTCATAAATTTAAACAACAATGAAAGACCTTACCAAATATTTGAGAGTCTTAACGCAAAAGGAAAGCCGTTATCCCAAGCAGATTTAGTCCGTAACTACATTGCCATGAAATTGCCTGAAAAAAGGCAACCTTTTGTTTTTGAAAATCACTGGTCAGTCATAGAAGAATTACTTCAAGAAAAGCGAATTGTTGGCAAGTCAGGTTTAGGCGAGTTAACTGCGTTTTTGCGTCATTATATTGCATTCAGAAGTGGAGTGCTCTGCAATGAAAAACATGTTTATGCACGATTTCGGGATAGGATAGAAAATGAGTTTTCTACTCCAACTCTTTTTGAGGAGGAGATAATTACATTAAAACGCTTCTCAGGTTTCTATGATAAATTTCTTCGTCCTGAGAAGGAGAAGAATCTGTCAATACGGGATTGTTTACTCAATCTAAATTCCCTTGAAATGGTTACCGGCTATCCACTTTTATTGGCTATGTTTGATGCAAATTTAAGTGGTCAAATCAATCAGGATATTCTGATACAAGGCTTAAAAACATTAGAGAATTATATGGTTCGTAGATACTTGGCAGGTGAGCCTTCAAACTACCTGAACAAATCTTTCCCTACAGTCTGGAAAGATGTAGATACTTCGGATTTTTCAACAACCTTAAAACTAGCTTTGCTTGAGAGGAATTATCCCGGGGATTATCGAATTAAACAATCGGTTCAAATAAGAAGACTTTATGATAAGAGCGTAACTACTCGAGCAAAAACAGCTTTTGTTTTAGAAGCAATCAATATTTATATATCTAAGAAAGAGGAAAAAGGTGCATATACAAAGCTAGATAGTTTTCCGACAATAGAACATATCATGCCTCAAACTTTAAGTGACCAGTGGAAGAATGAATTGGGAAAGAATTACGAACAAATCTATGATCAATATCTTGATACCTTAGGCAATTTGACGATTGTTACTTCTGAATGGAATGCCAGTTTATCAAATTCTGCATTTTCTGAAAAACGAAGAAAATTAGCTGGTCATGGATTGATTTTAAACAGCAGTTATTTCAGCAATGAAATTATTCAGTGGAATGAAGCCGAGATTATGCAAAGATCTGCCCATTTGGGCGGCCTAATACTTGAATTATGGCCAGCCTTGGGAGAACTTCCAACCCCCAAATCCTCAAGTGGTAAGAAACCAATAAAACTAACAATATTCGGACAAGAATTTGATGTACAATCTTGGAGGGACGTAGCAGAAAAAACAACGGAATCAATAATTAGTAATGTAGATGACTTTGATAGTATTGCGACTTCAATGCCGGAATATTTTTCCAAAGAGAAGTTCCGGAGTGCCTGTCGTCCCCTTTCTAGTGGTTGGTTTATCTATCTTAATTTATCAGCTAATGCTATCAAACGATTATGTCGCGTATTGCTCACTAAAGCTCAATTGCCCAACAGCGAATGGTTTGTTCAAGAGATAGATTATTAATCAATAAGGAAAAAAACGATAAGTATCAAGTAGTCTGGTAAATTAATGTATTGTATTAGGCATTTGATATTTCATTTAGGCAACAGAGGTGATTGATGTCGAACTTTTCAGTAGACAGTAACCGAACAGTCAGAGATGGCGGAGGCCGGGAAGTTGGTAAAGCCGATTATTCGGGCCAGGTGCGGGATGGTTGGCATGATCGGGGAAAAATAGAAAATGATCGCTATACAGATGAATATGGTAGAGATAGAGGATGGGTAAAAAGATCCAGTGGATCAAGTAGCAGTAGTGGTGGGGGTGGACTTGCACTGATCGGACTTCTATTGATTTTCGGGATTTATTATTTAATGTTTCTCGGAATCAAGTGGCTAATTGTTCAGGGCAAGAAAAGCAAGGCTCATGCCAGTAGGTCATGGGGTATTGCATCTATGTTTTTTCCACCATTTTTTATCCTGGCCTTAAAGAAAGGTTACTCTGCTTTGTCTGATTTACAATTGAGTGGCGATCCTGAAAACCAAACAAAGGTTGCGAAAGCAGGTATTGTTTTCGGTTATTTTGGTTTAGCCTTATCAATAATGGCTGTTATTGGTTTAATAATCACAATTGCTGAGAACATATATTAAATTAAGATAAAATTTTGTAAGAGTCATCTGGAATCTTGATAGTGCTGGTTAGGCCCTGTTTCGCTACGCTTCGGGGATAGTTAAGACCAGCCCTACTTCTTGTTCTATGCTTTCTATACCATTTCTTTCCAATTCAAATTCCTTACAACCTTAACCTATCCGCCAGGCAACCGCAATCCAGATGGATTACAATTCCTGAAAAAGGAGCAGCATGACCACATATACCCTCAGCCCATCGGATCTGACATTTGCCTGGGATGGTTGCAAGCGCTGTTTTTACCTCAAGATCAAACACAAGCTCAGCTACCAGGGCACCTTCCCGGGGATGTTCGGCAAGATGGGCAGCCTGACGAGCAATTTCTACCATGGGAAAGCCAGCAGTGAGATCTCAAGCCAGCTGCCTGTGGGCATGATCAACCTGCGCGAGAAGTGGGTCAAGTCGCTGCCGATCCGCTTCTCCCATACGCCCAACGCATTGACATTGACCTGGATGATGAGGTGCTGTTGCACTATGCCGGGTTTGGCGAGGCTCTGAAGCAGATATATTAAAAAGGTATATTAAATACCTTGCAAATATAGCAAAATGATATATAATGGAGATGTGAGTGCGGATCATCAGCCGGAAAAAACTGATCGCTTTCTATGAGCAGCCCCAATACCGGGATGCCAAAGAAATGCTGGAAGCCTGGTGGTACGAAGCCAACCACGCGGATTGGAAAACGCCGGCAGATATCAAGGCCAAATACGGCAAAGCCAGTTTTTTGGCAAACAACCATGTGGTCTTCAATATCTGCGGCAACAAGTACCGCCTGATCGTAATGTTCAATTACCAGGTTGGCATCGGCCTGATCCGCTTCATCGGCACCCACCAGCAATATGACCAGGTGGATGCGGAGAACATCTGATGGATATAAAAGTAATTCGCAGTGAAAAAGAATATGAAGCAGCGCTGGAACGGGTGGCCGGTTTAATGGACGCTGCCCCGGGTTCCGAAGAAGAAAATGAACTGGAAGTGCTCTCGATCCTGGTTGAAAAATACGAGAATGAGCATTACCCGATCGATATGCCTGACCCACTATCGGCGCTCCGGTTCCGCATGGAGCAGCAGGGGCTGACCCAGAAAGACCTGGTGCCATACATTGGCAGCCAGCCGGTGGTATCCGCTGTTTTGAATGGCAAAAGAGAACTGAGCAAGGAGATGATCCGCAATTTACATAAAGGCCTGGGCATACCTTACGAGGTGCTGATGCAAAAGCCCGGTGCTGTTTATGAAAAACAGGCCTACTTCATCCAGAACTATCCCTTTGCCGAAATGGTCAAGCAGGGTTACTTCCCCGGGTTCATTGATGTGAAGAATGCCCGCCAGAATTCTGAAGAGCTGCTGGCAGACCTGTTCTCAGTGTTTAAGAACAACCAGCCGGAGCCTGTTTTTTGCAGGCACGGCAACAGGCAAATCAATCAAAATGCCCTTTTTGCCTGGCAGGCGCGGGCAATAAAACAAATAGAGGGGGCTGACCTGCCAGATTATGATTCCAAATACCTGGATCATGATTTTTATAATGACCTGCTGCACTTCAGCTATTATGAAAAGGGGGTCAACCTGGTCAGGGAGCACCTCAACAAAAAGGGCATCCATTATGTGATCCTGAACCACCTGCCGGGTACCTACCTGGATGGCGCCAGCTTCATTGGGCCTGGCGGCAGCCCGGTGATCGGCATGACCCTGCGGCATGACCGCCTGGATAACTTCTGGTTCACCCTGTTCCATGAGCTTGGCCATCTTGCACTGCACCTGGCAGGGTCGGCTGGTCGGGTGTTCTTCGATGACACCGAATTGCCGGATCACGACACCTGCTTACCCGAAGAGGACGAGGCGAACCGCTTTGCCAGGGAGAAGTTGATCCCGCAGAAGGCATGGTGGCAGGATCTCACGGCCGTCAACAAGGAAGCCATCGTGCAGAAGGCTGAAGATTTCAAGCTCAGCCCGGCAATAATAGCAGGGCAGGTCCGATACGAGATGAATGACTATTCGCTCTTTTCTGACCTGGTGGGGCACAAAAAAGTGCGCGAGCAGTTTGCGGAATACAAGGTTGAAGCATGAGCAAGATCGCAGAAGCCCTAAAACTCCTTCGCCCTGTAAATTTCCAGAATTAACCTTTCCTTTAACCGCAATCCAGATGGATTAGAATTACTAAAAAAGGAGCAAGATGACCACATATACCCTCAGCCCGTCGGACCTGACTTTTGCCTGGGATGGTTGCAAGCGCTGTTTTTACCTCAAGATCAAACACAAGCTCAGCTACCAGGGCGCCTTCCCGGGGATGTTCGGCAAGATGGGCAACCTGACGAGCAATTTCTACCATGGCAAGGCTTGTAACGAGATCTCAGGCGAGCTGCCTGTGGGCATGATCAACCTGCGCGAGAAGTGGGTCAAGTCCGTGCCGATCGGGTTCGCCGGGACAGATTCGGAGGTGGTCATCCGCGGGCGGTTTGACGCGATCGCCGCCTTTGCGGACGGCAGTTACGGGGTCATTGACTATAAGACGTCCGAGGCTTCATCCGAAAAGGCGGATTTTTACGGCCGGCAGCTTTCGGCCTATGCGTATGCCCTTGAAAACCCGGCCCCCGGGGCGTTGGGGCTGGCGCCGGTCTCGCGGCTGGGGCTGTTCGTGATCACGCCGCAGCGCTACGAGCGGACAGAGATGGGCGAGATGGCCTTCATCGCCGCGGCGACGTGGCTGGATGTGCCCAGGGATGATGCGGGCTTCCTCGGCTTGCTGGCGGAAGTGGTCTCCCTCTTGGACCAGCCAGCGCCGCCGCAGGGGGATAAGAACTGTGGGCTGTGCAAATACTTGAAAGCGTATAAGGAGGCAGGGTTTTAGGGATGGGGGGATGGGCCTGGCTCGCCATGCCCCTGCATCATATGGGCGGGTGTTTGTGGCACTGCCGGGAGTTTCTAGCAGGTCAGTGCACAGCAGGGGTCGCAAGCACATGGAAGGTATATAATCTTGATGACACGCTCCCTTTGTGCACTGGTTTTGCAGGGCGTGGGAATTGAGGTATGGAGGTAGGAGCTCAATGATGAAACCCAAACTTTCAAAATTCTTTCAGCGCCCGGCAACAAAGACAGGCTGCTGGGCGGGCATCCTGGCGCTGGCGGGGATCCTCATGCTGGCGGTCAACAATCTCGGCTTGATCCCGCTGGGCGAAACGCCAACCAGGTTATCTTCCATTTTGATCCAGGCGTATAACCTGGGCATGTTTGCCTGCCTGGCCGGTGCGGTCGTTCTGGGGATGATCGCCCTCCTGGGCAGGGGGGAGCGCTCATGGATGGTCTGGTTGTTCATCGTCCCCGTGGTCTTCCTTGTAGTCGGCGTCGGCTTTATGGCCATCGAGCGCATCAAGTTCAGCCAACCGGGGATTAGTTCGTCCACGGCAGCTGCTGGGACGAAACAGGCAGCGCTGACGGCTGATAATTGGGAAGAGACGGGCGCGGCGCCCACCCCGGCTGTGACCGGCGGGCAGCTGGCGGTGATTTTTGATGATGACGGCAGCCCGGATGGCACGAGCGCTCTGGTGTACCTGTTGGCTGAACCGGGGGCCAGGCTGCTGGCGGTCAGTACGTCTTATGGCGAAGCGCATCCGCAGGTTTACATTCATTATCTTGGCGAATTGCTGCAAGGCTTTGGCTACGGGCATGTGCCGCTCGCGGCGGGGGCCGACGCGCCTTTGGCGGGGGATAACAGCTTTCCACCATTCGTAAGGGACCTTGCCGACGGGTTCTGGGGCTTTGGCGGCGTGGGGCTGGATAAGAAATACCCCGTGGCCGATAGCGCAGCGCTGATGCGGCAGACGATCCTCTCGTCGGAAGAACCGGTCACGCTGTTGCTGAGCGGCGCACTGACCAACCTGGCCCAGGCATTGCGCGACGAACCGCGCATCGCGGAAAACATCAAGGCGGTCTACATCATGGGCGGGGCGCTTTACGTCCCGGGGAATTTGAACGACCTGGTGGAGGAGGAAAACAACCTGGCGGCGGAGTGGAATATCTATGTCGACCCCCTGGCGGCGCATGAGGTCTTCAATTCGGGGTTGGATTTATACCTCGTGCCACTGGATGCGACCAACAGCGTGAACCTGACACGCACGGACACGGCAGCCTGGCGTCAGGGTGGGATGATCGCCGATTTTGCGGCGGACATCTATGATTCGCTGATGGGCAGTTGGGGGCAGTCGCAGATCGAGATGTGGGACCTGGTGACCGCCGAGGTCATGCTGCACCCTGAGCACTGTGCGTTTTCCCCATTGCGGCTCGAGGTGGTGACGGCGGAGGGCAATTTTGAGGGGCAGACGCGGGTCGTCGCGGGCGAGCCGAACGTCATGGTCTGCCTGGCAGCGGATGGCGAGGCGATCCGCGCGGCGCTTGCGCAGGTGTTCGGGTCGGCGAAGTAATAGAAAATGGTGCGTTCATCCTGATTCTCTTCGCTCAAGGGCGCAGCCCGCAATCTGAACGCATCTTGTATAAACCGTACGCGACTTTCCCGCTGTAACCTTGCGCGTCTTTCCCGCTGTCTCCGTGCTGGGTTTTTCCCGCTGTAACCGTGCGCGACTCACACCAACCGATAATTGATCTTACAAGTATCCCCACCAAACACACTTAATCAAAAAAACTCCACATTTAACCATTTCTTAATCGTTTTTGCTTCTCTGATCATTAAAATTACCCTGTGATCTCCTTTCTCAAGGCATTACCTTGCTCGATCGGGATCAAGAAGATCACTTTGCACCTTAAAAACATGATATTTTCACTGTATAACAGTGAAGCGCCAGACCAACCTGAAACTAGTCTTCCACGCCTTGTGCAGGGTTGACCTTAAGCTGAAAGGGTCCGTGTCCTTCCACATAACCATAGATGTAATCCCCTTCGCGCCTGGCGTTCCAGTTTTGCGTTTTGTCCAGGCTGAACTCCGCGCCATCGTAGAGATATGATCCGATAAGGTCGACCGTGCCGGAGTATTGCTGGCCATTTTTATCAAGTGTGCCGACGAAATAGAGCCTGATCTTCTCCAGGTCGCCCTCGCCGCAGGTGCGTTCGAATTGCCCGCTGCCGGTCACCTCGGAAAGTGCGCTGCCGGTGCCTTGATCGACAGTCCAGCCCAGTTCGATGGAATTCTCAGGGAAGGTGCAGTAGCTGTGCCAGGTCGCTTTGTCGAAGGAGCCGCTGGCTGTCATGGGGATCAATTTGGACTTTGTGCTGAGGATCAAATCAAAAATACCACAACCGGCCAGGGCGGAAACCAGGAAGGCGGCGAGGAGGATGAGAATTAATGTTTGCAGAAATTTCCTGGTGGAGAGAATATGGTTGTGTTTCATGCCTCTTTCCTTTCCTGTTTGACCGCGTGGGTTATGGGGTTGGATTACTTTGTATTATGGCACAAATTGAGCGTGATTGCATGATCTGTTTTGGGAAGATTTAACTAAGATCAAGAGGTGAATGGGGAACTCAAAATCATGACACTGAGGAACGAAGTGCTGAAAAGTGAAGGATGATCTGTCCTGGAATATCGCAATGACAAGAAATGGGGTTCAGGCGAAGACCTGGTCGAGGGGGTGGGTGGTGAAGAAGTGCTGGTAGGCCTGGAATTCGGCCCAGAGGTGTTCGAGGTCGGGGGTTACAGCGGACAGGGTTATAAGGTCGGGGAATCCGGGCACGTGGACTGTGGCAGAGTCTGAGGACAGGTTCTCGAAGCGGTAGATGCCCTTGGCCTGGAGCCAGAGGAGCATTTGGGTTAGCAATTCGAGTGAAAGACCAGTGGCGGCGGCGAGCGCTTGGCGGGAAAAGGCGCCATTTCGTGTGTTGAGGGCATATTTGAGCATGCCGGCGACCTGCTGGAGGGCAGACTGGAGGTCCGGGGGGGTGGCGGGTTGGGCGAAAACGTGAACCTGTTGGGGTTTGACCACGGCAAGGATGTCTTTGAGGACGGCATTGGAGGGCGGGACTGACCAGAGGGCTAGGGTAGCAGCGGGCTTGAGGTGAAAGCGGTCGACGGCAGGCAATTCATGCGGGGCATGGCCTTCAGCCCAAATTTCCAGGTCAGGGATGTCCGCCTGGAGGGCCTGGAGATCGTGCAGCGGGGAAGCGGCAGGGCGATGATCGACGAGATGGGGGCTGGCGATGGAAACCTCTGGCGGTTGGGGAGCGAGGGCATCGACCCAGGTGAGGGAGACGGCCTCTTCGCCGCGCCAGGTGTTGGAGGAGATGGTGTAGGCGAGGTCAAATTTGCCCGGGGGGAGGGGATCGGCAGCGCCATTCCACCAGATGACCTTCTGAAGATTGCCCTGGTCGTCGCTGAGAATGAGCTGGCGGTGTTCCTGTTCGCGGCCGACCTGGCGGTCGGAGGTGACATGGAGGTCACGGGAGACGAAAACGGGGGCAGGGTTGCCGCTGCCGAAGGGGGCAAGGCGTTCGACCTCGCGGACGAGGGAAAGGGAGAGGTCGGGCAGGGCGAGAGAAGCAGAGATCTCGAGGGTCGAATGGAGATCCAGAACCTGTGCCTGGCTATTGACCCTCTGGTTGAGGTTTTTGCGAAGGAGGGGCAGGTTTTCGAGGGGAAGGGAGAGACCGGCAGCCGCGGCATGGCCACCGAAACCGGAGAGGAGCGCCTGTTGGGAAGCGAGGGCGGCGGTGATATCAAGACCCGGGATGGAACGGGCGGAGCCGCGGGCGAGACCATCAGAGCCGGTAAGGAGAATGGTCGGTTTGTGGAAGCGTTCGACGAGGTGACTGGCGACGATGCCGATGATGCCGGAAGGCCAGGCGGGATGGTGGAGGATGAGCAGGGGGTCGTGACGGGCGGCGGGATCCTGTTCGACCAACTTGAGGGCGGAATCGAGGACCTGGCGGACGAGCAGCTGACGATGGTGGTTGTGGCCTTCGACCTGGGTGGCGATGAGGTCGGCGCGCTGTTCATCTGCAGTGAGGAGCAGCTCGACGACGGGGTTGGCATCTGCAAGGCGGCCGATGGCGTTGAGACGCGGGGCAACCTGGAAGCCGATGACCTCGGGGGTGATGCCGGTGGGGTCGAGGCCGGCTTTGGCATAGAGGAGCTTCAAACCGGTGCGGGCGGCCTGGCGCAGAACGGGAAGTCCTTTTTGCAGCAGGAAGCGGGTGTCATGGGTGAGGGAGGCGACATCAGCAACGATGCCCAGGGAGACGAGGTCGAGCAATGCGTCCAGATCGAGGTGGGGGGCAAATTGCTCTTTAAGGGCTGCGATGAGCATGAAGGCGACACCGACGCCGGGGAGAGTGGCAGCGGGGTGGGATGCGGGCAGGAAATGGGGGTTGATGATGGCGTCAGCCGGGGGAAGCTCAGCGGCGGGGATGTGATGGTCGGTGAGGATGACCTTGACGGTGTGCTCGCGGGCAAGTTCGATGGCTTCAAAGGCAGTAATGCCGGTGTCGCAGGTTAGTAGAAGGGAGACGCCGTTTTCGAGATAGCCTTGCAGAATGGCGGGCTTGATGCCATGAGATTCTTTTTCGCGGATGGGGATGTGGAAGGTGACATTGGCACCCAGGGCACGCAGGGCGGAGACCAGCAGGCTGGTGGAGGTCTGACCATCGACGTCGAAGTCTCCCCAGACGAGGATGGGCTGGCGGGTGGTGATGGCCGTTTCGAGGAGGGAGACGGCTTGCGTCATACCGGGGAAGTCAAAGGGCGAGGCGGGCTGGTAATGTTGGGGGTCGAGAAAGGCGCTGACCTGGTCAGGCGTGCGCAAGCCGCGGCGCCACAGCTCGCGGGCGACGATGGGATGGCCGCCAACCATCTCGGCAAAGCCGGGTGGGAGGAGAAGGTAGGGAAGATACACCCAGCGCATTTCCATGGCTTAGAAAGAGACCTCCGGCAGCGAGTCGAGCTGGATGGTGAAATCGGCGAGGCTGTCCTCATCGGGGGCTTCATCCTTGAGGTCATCGAGGGAGCCGGCGGCTAGGCCGCGTTCACAGAGGGAGCGGTAGACACAGAAGCGGCAGGTGCGATCGTTGGTGGTGCGGGTGAAATCTTCCGGCTGGAAGGATGCGATATCCTGAAGGAGGGAGGACAGATAGGCGGAGTTGGCGGCGTGTTGGTCTGGGGTGTAGGGGAACGCAAGCGGTGATTCGGGGGAATTGGCCTGCCAGTAGACAAGGGTTATATCTTCGGGGGATAGCTGGAGTGCGGGGAGGATGGAGTTTAACTCATTGAAGAGGACAAAAGGATAGACCCGGGTCTGGAGGGATTTCTGGAGGGCGGCGCGGCGGATGGGATGGTAGTTGGTCTTCCAGTCGTAGATGGTGAGGCGGTCGGGCTGGATATTGAGCAGGTCGAACTTGGCGATGAGCGGGGAGTCGGCAAGTGCGGAACGCACGGAGAACTCGGGCAGATTTTCGGCGGAGAGGTGGGCGCGGGCGAAAGTTTGGAAAAGGTGCCACCAGGTTTGCATTTCGGGCAGGGGGTCGGAAGCGGCGATCTGTGAAAGGCGGTCAACGGGGAGGCCGAGGAAATACTGGTGAATGAGGGTGTGAAAGCGACTGCCGGCCTGGAGGTGGTTTTGCATGCGCAGGTCATCGGCAGTGGACTGGGCAGGCCAGGCGAGCTTGCGGATGTAGCGCAGGTAGAACTGGTGATGACAGTTGACGAAAGACTGAAGATTGCTCTGGCTGAAAGTGAAATCTGGCGGCAGTTTCATAGGTTCATTTTACACAATTAACTATCACTGACCGGAGCCTGAGTGGGACTGCCAGAAGTTGCGCAAGGCGACAAAGGGCAGGGCCTCGGTGGAGGTGCCCGGGCGGCCGGTGTTCCAGGTCAGGGTGAGCGATTGTTTGGCACGGGTAATGGCGACATAGAGAAGGCGCAGGCGCTCGCGGATGAACTCCTGGCGGGCGAGTTCGCTGGCCTGGCCTTCGGTGTATGCGGCAAAGGGATCGTGCGAGAGCAGCACATTCAGCTGGGCAAGGATCTCGGCCTCGAGGTTGAGGTTGTTGCGGATATACCAGCGTTCGGCATAGTAGGAGTCGTAATCGGTGCCGGAGGGAAAGTCGTAATTGTTGACGGAGGTGAGGAAAACCTTGTCCCATTCGAGGCCCTTGGCGCGGTGAATGGTGGAGACGACGACCTGGCCGACATACTTCTGGGGGTCAAAGCCGCTATCGTCATCGCTCAAGCCGATGAAACGGCGTTCATTGCGGGCGATGACTTGCAATTCTTCGGTCAGTTCCTGCAGTTCCCATTCGGGGTGGGAAAGGGCAAGGTCCTGGAGGGTGCGGGCGAGTTTATGGGCCATGGCAAGCTCACCGGGCTCGAGGAAAAGGTGCTGGGCGATGGTGAGGATGAGCTGGTCGATCGGCAAGGACAGGGCGAGCTGCCAGCGTTGCATGACGGCGCGGAATTGATCGAGGGCCAACAGGAGCTCAGCCTGCAGGGGATCGGGCGCCAGGTGGTCCAACCAGGCGTTGTGGGGAATAGGCCACAGGAAGTCTTCAACCTGTTTAAAGCGCTTGATGAGGGCAATTCCACGGCTGGTGAGGGCTTTTTCATCGTCGCTGGCGGCAGCGCGGCGCCAGACTTCAAACGATTTTGCCAATTTAATGATCGAGAGCGGGTCTGAGAGGCTGCGCAGGATGTGGCTGATAGCGCCTGCGGAGACACGGGTGGCGTTGGAACTGGAGAGGAGACTGTCGATGACCGGCAATTTTTGCTTTTTGAGGGCTTCGATGAGCTTGAAACCGTGGGAATTGGTGAGGGCGAGGACGACAACGGTATGGTCGGGATGCGCTTCGAGCCAGGCGGCAGCGCGTTTGGCGACGAAAACAGTCTCTTCATCGGAGGAGAACTTCTGGGGTAGCAACTCGATCCACTGCGGGTTATCCGGTGGGTTGGGCTGGGGGTCAGTGGGACCGGAGGGCTGGATGTGGGGAAGGGTCAGGGCATGACGGGCGAAAGGGCTGAGATGGTCGTTTTGGACCCAATCGATCAGAAAATTGGCAAGGCTGATGATGCTCTGGGTGGAGCGGCCGGAGGCGGGCAGGTCGTGTGAAGTGACGTCAGCGCGCTGGATGAATTCGCGCAGGAGGCGCGGATCGGCGGTGGTGAAGGTCTCGTAGATCGCCTGGTTGGGGTCGCCAACGCGCACCCAGTTGCCATCCTCACCGCTGAGGAGCGAGAGGATCTGCTGCTGGAGGCGGCTGCTATCCTGCGCTTCGTCTTCGAGGATGTAAGGCCAGCGGCCGCGCAAAGTGGAGACCAGTTGGGGGTCAAACTGCAGACACTGCAAGGCAAGGCGGATTAGATCGTCAAAATCGACACCGTTGTTGTAGTGGAGGGCGCGCTGGTAATCGGTGTAGAGCTGGATGCCGATATCGACAAGCGGCAACTGGAGGGGTGAGGCGGAGAACTTTAATTTGAGCTGCTCCGGGGTTAGCTGGAGGTCCTTGCAGGTGCGGATGAAAGAGTTGGCGAGGGATGAGAGGAGGGTGGGCAGGTATTTGTCGCGGATCAAGGCTTTCTGGGCGTCGCTATCCTCAGGGCGGCCATAGAGGGTGAGCAGCTGGTCGCTTGCGGAGAGGAAATTGGCAACGATGCGGGATTTGACCTGGGTGGCTTCGCGTTCATCGATGATGCGGAAATCATTGCTGAGGCCGGCCAGCTCGGGACGCTCGCGGAGGATGTCGTGAGCGAGACCGTGGAGGGTGCGGACAGTGTAGCCCATACCGGGGAGGAAGCCGGCATCTTTAAGATGCTGGGAGATGCGGTGTGAGAAATTGTCGACCGCGGAATTGGCAAAGGTGACAATGAGCACCTCCTGGTCGGGGCGAAGGTGGCCGGAGAGGATGAGCTGCGCAGCGAGATGCGAGAGGGTGAAGGTCTTGCCACTGCCGGGGACGGCGGAGATGCCCATCTTGCCCGAGCGGTAGGACATGATCTGCTGCTGGTGGGGACGGAGGCTGGCTTCAGTCATGCACTGTCTCCCGGATCGACTGGCGGAAGAGGGTCTGGATGCGGCGGGTCAAAAGACCACGCTCGTCCGAACCGCCCACATTAAGCGTGCTGTAGCCGAGGAAGATATTTTTGCGGCAGCGGATGACCAGGCCGGAAAGGAGGCGATCGAGGTTCTCCTGGCTGAAGGCGATCTCGCGGGCGGCATCCCACTTATCCCCCGGCTGCCAGGCGGTGCTGAGGACGTAGGGATGGGTGAGCGGCTGGAGGAGGCGTTCATGCCAGCCGGGGCTGTTGATGTCGAGCCAGAACTGGTAGTCGACCGAACGGTTCTGAACCAGGAAGGTGTAGGCGGGGGAGAGCATGACTGCACCGTGGTAATCCTGTTCATCCCAATCCTGCAGGTACTGGGCGGCAATGACCCCTTCGTGGACCATGCGGATGTATTCGCTGCCGAGGTCATTTTCGGTAAAGGCAGTGGAGACCTGCATGGACCAGCGGAACTTGCGGATGGATTCCATGAGGTTGGCAGTGAGAGCGCCGGAGGTGAGGTCGGAATGAAATGCAAAAGCGGGCTGGGAAAGCACTTCGCCAAACAAACGGCTGATGAAGATATCCAGCGGTTCGGTCGTATCGGCGGCAATGAGCCATTCGCGCAGGCGGTCGTAGGCGGCACCGAGGCGGTAGGTGACGCGGGCACGCACATCAGCGGACATCTCAGAAAAAGGCATCAGCAACCGGGCGCGATCTTTGGCAGCCCAGTTGAGATTGTCGGCCAGGAGCCGGGCACGGACGGGGTCGAGACCGTCGATCACGCGGGCGAAAGACCGGGCGACCCTGGCACTGGAGAGCGGAAAAAGCCAGGCGGGATGGGCGAGCATGGAAAGGGTGAGCAAAGCCTGGATATCGGGTTCATCCTTGAGAGCACGGGAAGGCCGATGGGAACGGACCGGTATTTGCAAGCTGGAAAGCTGATCCTGGAGGGCAAACTGGAGCATGCCGGACATGAAGGGGGCGAGAATGACGATCTCGTGGGGTGCCACACCGCTGGAGAGCAGGTCACGCACTTTTTCAGACACCCAGGCAACCATCTGGGGGTAAAAACGCAGTTCATCGCCGGGGAAAACCAGGAAATTGGACAGCTCTGAGAGCTTTGGGGGCGGGGTTTGACCGTTGGTGAGCTGTGGATCGGATGGGTGGACAAGCTGCTGGATGATCGTGCGGGTTAGGGGTCTGGCAGTGAAAGAATCAGTGAATTCCAGGCGGGTGTGACAGACTTCCGCCAGTTCCAGTGAAGATTGAGGGCTGGCACCGAGGAACTGGCGGTAACCGGCATTGGTGTCGTGGATGATGAGCGCGGACGAGAGGCTGGGCAGCCACTCGCGGAGCAGTTGATGGGCAAATGGCGGGTCTTCTTCGCTATTGTCATAGACCAGGTGCTGAAATTCGGCATAGAGGTTTTGTTTAAAAATGCGGGAAGGCCAGATGAATTTCTGGAAGAGCTCAATTTGCAGGGAAAAATCGAGCAGGTTGTTCTGGAGGCAAAAATCGCGGAAGAGGTTGATGCACTCCTGGACATTGGCATAGACATTTAGCTGGGCACTATCGCCTACCCAGGCGGAGGAAAGCTTTTCGCCTATGGTGGTATGCGGGAAATTAGCGATGGCGGCCTTGTTGAGGTCATCCAGGAGCTGGGAGTAGAGGCGGTTGCGGTCGATGGTCAGGGAGGCGAAGTAACCCTTTTCAAAAAGAGGGCTGACCAGGTAAGCCATGAAATACTGGGCGCTTTCCAGGGTGAGAAAGGAAGGCGGCTTGTTGAGGTCAGCAAAACCAGCCAGGTCGTTGAGGATAGGCCAGTAGAGGCTGATCATGCGGCGGGCGAGGCCGCCCATGGTCAAAAAGGTGACCGGTTGACCGCGGTAGGCGGCAGAAGCGTGCAGAAATTGGAGGTAAGGGAGGTGATAGGTACGCTGGGGGGCTAAGACAAGCAGCCTGGCCTTGGCCTGCCGGGCGGTAAGCAGGCGGTGGACGGCATGCATGGCGGCAGTCGTTTTACCGGTGCCAAAGGGACCTGACAGGAAGACAGAATTATGATTGAGCGCTTCAACCAGCCTGGATTGTTCTTGTGTAAGCTTCACAGACGAATTATACGCGATGGAAAGGCGTGGTGAGGTGGTTCTGGCAAGGTATAATCAGGAAAGCATCTGAAAACAGGAGAAAAAAGCAGATATGAGTGATATCGCAGCGTTCTTTAATCCCAAGGGCGTAGCCATTATAGGCGCTTCAGCAAAGCCAAACAAGCTGAGCTATGGAATCGTTGAAAACCTAGCCAGGTACGGATATAAAGGTGCGATCTACCCGATCAACCCGAATGCAGAGACCATTTTAGGCCTGAAATGCTATGATGATGTCAGGGACGTGCCTGACCCTGTTGAACTGGGGGTGATCGTGCTGCCGGCGGGGATGACGGTTGAGGCTTTAAGAGGGTGTGCCGAGCGCAAGATCAAGGCGGTGATCATCATCTCCGGTGGATTCAGAGAGATCGGCGAAAGTGGGCGGCAGTTGGAGGAGATGTGCCTGCAGATCGCCAGGGAGAATGGGATGCGGATCATTGGACCCAACTGCGTGGGCACAATGGATATGTACAGCGGGCTGGATTCTACGTTCATCAAAGGCATGCCGGGGAAGGGAGCGATCGGGTTTGTTTCCCAATCGGGGGCGGTGTGCGGCGGTGTGGTTGACCTGTTGATCGATAAACATATCGGTTTCTCACACTTTGCCAGTTTGGGAAATGAAATGGACGTCAGCGAGGCTGATGTGATCGAATTCTTTGGCGATGACCCACGTGTTAAGGTGATCGCGGCCTATATCGAGGGGGTGAAGGACGGGAAACGGTTCATGGAAGTGGCGGGCAAGGTCAGCCAAAAGAAACCAATCGTGCTATTGAAAGCCGGGCGTTCGGACGCAGGGGCACGGGCAGTCTCCTCGCATACCGGTTCTTTGGCGGGGTCATACACAGCTTATCGAGCGGCTTTCAAGCAGTGCGGGGTGATCGAGGTGGGGACCGTGCAGGACCTGTTCAATATCGCGTTGGGTTTTGCCTGCCTGGAAATGCCGAAGGATTACTGGGCGGCGATCGTAACCAACGCCGGGGGGCCGGCGGCGCTGGCTTCGGACAGCTTGGCGGCACATGGGTCGAGACTGGCGGATATCTCAGAGGCAACCAAAGCGGAGTTAAGGCCCAAATTGAACCCCAGCGCACAGGTGGGCAACCCGATCGACATTTTGGGAGCGGCTGAGCCGGCGGATTATGATGCCTGTTTGAAAGCACTGGGCAAAGATAAAGGCGTGGACGTTTTGCTGCCAATCCTGGTGCCTCAGGCACTGGTCAACCCGGTCGATGTAGCACAAAGTTTTGTTGAAAATGCGCACAGCGGAAAGCCACTGCTGGCGTGCATGATGGGCGAGCAGAGCGTTGGCGAAGCACGCAGGGTGCTGCATGCTAACAACGTGCCGATGTACCAGTACCCGGAAGATATGGGTATTGTCCTGGGCGGCATGCAGCAGTACGGCAATTATTTAATGCGATCACATACCAGGGTTTCGGCTGAAAATGGCGGAAAAAGGGAGAAAGTCCGGCAGATCATGGCAAAGTTTGCAGGCCGAAAGTCACTTGGAGAATATGAGACCCGGGCAGTGCTGGAAGCTTACGGGGTTCCCGTGGTACCGGGCGGATTTGCAGACAGCGCAAGCGCAGCAGGCAAGATCGCCGGTGAGATCGGCTTCCCGGTGGTGATCAAGATCGTATCGGAAGACATCCTGCACAAATCGGATGCGGGTGGGATCCGGCTGAACTTGAATAGTGCGGATGAGGTCAGAAATGCTTATGGGGAAATGATGACGCACATACTAAAGACACATCCCAAGGCACATCTGGACGGTGTTCTGGTGGAAAAAATGGTGGGCAAGGGACAGGAAGTGATCATAGGCATGCAGCATGACCCGACATTTGGGCCTATGGTCATGTTCGGGATGGGCGGGATCTACGTCGAGCTGATCAAGAATGTGGCATTCAGGATTGCACCTTTGACCAAAGAAGATATTCTCGAGATGATCGATGATACTTATGCGGGAAAGCTTTTGAGGGGGTTCAGGGGGGAGGACGCGTCTGATCTGGAAGCGGTGGTTGAGACCATCGGGAAGGTCGCACAACTGGCAGTGGACCACCCGAATATCCAGGAATTTGAGATCAACCCGTTGATCGTTTATGAGGCTGGAAAAGGAACGATTGCCCTGGACAGCCGGGCGATCCTGGTTTGATTTGGGTAGATAATAATGTTTGTAAGGATCTGATAGATCAAAGGAGTTAGACAATGGCTGAAGACCCGAAAACTGAGGAATTCCGCATTTCAGGCGAAGAAGTGATCGCCAAGATAAAAGAGCTGCTGCACGAAGGAAATGTCAGGAAGATCATCCTGAAGGATGAAAAAGGAGTGACATTAATTGAAATCCCGCTGACGATCGGTGTGATCGGGGCGGTGCTGCTGCCGGTGTGGGCAGCGATCGGGGCGATTGCGGCCATGGCAGCCAAACTGACCCTGGTAGTGGAGCGATCAGAAGACAAGCCGTAGTAAATAACAAGCCTGCATCCTGGGATGCAGGCCTGGTTAGTTATTTAGCGGCGGCCCATGCTCTTGTAAGTAAAGCCGGCAGCCCGGATCGTCGCCGGGTCGTAAATGTTACGCCCATCGATGATGATGTGGTTTCGCATGGCCTGGTGTAAAGCGGCAAGGTCGAGATAGAAGAATTCCGGCCATTCGGTGACGATGACAAGTGCGTCTGCACCTTTGGCTGCTTCGTAGGGGGAACTGACATAGGTCACAGCCGGCAATTTGGGCCTGGCAAGTTCCATGGCAACCGGATCATATGCCCTGACATGGGCGCCTTGATCGAGCAGTTGCTGGATGATATCGAGGGCAGGTGCCTCACGCAGGTCATCTGTGTTGGGTTTGAAGGCAAGGCCAAGAATGGCGATTGTCTTATCCTCCAGGTCACCCAGTACGGCCTTGAGTTTTTTGATCACCAGTTTGCGCTGGTCATAATTAACTTTTTCGACCGCGCGCAGGATCTGTGGGTCAAGACCATACTGGTTGGCAAAATGGATAAGGGATTTGATATCCTTGGGGAAACAACTGCCGCCCCAGCCGATGCCGGGGTTGAGGTACTTGGAACCGATACGGTGATCGTAACCCATGCCTTCAGCGACCTTGTTGACATCAGCACCCACCAATTCACAGATATTAGAGATCTCGTTAATAAAGGATATGCGAGCTGCCAGGTAGGAGTTGGAAGCATACTTGGTCAGTTCAGCAGTGTTGAGATCGGACTTTACAACCGGGCGGTTTAGCGAAACGTAAAGTGAGGCTACTTTTTCCAGGGCTTCCTGGTCATCTGAACCGACAACGATGCGGTCGGGCTGCATGGAGTCTTTGACTGCAGACCCTTCGCGCAGAAACTCCGGGTTGGAAACCACTGTGAATACTGCGTTGGGGTGATGTGCCTGAGTGGACAGAAGTTCTTTGAGGTGACGACCAGACCCCACAGGCAAGGTGGATTTATTGACTATGATGACCGGGTGATCGATAACCTTGAGGATATTCTCTACGCAGGAATTCCACTGGGACATATCGGTGGAACCATCCGGGTTAGGTGGGGTGCCCACACAGATGAGCACAAACTCGCCATCCTTCAGTGCGATGGGATAATTTGTGGTGAATTTCAGGCGACCTGCCTGGGAATTCCTGGAGAGGTAATCTGCCAGTTCAGGCTCATAAAAAGGAACGATACTCTGGTTCAGTTTTGAAATGCGTTCTTCGTTGATATCCAGGCAGGTAACATAATGACCCATTTCAGCAAAACATGCCCCGGTCACCAAACCCACATATCCTGTGCCAATTACACTGATCTTTGCCATAAAAAATAGTTGACCTTTCAGAATTGATTTTTCGCCACGCGCCTAAGATTATAACCCAGATAACTGGTGGAAAAATGGATGGGAGAGTGGAGTAAGGTAAAATCAGAGCAAGAAAGCCAACGGAGGGAATTGAACCCTCGACCGGGCGCTTACGAAGCGTCTGCTCTACCGACTGAGCTACGTTGGCAGTTCAGGGATTATATCAGGTTGTCGATCGATCTGGCAAGGAATGAGACCAAAATGAATGTTGCGATGTTATCTTTTCACACCTGCCCCCTGGCCATCCTGGGAGGGAAAAATACCGGTGGGATGAATGTCTATGTCAGGGAACTCACCAAACACCTGGGGATGTTGGGGGTGCATGTGGATGTCTTTACCCGTTCTGAGGATGAACATGTGCCGCATGTGCTGCATGACCTGGGTCACGGGAACCGGGTAGTGCATATCCCGGCAGGACCGGAACACAGCCTGCCTAAGGTTGAGCTGGCAGGCTACATTGATGATTTTTCAAAAGAGATCCACAACTTTGCGGATGCGAAAGGAATGCGATATGACATGATCCATGCCCATTACTGGATGTCTGGCGTGGCGGGTCTGAATTTGAAGGCACTCTGGCAGGTGCCAGTGGTGCAAATGTTCCATACTTTAGGCCTGGTGAAAAAAGAAATCGCACGGTCTGCTGATGAACTCGAAGGTGCGTACCGTTTTGATGGTGAGAGAAGGGTTATTCAGCAAGTGGATCAGATCGTTGCCGCGACTGAATCGGAGGTCGAGCAACTCAGGACACTTTATGGGGCTGAGGTATCAAAGATAGTTACGATCCCGCCTGGTGTCGACAGCAGCAAGTTCTACCCGATCCCGATGGACGAAGCCAAGGAAGCGATCGGTATTCCCACCAGTGACCGGATGGTGCTTTTTGTGGGAAGGATCGAGCCTTTAAAAGGGATCGACACTTTGATCCAGGCAATGGCGCAACTCAAGATCAAGTGTAAAAAATGCCCCCATTACCTGGTGATCATCGGTGGAGAACAAGATTTACACCTTGAGGACGCATCATCCGAGATGAAAAGGCTGCAGAAACTTGCTGCCGAACTCGGCATTGAAGATGTGATCATTTTTGCCGGCAAGCGAGGGCAGGACACACTGCCATATTATTATTCAGCCGCCGAAGTTGTGGTGATGCCCTCGCATTACGAGTCCTTCGGCATGGTTGCCCTGGAGGCAATGGCCTGCGGGACGCCAGTGATCGCATCAGAAGTGGGTGGGCTGCGATACCTGGTGAAGGAAGGAAAAACCGGTTACTTTGTGCCGAGACAGGAGCCGGAAATCCTGGCGGACCGGATGAGATCCTTGTTAATCGATGAGGAACTACGCAAAACAATGGGTGAAAATGCAGCCAGTTATGCAAAGGGTTTTGACTGGACGATCATCGCCAAGAAAATCCTGAAGATGTACAGGTCAACATTGCAGCTTTAGTTCAGGACTTCGTTCCTGTATCAGGTGGTTTGAGGTGGGAGGCTCGTTGAATGATCTTCTTACCGAATTTTTCTTTCAGGTGATCAACCGCGGTCAAAAGCTGCTGTTCCCGAAGATCGTTTTTTTGTGACCAGAAGTCCAGCTGGCGCAGAGGCTCACCCAAGTCGCTCACCCCGACACCAAGCAGCCTGACAGGCAAGGACCGGTTCCACAAGTTATCAAAGAGTTGTTTTGCAGCTGTGTAGATTTCTTTATCCTGGTTGGTGTAGTAAGGAACTTTGGTTTGACGGGTGTAGGTTGTAAAATCTCCATAACGGAGTTTTATGTGGACCGTGTTGCCGGCTTGGGCAGATTTTCTTAACCTGGCACCTACTTTTTCAGAAAGATACCTGAGAGTATCCAGCAATTCCTTATAATCCGAAATGTCGCTTGAAAATGTGGTTTCATTACTGACTGATTTAGCTTCATGCCCGAGGTGGATCGGGGAATCGTCAATACCGAGGGCTGAATCCCGCAGTGACACGCCGTGCCTGCCAAACATATCCACAGCGTGCTGGTCGCTCAGGCTGGCAAGGTCACCGATCGTAATGATGCCGAGGGACTTCAAATTTTGGGCTGATTTTGGGCCAATCCCCCAAAGCGCCTGAACTGGCAGAGGGGCTAGGAATGCGGCTTCAGTGCCTGGGGGAACGACCGTGATGGCGCAAGGGGCGGTTGTTTTCCTGGAATTTGACTTACCAAAGTCATTGGCAATTTTGGCAACCAGCTTGTTGGTTGCCACACCGATCGAACAAGGCAGGTCCACTTCATTTTTAATGCGGAGCTGCAGATCCTGGGCGATCGTTTTCCCGGATTGGGGCATGTCTGTAACATCGAGAAAAGCTTCATCGATCGATACCTGTTGGACCAGGGGGGAGGTGTCATCCAGAATGGCCATGACCTTGTCGGAATAGTCACTGTAGCGGGCGTGGGTACCCGAGACAAAGATCAGTTGGGGAAAAAGTGCCAGGGCTTTAGCCGCTGGCATTGCCGAGTGGATGCCATAGCGCCGGGCGGCATAGGAGCAAGAAGTGACAACCCCACGACCCTGGGGACTGCCACCGACCGCAAAAGGTTTGCCCCGTAACGATGGATCAAGAATTTCCTGAACCGAGCAGAAAAAGGCATCCAGGTCGAGATGAAGGATCTTGCGAGTCATTATGAGATTATACGATGCAAGGTACGTTCAATACAACAAACTCCCCTAATATAGGGGAGTCTAGTTTGTAGGAAATATGGTTAGTTGTTATATCCTAAACATCCAGGTTGCGGACCTCACGGGCATGGGTCTGGATAAAGCGTCGTCGCGGTGGAACCAGGGAACCCATGAGCATGTCAAAGGTGCGATCCGCCTCGGCGGCATCTTCCACCGTCACGACCAGCAAAGTGCGATTTTCAGGGTTCATGGTCGTTTCCCATAGTTGTTCGGGGTTCATTTCGCCCAAACCTTTGTAGCGGGATATGCTTACCTTGTTCATGCCGCCAAAATCTTTAACGATCTGGTCCTTTTCTGTGTCAGAATAAGCATACTTGACCTGGTTCTTATAGGCAATACGGTATAGCGGTGGTTGTGCAATAAATAGATGGCCTTCGTCAATTAATGGCTGCATGTATCGGAAAAAGAAGGTCAACAACAGGGTTCGGATGTGTGCACCATCCACGTCTGCATCGGTCATGATGATGATACGACCATAACGCAGACCAGAAACGTCAAATGTGTCTCCAATGGAAGTGCCGAGGGCTGAAATAAGAGATTTGACCTCATTATTGCCGAGGATCTTGTCCAAACGAGCCCGTTCAGTGTTCAGGATCTTGCCTCTCAGGGGCAGGATAGCCTGGAAATGACGGTCGCGTCCCTGCTTGGCTGAACCACCAGCCGAATCACCCTCAACAATGTAGAGTTCTGTCTTGTTGGGATCGCGATCAGAGCAATCTGCCAGTTTTCCCGGCAGGGTCATGCTTTCAAGGGCCGATTTTCGGATCACCAGGTCGCGTGCTTTTTTGGCGGCATCGCGGGCCCTGGCAGAGGTGAGACATTTTTGAATGATATTCTTGGCTGCGGATGGATTTTCTTCAAGGAAACTGGAAAAAGCATCGCCTACGACCTGTTGGACATAGGTCTGGACTTCCGCATTCATCAGTTTGACCTTGGTCTGGCTTTCAAACTGTGGGTCGGGGTGTTTAATGCTGACAATGGCGGTTAGACCTTCGCGGGTGTCCTCTCCACTGAAGTTACCATCGGCTTCTTTTAAAAGAGAACTTTTCCGTGCATAATCATTGATCGAGCGGGTGATGGCAGCTCTTAGACCAGTCAGGTGGGTGCCGCCATCAATGGTATTTATTGTATTGGCAAATGCATACACCGACTCGGCGTAAGAATCAGTAAACTGGATGGCGGTCTCAATGCCTATGTCATCAACTTCTTTTTCGGCTGAGATCACAGGGTGGAGCACTTCTTTATTGCGGTTTAAGTACTTAACGAAGGAGGATATGCCGCCTTCGAAATGGAATGTCATCTCGTGCTCATCGCGCTCGTCCTTGAGATGGATGGTGACGCCCTTGGTAACAAAAGCCATTTCACGGAAGCGTTGCGTCAGGGTGTCAAAACGGAAAGTAAGATCTCCTTTGAAAATTTCCTTGTCAAAACTAAAAGCAGTTTCAGTGCCAGTCTTTTCAGGTTTGCATTTACCAATGACCTTGACCGGTTCCATAGGACGGCCTTTTTCATAGCGCTGAAAATGAATCTTGCCTTCCCGGTAAACCCTAACTTCACACCACTCAGATAAGGCGTTCACGGCGGAGACACCCACACCATGCAAGCCCCCCGAGACTTTGTAGCTGGAATGACCAAATTTGCCACCGGCATGGAGAGTTGTCATGACGACCTGGAGGGCAGAAATCTGCTTTTCCGGGTGAATATCTACCGGGATACCGCGACCATTATCAATCACAGTGACCACCTGGTCTTTGCTTATGATGATCTGTATATGATCGCAAACGCCTGCCAGTGCTTCGTCAATAGAGTTATCAACAACTTCATAGATGAGGTGGTGCAGGGCTTTGATATCTGTTCCACCGACATACATGCCGGGTCTTCTACGAACAGCTTCCAGGCCTTCGAGGATTTGAATATCTGATGCTTTATATGATTGATTTGACAAGCTAACTCTCCATGTGCCTGAATCTTGCAGGCGAATATTTAGTAATTATAAAGGATTGGACGGTAATTTGGACTGGCGATCGATAAGCATCGATTGGGTGTATTGCGTGGCATCCAGGAAGTAGTGGTAGGATGAGGCAATCACCGCGGTTGAAATGAAGGCGTGGCCAAGGATACCTACCAACAACATCCAGGAATTATCACCGGGAATGCTCCAGAGCAAATTCATGCCGTTGGTAAGGATGAATGCGGATAAGAGGAAAAATGCACTGCCGGGCAGCGTGTAGCGGATCACGCTGATGCTTGTCATCATGGAATTCATCACATTTTGTTTGAACAGGAAAATTGCCTGGGGGGTAAAGGCAAGTGGGACCAATAACCACAAAATAACAAGCAGTGCGATATATAAGGCAACCTGGCCGATCATGGGACTGATAAAGTTAATGACAGGGATGATAAGCATCAACGGGATACTGATCATGATCATGATCAAAATCATAAAGAAGGGCAGCAAGAATATTTGAAATGTCCCTTTGGAAAAATCAGAGAAGGATAACCGTTTTGGCTCCTGATGTACCTTGCCGGCGATCTGGTGATAATACACGCTGGCCAGAAGTAAACCAACCAGGGCAAAGGCAAAGAGCGCCAGGTACACACTCATTGGTGAGCCCAGCGGAACGGTGAGCGGCTCACCGATCGGGTTCTGTAAGGGGGATATCAGGGCTGCCAGACTTGGAATTCCCACAGGGTAGGTCCTTAGAATGACTGATAAGTTAAACTGCTTTATCAACTCGGTTAATTGGGATAAGGTCGTTTGAACTGTGGCAGTGAATTCTTCAGCCTGAAGACCAGGCAGTTCACGCAAAGAGTCCAGTATTGGCATGAAGAATTTTTCCAGGGAGAAATGCGGGCCAAACCAAATGAGTAAGTCTATGATGACCGGCAGGATGATGAGGTGGATGTGAGAGGCAGTCGTATTGAACCCTGAGATGAATGCCGGCAGGATCCTGGGTTGGTTTGTTTTTGTCCCTTCATTTATATCCATAAGAAATAAATTCTACCACAAGCGTCCAAATCAATAATCCCCAGGTGGTAAAATTCCCTTGTGGAAAAGGAAAAAACAGGTCTTGACATTGACAGGTTGGGCATCATTATGGCAACGACGATGCTTGCATTCAGCCTGACAAGGGTCATACCGGTTGCGGATCAGGCTTTGGAATATGGGATCCTTGGCATCCGGATCCCGATCAATTTCAATATCAAAACACTGATCTCGATCATTACCGGCCTGCTGGCTGCTGTTGGCAGCGACTGGATAATCCGAAGTCATCCAGACTATAAGGAACGAACAAATAACAGATTCTTGAATTATCAGCACCTCATTGTGCCAGTGTTCTCTGCGTTTGTCATCTCGATCACCCTGAACCAGGCACTCGGTACCCTCGAATGGTGGATCATTTTTGCCTTGGGTAGCATTTTCTTTGGATTGACCTTGTTCTCTGAGTACACCATCATTGACCAGGAAAATCGGCATCCATTTTCTTCCATTGGTTTGGTGGCGTTAACCTTTGCCTTATTTGTCATCCTCACCATCGCGATCAGATCATTAGGCTCACGCGTTTACCTGGAAATGGCGATCGTATTTATTGGCAGCTTCATGGTCTCCCTGCGGGTCTCGAATATCCGCTTACAAGGCCAAACGCCACTGGAATGGATCATTATCATCAGTGTGATCATGGCACAACTGGCAGGCGGTCTGCATTACATCAGCCTGAACCCGACCCAATTTGGTCTTGTCCTGGCCGGAATCCTGTATGCTATGGTCAGCCTGGTGTGCGGACTTAAACAAGGCAAACAAAAGCTTTCACTTTTGCTGGAGCCTTTTTTAATGATGCTGGTGTTGGGTATATTCAGCTTTTTTGTTTAATTCTGGCGAAGGTCACACCAAATCGCTCGATATCGTTTTGTCATACAGGTAGCGGATGTTGTGCTGATGCAATTCATTGGCCAGACCGCCGAGATAGACACGACTTTTTCCACAAGATTCCACATCAACCTCGCGTAAGACATCGAGCGGATTTCGCCTGCGAACGGCTGATTTTACAATTTTGCGGAGATTCCTCAAGTAATTCAGGTTTGATTTAGCTGCTTCCTCAATCTCACCCCTTAAAATTATCTCTCCATGACCCTGGATGATATTCTCAAGGCTCATCTTGCTGATGAGCTTGATCGACTCAGATAGGGCATCTAAGTCCCCTCCGACAAAGAAAGGCAGAGGCATAAAGGCATCACCTGCAAAAAGGACCCGATCCTCTTCCAAAAGGACTGATATGCCATCTGGAGAATGACCTGGGGTGGGGAAAATGCGAATTTGTTTTTTTCCGACCTTCAGTGTCAATGAGCCTTCTTCAAAGGTGATGTGTGGGGGAATGATGGTGAGGTTCTTGAACTGTGAATTTGACTTCACGGCCGAGTCAAGTGCCTGGTTACTGGTGGAGACCATGATATCGCGGCAGAGCTTGTGACCAATTACGGTTGCGTTGGGAAAAAGGCAATTTCCCCAGGAGTGGTCTGCATGGTGATGCGTGTTAATTATGTATTTGACTGGCACAGACAGGGTGCGTTCTATGTAGTCCCTTAGTTGGGGAGTGTCCTGGGGCATCAGGGTGTCAATCAGCAAGGCCCACTGTGGCCCAACAATCGCACCTGCTGTTACCTGCGCATATGTTTCGCTTTGGAACCAATATACATTCTCAGATACACGTTCACGCTGCATAAATCATCCTCACATGTTCACTTTGCATGCAAGAATAGCATAATTGAGGTTAAAAGTCAAAAATTGGTCTATGAAAGACGGGATTTGAACAAGAACAGTCCGACAAGTATTAATAATCCCAGACCGATCAGTCCACCAACGACAATTGCTACCCAGGAAATCCTTTGATGGCGATCAATCTCATCCAGCTGGTTCAAACTGGAGGTTGCGCCTGTTTCATATGGCTTAGCAGTTGCGGAACCTGTGCCAACCGGGGCCATTTCTGTGCCTGACGTGGCACTGGGCAAGGTGGTTGACTCCGTGGGGGGCATTAAAGATGGCGTTCCAGTCAAACCGCCCGGAACCAGTTCGGTTGAAATGGGAAGCCCTCCAACGTAAGGCGTGAAGGTTGGCGTCACACCAGGAGGCAGAGTCTGTACAGCACTTGTTGAAAAAGGTGTTGGTGATTTATATATGGATGTGACGATGCGGGCTGTCGGCGTGATCGAGGGGATGAAACGTGTCGGTGAGCGGTATACATAGGGCGTGTTGGACCGATAAGGAGTCTGGGTGAAAGTCGGTGTGATCGTCCTGGTAGGCGTGATGGTCGGGGTGGCAGTAGCGGTCAGAACGGAGATCGGACCATGCATCTCGATTGTTTCAGAAGCTTCATTGATCACTTCAATTTTGTAGAAATAACTCCTGGTAAATACAATATCAAAATCTGAGTATTTATAGACACCGCCGAAGAAAGCATCCCCAATCGCCGGGATCAAATCAGTCACCCTGGTGTAAATGCCATTCTCAGATTCGGAACGGAGCACGTAGAAACCGTCAACTTTGTTCTCGCTTAAGGTGATCCATTTCAGATCAACCCTTGAGGTGGTGAAGACACCGGTGAATGAATCCAGTTTGATACCAACAGGTAAGGGAATGCCGATCACGAATGGTGTAAAAGTCAGATCGTTAATAACACCGGGACGACCGGAGGCATCCATCACCACTGAGATCTCGTCGTTGGTCATATTACAGGTTGTGACCTGCCCGGTAGCACCGGATGCGCCTGGACCGGCAGGGGGGCCGCCAACCGTATCCCAGCTTAAGGTGACATTATTTTGTGGATCGTACCACCACAAGGGGTAGAGCGCGCTATTAGCCTGGTTGCAGTAGGAGTTACTTTCAATTAATGAAATGCAGGAGCTATTGAGATCATACTTCAGGGAAAGGATCAAGTCAGTGGGTTGAGCACCACCAGATAAAAAGATGTCATAGAAATTGCTGCAGGGCGTAATTGCATCTGTACCATTGTCGAGAAAGGGAATATTGCTTTCGGTGCCGTTACCATGGTTGGTAATGTAAAGGTTATAGTCATTTCCAGCGATGTGATTAACAGCCAGTTTGCCATTGAAATAGGAGGCTTTGACCTCATCAACAGCCGCCAATACCGCATCCACGCCTGTCGAGCCAGGCAGGATGGATGCCCCCAGTTGTTTTCCCGGCGTGGTGGTGCAGTTGATCACAGAGGAAGCCAGGTTGTTTGAGGCGCCCCAAAAGTTGTGATCTGCCAACCCTTTGTTTTGACAATCAACCTGGACGCCGATACGATTATCCAGAATATTGTTCGCCACGATATTGAGCAAGCCGGTGTTAGTGCCGGATGAGCGCTTGACCGCATAACTTACATTGTCATTGATCTGGTTAAAACGGATGGTGATATTCCCTGTGTTGTCACTGACGGATATTGCTTCGTAGCCAGCGGTTAAATCATTGTATTCGATCAATACATCCTGAGGACTATTGACAGAAATCAAATTTCTTGAAACATTGGTACAGGTGCCATCTGTGACAGTCAGGTGATCCAGCGTAACGCCGCTTGTGAGTTCAATAAGCGGTTGGTAACAGTCCTGCCCTTCATAAGTAATCGCGGCTTCAGAAAAGCCGGAGATGATATGTGGTTTGTTGACTGTGACAGTGTTTCCCTTGACATTGTAGTTACCAAGAATGAAGAGCTGTGCCGTTGTATCAAACGCATCAATTGCGTCTTTGAGCCCGGTGCCCAAACCACCCGGCAGATCATCACCGCTGGTGACATAACAAGGGGTCAGGCTGCCGCAAGCAGCTGCGTCCTTGCCGACATATGCAGGACTTGCCAGCGGGATCATATTGAAGTTCACTGATGAGGCACCTGTTTGCAGCCAGGTGATGTTATCCTCCTGCAATTCGAACACTGTGCCTTTTACGAAGCCTGGCAGATTTGCATTCCTGTGGATCCGCAGTGCCAGGTCTATTTGATCACTCATGGCACTGGAAAAGGTCGTGCTGATCGCGGTGACCAGGTTTTCTGCCGGGTCGAGATTAGATACACAGACATCATCCACATCCATGGCGGTATAGGGCAGATTACTGAATTTGCCATTTGAGGAAACCCAACCGGTTGAAAAATCAGCCCAAGGATCAGTTCCAGCCCCGGATTGACCATCATTAAGGCTGGAAAAGCACACAACGGTGTTCGTTCTCGTTGTGACTTTGGGCTGAATTGAAAAATCCAACCGGAGATTCAACCTTTGACCAGCTGCACAGCCGTCAGCCGGACAACTGGATGGGCTAATCAATGTAAGGGAACTTGAGCGTGCAGATTTAGAAACAGAATAATCCAGGAAAAAAATGCCTGTGATTATCATTCCAAGAAGAACAAAAAATATGAAATACTTTTTCATTAGCTGGTCAGCTGCATATTTTCAAAATTATACCATTTGATGAGTTATACATAATTATGGCAGTTCATAAAAAAAATATGTGGTTATGTTAAAATTTGGATATGGAAAATCAACCAGTTTTCACGAAGCGGGACCTTTTGGAAGCGGTCAAAACGTTCTACCTGTTTTCTGGTTTGATGATGTACATCCTTGGCATAGGTCTGCTGACTTACTTCAATATTGCCATATCATGGCAGATTAGCATTGCAGGCTACCTTATTGTTTTATTCTGCCAGCTGATCGAAGGGGTGGGAACGCTGGCATTGAGAAAAAAGGCCGGCCTCCCAAGCAGACCGGTGCGAGCGGCAGGGAACCTCTTGTGGATCACTATCGCTATCCTTATGCTTGGAATCGCTGTTATTTTGGTTTTCTTATTACTTAATCGGAACCTCTCCGTGGGCACCTGGATCAGCATTGCCTTACTTTTCCTGATTACAATATTCAGTACCCAGGAAAAATTTACTGTAGTCAACGAGATTCTTGGTGCTGTTGTTATAGCTGGCATCATCCCCGCCCTGTCATTCAGCCTATTTTCAACCGAGCTTCACAGTTTCCTGATCCTGATCAATCTGCCCCTGTTCTTTATTTTTTTGGCAACCACGATCGCATTGTCTTTTCCAAATTATGCAAGGGACCTTTCCTTGACCAGGAATAGTTTTCTGACGGTTGTGGGATGGCAAAATGGGGTAACTTTACATGATCTACTCCTGATTGCCGGGTTTTTATGCCTTGGTATTTCAGGACTTATTGGCTTGCCCTGGGTGATCCTTTGGCCGACCATGTTGTCGGGCATATTTGCCATTTTCCAGATCGTTGTACTGCACAGAATTGCCGGGGGGCACAAGCCAAACTGGCGCCTGCTTAAATTTACCGCTATCGGCGTGTTTTTGTTATCGGCTTACACAATGATGCTGTCATTGTTAATTAATTAATAAAATTTATGGAGGAACTATGGCACTAAAAGAAGGCGTTTTGGCACCTGATTTCGAACTTTTGGATCAGGATGGCGTTGCGCGCAAGTTATCGGACCTAAGGGGTAAAGTCGTTATATTGTATTTTTATCCCAAGGATGATACACCCGGTTGTACGACTGAAGCGTGTAATTTTCGGGATAATTTCAGCGTTTTCAAAGCCTCAGGGATCGAAATCCTGGGAGTCAGCAAAGATTCTGTAAAATCTCATGCGAAATTCCAACAAAAGTACGAACTGCCATTCACCATCCTGGCTGATGAAGATCACCGGGTGTGTGAACTTTACCAGGTTTGGGGGAAGAAAAAGTACATGGGAAAAGAATATGATGGAATTTTCCGGACGACATATATTATTGATGAGCAAGGGCTGATCAAGAAGACATACGAAAACGTAAAGCCCGATCAGCATGCCCGGGAAATATTGAGCCTGCTTGGTTTATAAAAGAAACAGGAGCTGGTCACCAGATCAGCTCCTGTTTATGTAAATAATTAGATCCTACTGCAGGTGTAAGATCGGTTTACCATCCTGCCAGAGCTCATCCAGCCGGTAATACTTGCGTTGGTCGGGGGAAAACAAGTGAACTACGACATCCCCGTAGTCCATTACAAGCCATCCAAAGCGGGACAAACCTTCGCTGACTGGCTTTTTCTGGTACTTTTCTCTTATTTCTTCCTGGGTTGCTTTTTGCAGGGCATCCAGCATGCGGTCGCTGGTTCCGTTGGCGATCACGAAGTAGTCAGTAAAACTTGCTATTTCCCTGATATCGAT
>Ga0209723_1001154_pt1 | contig 43432 bp, 29 predicted proteins | sample BiotimSIPDNA_2_FD_185750 | JGI IMG/M metagenome (GOLD analysis project Ga0209723, IMG submission 185750) | Anaerobic biogas reactor microbial communites from Washington, USA - Biogas_R2 time_0 SIP DNA (SPAdes) (version 2) | ecosystem: Engineered > Bioreactor > Anaerobic > Unclassified | place... | reverse complement strand
CTGGCAGAATCTCTTCGGGTTCCGACTCCAAGATGTCCAGTCCCAGCAATTCATCCAAGAGCTGCGGCAGACTACTCTCGCCATGCTGCGGCAATGTCATTGGTCGCTGCGGCCGGGGCTGGGACTGGGGCTGAGCCGGGCGTAGAACCGGGCCGGGCGGCTGGCGACTGGGCGGCAGCGGCGGCGGGAACAAGTCAGGCAGCTTGCCATCCGGGCCTTGCTGCCCAGGGCGATTCTTTTGGTACGCCTTCATCCCCTGGCGAACTTTCAAAAAGAGAGCCACAGCGACGATGATGATGGTAAGAAGAGTTTCCATGACAGCAGATTCTGTGTAGGGTTCAGCGCTTACTCCTTGCTGGGCGCTTCACCGCTGATGTTGTTGCGCATGTCCGTGTCAGCCTTGATATTTTCCATGCGGTAATAGTCAAGCACACCGAGCTTGCCTTCCCGGAGCGCAGCGGCCATGGCCAAGGGCACTTCCGCCTGGGCCGCTACGACCTTAGCCTGCATCTCCTGCACTTTCGCCCTCATTTCCTGCTCAGCAGCGACAGCGGCGGCGCGGCGCACTTCGGCTTTAGCCTGCGCTACACGGGTGTCGGCCTCGGCCTGGTCAGCCTGCAAGCGGGAGCCGATATTGTCGCCGACGTCGACGTCGGCAATGTCAATCGACAGGATTTCAAACGCAGTTCCGCTGTCAAGGCCCTTTTCCAACACCCGCTGGGAAATGTTGTCGGGGTTTTCAAGGACTGTGGTATAGGACGGCGACGAGCCAATAGTGGTGACGATGCCTTCGCCGACGCGGGCGATAATAGTTTCCTCAGTGGCTCCGCCGACGAGTCGTTCCAGGTTGGCGCGTACAGTGACGCGAGCCTTGGCCTTGACTTGGATGCCGTCCTTGGCCACGGCGTCGACCGTTGTCCGGCCCTTGCTCGGGTCTGGGCAGTCGATGACGCGCGGATTGACGCTCATGCGGACGGCGTCGAACACGTCGCGCCCAGCCAGGTCGATAGCGGTCGCCCGTTTGAAATCAAGAGGGATGCCGGCCTTATCCGCGGCGATCAAGGCATTGACCACATTCTGGACGTTGCCGCCAGCCATGGCGTGTCCTTCCATTTCCTCGGTAGTGATGTTGTGCAGCCCTGCCCGGCGCAGCTGGATGTAGGCGCGCACGATCAGAGCCGCGTTGACTTTTCGCAGCGACATGCCGATCAAGGTAAACACGCTGATGTGGGCGCCGGAAGCCCATGCCTGAATCCAAACCCCGAAGAAATGAAAAAACACAAAGGCGAAAATCAACAGCGCGATCAGCGCCACGACTACCAGAAAACCGCCAATTGCTCCGAATGCCATGATGCGTCCTCCTTAGTTTGACATGCTGGCCAGGCGGTCAGAAAGTCATTTCTGTTCCCCGGCCATATTTTCGTTTGACTGTTGTTCAACTGCTTCCACTACGATGCGATTGCCATGCACTTCGACGACGGTGATCGCAGTTTTGGCCGCAATCAGCTCGCCGCGGGTGACGACGTGATAGCGCTTGTCGTTGATGACGACGACGCCACTCGGTCTCAACTGGGTATGGGCGACGCCATTCTGGCCGACCAACGCCTGCAACCCAGGATCATACCCAAGCCAGCTCTCTGCATCGGCGTTGGTCAAAGCCATAAATTTCCGACCCATTCGCGACCGAGAGAAAAACGCAAACCAAAGTTTGAAAACGATAATGGCGACAATGACAATGACAAGCGTGGAGACCATGCCGACGAGTGCGCCATAATTGACGAATATGCCAGCCAGGCCAGCCACTAAGGCGACTAGGCCGAGGGTACCAATCACCCCGCCCGGGACAAATAGCTCAATGCCGAGCATGAGACACCCGCCGAGAACAAGGGCTATGATCAACAGCAAATTCATAAAAACGCCATCTTTATCTAAACTGTAGATGCGATTGCCAATGCCATAAGATAGTCACAACTGGCGCAAAAACAACCGCAAAAAAGGCTTTTAGTGGACAGTGGACAATGGACTTTAGTGGACTTTGATGGACGTTAGTAGACGATGGACTGTGGACTTTAGTGGACTTTAGTGGTCAGTGGACGTGGACATTCGTGGATGTTAGTGGACAGGCGGGCGAGGGGCGAAAAACTGTTATTTTATCCGCAGATTACGCTAATGACGCAGATTTTTTTTTTTGGGGGGGGGAATAAGGAAACCAGCCGCATAGCGGCAGAAACGCTAAACATACGGCAAGCTGAAGCTTGAACTACATGCTCCTGCAAGCGAGGCACATACGGCAAGCTAAAGCTTGAACTACGTACGGACTCCACGTCCACCATGTCCACACCGTCCACAGACATCATTCAGGCAACCGGCAGGCGGCCTGTACGAGTTATCCCGCTATTTCACGCGAAGCGATAGGCAAACACGTCTGCGTCCTGCAATTCGAGCCGGAGCTTGATTGGCTGGCTGCTCCATGGCCGCAGGTCGCCGCCGCGCCAGCGCATAGGCAGGTCAATGCTGTCGCCGAAGAGGATTTCGCAGTCGTCTGCCGCGAATCCTGGCAAGGGGCGCCCGTCGTCTGCGGACAGGATTTCGCCTCGGATGCCACCGGCGGCTGAGGTCGAGGCATTCAGCTGCAAGGTGACTGGCTCTTGACTTGCGGGGGCGCTGAACGTAAAGGGCTTGGTGATAAGGCTGCCGCCGCTCGCAGGCGCTTGCACCGAGACAAAGCCATCCAGACGCATGACTAAGCGCCGCAGTCGCACAGCACCTTCGCTGTAATAATTTTCGGTTGAATAAAGCGAAAACACGGGCGGCGTTCCCGGCAGCTCTGGGGCGGTTTCCACTAATCCCCAGGCAGTCATATTGTTGCGATTGACCCACCGCTCCGTCTGCAAGCCCGGGCGCACAAAGGCTTCAGTCCAGCGCTTGAAGTGCACGCCGTCCCGACTTGACATAAACACGCCGTCGGACAGACCAGGTATCCACCCGAGTCCGCTTTTGTCATAGCACGTAGTCCGATTGGCGATAAAGCGTTTGGGGAAGCCGACATAGATTTCAGGAGCGCGCGGATAAGGCAGGATGGCGTTAGTGTAGAGTTCCTCGTCAGGCGTACCCTCGTCATAACGCAGCCAGACCGGTTCGGACCAATGCAGGAAATCGGGCGACGTCGCGGTTTTGATAGCGCGGCATGGCCGACCGTCTGCGAATTTTAGCAAATCGCGAAAATAGCTCATATAAAGCTGGCGGCTGCTGTCCCAGAACACGACATTTTGGGAATCGAAAGCGCCTTTGGTGATGACCGGCTCGTTGGCAAGTCGGCTCCAGTTCACGCCGTCGGCGGAAGCAAAGGCCAACAGGCCGCATCTGCCGTCTTCTGAGCTGCCCAGGGCTTTGTAAGCCTGCTCTGGCGGGCAGTCTGGGCGAGTGTCAAAAAACGGCGTAAAGCTATGGGTCGCGGGATCGTCCCCCAGGATGATGTTATTGGCGCGTGATCCGCCGAAAGCGCATAGTCCCAGGTTGGGTTTGCGCCAGGTGACGCCGTCATCGCTTTCGGCATAGCACGTCACTTCCGGGTGGGTGCTTTTTCCGCCTCGCCGGTCTCCGCCGCGGTAATACATTTTATAATTGACCGGATCGCGGAACACGGTATGGTAGCAGCACGTCGAGCCTTCCCAGGGCTGGTCATGCACGATCACTGCTTCGCGGAACTCTGGCCGGTGCAGCGTCAAAGCCGCCTTGCCGGCTAAAGTCTCGATCCGCTCCATGTCCCACAGCAATTCGCGGGCGTTCCCCAAGGGTTTGATGCGCGATGCGCCCATGACCAATTCTCCCTAAAATGATGATGACATCCACTTGGTCAGGTCATGAAGTCGTTCACTTCCTGCCGAGTGGGGATGGACGGAATCGCGCCGTGTCGGCTGATGGTTACGGCAGCAGCTTTGCAAGCGATCTCCAGAGCTGCCTGGACTGGGGCGCGCCGTGCAATCTCGGCCAGGAAATAACCGGTAAAAGTGTCGCCGGCCGCAGTCGTGTCAACCACCCGGGTGGCGAAAGCGCTTTGCCGTACCAGGCCAGTTTCCGGCGACCGGCAGACAGCGCCATCAGCACCCAGGGTGATGCAGATCATGCTTTCCGGAAAAGCCGCCTGGAGTTCTTCGGCCAGGTCGTCGAGGTCCATTCCTACTGGTCGCCGCGCCAATCCGGCGGCCTCAATTTCATTGAGAATGAAGACGTCAACGCAATCAAGCGGGAAGTCGAGGACATCAGCGGTGAAGGGGGCAGGATTGAAGCAGATTTTCATGCCGGCGGCCTTGCCTGCCTTGAGCAGTTCTGGGGTCAGGTTGATTTCATTTTGCAAGACCAGCCAGTCGCCTTCCTGTGCTTCGTCCAGCACCTGGGCGATGAACGAATGCGGGATATGCTGATTGGCGCCGCCGTAGACGATGATGCTGTTCATGCCTCGGGCGTCCACCTGGATGATGGCATGGCCGCTTGGCCAGGTTTCTGAAAGTCTGACGAAGCGGATGTCGATGCCGGCCTCTTGCAGCAGGCTGCGCATCCATTCGTCGCCAGCGCCGAGCATTCCGGCATGCCAGACCTGGATGCCGGCTCGGGCGAGCGCCACGGACTGATTAGCGCCTTTTCCGCCGGGGAACCTGGTCATCGTATCGCAGGGGACGGTCTCGCCAGGCTGGGCGAGGGTTTTCACCTGGTACACGTAATCAAGATTCAAGGAGCCGAAGTTAATGACTTTCATCGCGCCTCCTCCTTGTTGCTCATTGGCGATTACTTGCCAAAGATGCTAAGAACGCTCTCGGGCAGGATATCATAGCCGTTGGCGATCATCCAGGTAGAGAAAGCCAGCAGCAGACCGCCGACAAACACGGAGCCGATCTGCCCGGCGACGTTGGCGCTGACCGTGTACGGCAGAATCACATTGCCCGGGTCCTCGTCCTGGGCAATCTTTTGAATGACTCGGGCTGACATCGGGAACGCGGAAATGCCGGCAGCGCCGACCATGGGGTTGACCTTTTCCTTGAGGAAGAGATTGGCGATTTTGGCGAAGATGACGCCACCAGCAGTGTCAAAGATAAACGCGCCCAGCCCGAGGGCCATAATCTTGAGCGTCGCCGGGGTCAGGAATTTATCTGCCGTCATGGTGGAGCCGATAGTGATTCCCAAAAGCAGGGTGACTAAGTTAGCCAGTTCATTCTGGGCTGACTTCGACAGTCTCTCCAGCACGCCGCATTCGCGGACCAGGTTGCCGAACATAAGCATGCCGACCAGGGCGGCGCACATCGGCGCTATCAGCCCAGCAATTATAGTGACAGCGATCGGGAAGATAATGCGCGTTGTCTTAGAGACGTCGCCGCCTTGATACGGCATTCGGATCAGGCGTTCTGACTTCGTAGTCAGGAGGCGCACCACCGGCGGTTGAATCAGCGGCACCAGAGCCATGTAGGAATACGCCGCCACTGAAATCGGCCCGAGCATGTCGGCCGCCATGCGCGTCGCCACAAAAATCGAGGTCGGCCCGTCAGCAGCGCCGATGATGCCGATAGCGGTCGACTGCCCCAAGTTGAATCCCAGAAAGCGCGCCAGGAACATCGTACAGATGATGCCAATCTGGGCGGCAAAGCCGAAAGTGAGCATGAATGGCCGACGCAGCAATGGCCCGAAATCCATCATCGCGCCAATGGCGACGAAAATCAGCGTCGGAAACAACTCGTTTTTGATACCGTTATTCAGCAAATAAGTAAGCACACCATGTTCACCGACTGCGGACGACTCAGGGAAATTCGCCAGGATGGCGCCGAAGCCAATCGGCAACAGCAACATCGGCTCGTATTCTTTGTAGATGGCAGCCCAAATCAGCGCCAAGCCGATGACAAACATGACGATATGGCCAAAATCAAGTTGACTTAAGCCGACAAAAAAATCTTCCATGAGTAACTGTCCTTTGCGTCTTGATGCTGTTAGATGGAGGGCTCACCCCAGATCGGATTCATCCGCAAACCGGCTCTGGCGCACGGGTATAAACAAGAATATACTGCCAATTGTATTTTTTTTCCCACTCTTGCTGTAAAAAAATGGTTAATGTGCGGCATTATGGCGATGAAAGGTAATGGGTCAGTCTTCTGTAGTGCCTTTACAAGGCACCAGTTTTGGGGCACGTCTATCCCCAGGCTGAAGCCTGGGGTTAAGCATGGTTAAGCGCCTACGGCGCAAAAGAATATGACTATAAGCATGATGCATTTTTGCCGGCTGGAAGCCTGTAGAAGCCTGTGGAGGACGCATGTTTTCGCTCTACCGTCCACCAACGTCCGCAGCTACAGAGCTGCGGACGTTATGGACGCTGATTGTCGTATGTAAGCCTGGCGGCCCAAAGGGCCAGCAACATAAAAGCCCAGGGTGAGCGTAGCGAAGCCCTGGGTGAGGCGTATAATAATTTTGAGCCCCGCCAGGGGTGACACATAAGTGCCGTTTTGAAGAAAATCCTTTTTGGATGGGGTCTACATACACCCCCCTCGCCCCTCAGCATTCAGCATTCAGCATTCACCATTCAGCATTCAGCTTTGCGTTTCGGCTGGCTTCATTTGCTTGAATTGATAGATAGCGAGCAGCGGCGAGGTTCTTCCCTGTGCTGGCGTTAGTGTCGTCAAGGTGAAGCGCTTGCCGTGCGATTCGAATTCTTCGGCTTTGGCGGCGATTGCATCCAGCAGATGTTGTCGCATGCTTTTTCCGGCTTCGTTGGCCAGCCATTTCCATGCTTCTTGATTGGCGAGGAAGATTTCCTGGCTGCCGGCCAGTGCCATAGTCGGTTCTGGGAAGACTTCGATCAGGCTGTCAGCTGTTTTGCGCATATCTGCCAGTTGGCTGCGGCTAGCGTCTTCCGTACGCAGGCGTTCGGCAATGATAGTATTGCACAGGCTGGCCAGGTGGTCGAGTTGCTGATTCTCCTGGCCTGGCAGAGCCATGAACTCAGCTGGGTTATTGATGGCGGTGCGCAGCAGGCTGGTGATTTTTTCCAACGGCTGGACCAGCAGTTCTTGTAGGCGCGAATGGCCTTTCAAGGTCATATAGAGAACTCCTGACGTCACTACGGCCAGCAGCCAGATGGCGATATCAAGGTGACGTCGGCTGACCCGCATGAAACGAAGCTGGCGTTCCTGTTGCTCTAAGATGACCTCCAGCAACGCCTGCCTGATCTTCTCCTGTTCGGCGGCCACGGCTTGCCACTGCGCACCGGACGGCTTTTCCGGGAGTCGTTTCAATTCCCGGTCATATTGGTCGATCAGCTCTGGCAATCCAGGCGCCTGGGGAGCCTCATCGACTTCTGTGGTGCTGTCGCCGGCTGCTTTCAAATCCTGGATGACGCCTGCTTTCTGGCGCAAATCAGCTGCGTCTTGCAGCAATTCCTGGCGTCGGCGTTCCTCGTCCTGACTGTTCTGATGGAGACTTCCTGGCCTTTCCAGCAGGCTTAGCATGTCCCGCGCCGTCTTAGTCACGGTGGCTGCCAGGCGCTGCTCCAGCTTCAGGCTGATCCTCAGCTGGGCATGCATCAAGATAGCGGCCAGCCCGCCAATCAGGAGCAGGGCTGAACTCACGGTCATGAAAAATTGCGGTGATTTCTTGGCGCTCATAGTCATGCAAGCAAGCCGGTCGGCCGCTCACTATCTTTGGAATATTGCGGTATCGTCAAACAAAACGGCGCTTAGCATTTAGTCGTCAGCCAGACAATCAAAGTATCCTTGAATCAGGACGACTGGCGTTCCTTTGTCTCCGGAGCCGCTGGTCAAGTCGCAGAGGCTGCCGAGCAGGTCGGTCAGCTGTCGCGGCGTGGTTCCCAGGGATTCCTCTTCTCCCACCTGGCCGGTATTTTTCTTATCCCGGAGGCGTTCCTGGATAGTGGCGTTGACTACCGCGTCGTCCTTTGTCTTCTTCTGCATCTCGTCCGCCAGGTACTTCAATTTCACTTCATGCGGGGTGCCTCGCAGGCCAGCCGTGAAGCCGGGCGAGACGACCGGGTCGGCCAGTTCCCAGATTTTGCCGACCGGGTCTTTGAAAGCGCCGTCACCATAGACCATCACTTCGACGCGCTTGCCGGTCAATTCCAGCAGGCGCGCCTGAATCCGCTCCACCAGGGTCTGGCAGTCGCGTGGAAAGAGCTTGACTTCCTCATCGTCTGACTTGTTGGAGCCAAGCAGGCCATAGTCAGCATTATAGCCTGCTCCTGGTTCGACTGGCGTTGTGCAGAGGTCGTCCAGCCCCAGCACGATTTCGGCGCCGGCGGCTTGCAGGCGCCGTTTGCTCCGAGCGCGGCTATGGATGTCGGCCGTCAGCACCTGCCGGGAAAAAGGCAGGATAGCGCAGACGTCGTTAGCGAAATGAATCTCGGCCTTGTCAGCGCCGACGATTTTCTTGTACAAGTCAACGTAGTCGATGCCGGTGAACGGATGCAGCACCTTGGCGCCGAACAATTCCCGGTAGTGCTTTTCGTCCAGGACATCCGTATACGGATTAACCGTCGTCCGGTCCAGCACTTCCGGGTCCATCAGGTGGTTGCCCACTTCGTCAGCCGGATAGCTGAACAGCAGGTGGACCTTGTCAACGCCACGCGCGATCGCCTGCAAGATGACGGCAAAGCGGTTACGGCTCAAAATCGGGAAAGTCACCCCGATTTCGCCGGACGGGAATTTGCTGCGGACGTCCTTGGCGATCTGGTCAGCGGTGATGAAGTTTCCCTGCGTTCTGGCGACGGCGGACTCGGTGATGCCGAGTACGTCGCGGTCATTGAGCTGGTAGTTAGCTTGCTTGCAAGACGTCAGCAAGGCGTCGATGACCCGCTCGGCCAAATCGTCGCCCGGACGGAAAATCGGGCAGCGTATGCCGCGGACTTGGGTGCCGATAGTGCGCATGGAGTTCCTTTTCTGAAATGACGTTTCTACGGGCGGCTGGCGCCTGAGGGCCGGGTCATTTTTTCACAATCTGGCGAAGGTATTCGAGGCTGATTTTAGCGCTTTCGAACTGCGGGCGCTGGCAGACATCCTGTTCATAGATGAGCCATTGGCAGACTGTGCCGCGGGCAGCGGCGACGACAGCCGGGAGGTCGATGCGGCCCTGGCCGAGTTCAGTGAAGGTTTCCTCGTCCTTGGCCATGTCTTTTACATGAATCTGGGGCAAGCGCTGGGCGTACTTCTTGATATAGCGGACCGGGCATTCGCCGCCCTTGACAATCCAGTAGACGTCGAGTTCAGCCTGAACCTGGACTGGGTCAGTGCGTTGGAACAGGATATCCAGCGCATACTCGCCGTTAATCTTCTCGAATTCGGCGGCGTGGTTGTGGTAAGTAAAAGTCAGCCCCTGGGCTGCTGCTTCCTTGCCCGCCTTGGCGCAGATGCGAATCGTGTCTTCGAGGGTGTCGCGGAAAGGCCCGCCATGGCTGATTGTGACATATTTGCAGCCGAGTGCGCGGGCGTAGTCAAACGTCTGGTTGGCCGGATTGTCGAACTCCTTGGCGTTGACATGCATGCCGCAGGTGCTGATGCCGGTCTCCTTCAGGAAGGCGGCCAACTCATCCGGCGCCATGTCGCCAAAATAAAACGCGAATTCAACGCCGTCGCAGCCAAGGCGTGCGAGGTCGCGCATAACGCCTTTGAAGTCCTGCTTCAGCGGTTCGCGGATAGTATAGAGCTGAATGCCGATTTTCATGTTCTGCATGGCGTCACCAGTCCTTTCCCAGTAATTTCTCTATGTTGCGATAGAGGATATTGTGCTTGTCGTCCTCGCTGATATCTGCCGAGAGTATGCCGCCCACGTGCTGGTATTCGTCAAACCAGGGCATGTCAGTGCCGAACAGCAGGCGATGGCTGCCGATGTCAGCGCAGAGCCGTTCGATGATGGTATGCTGGCCAGGCAGGCTAGTCAGCTCGAAATAGACATTCGGGCAAGCATCGGCGACGCGCTTGGCGCCGGGCAAGTCGCCGGAAAACGAATGCGCCATGAAGAACGTCACTTGCGGGTAGCGGGTGGCGACCTCTTGCATCACGTCTGGGCCGTCAAACTGGCTGCCGCCCCAAGTGTGGACGAGGATGGGCAGGCGGCGTTCGGACGCGAAGTTCAGCACCGGTTCGTAGCGTGGGTCGGTCACCTTGACCTTGTGATAATCGGGCAGGAATTTAAAGCCGATAGCCAACGGCGCCATGCTGTCGTACTGGTCCAAGTCCTCGGCGATAAAGTCTGTTTGATGCGGACTGATGCTCACATACATGCGGAGGATGTCCGGGAAACGGGCGGTGATGGCGTGGACGCGCTGGTTGCGGAACGACCCCATCAGCGAATAGTGATGCGAAAAGACCAGGCGCCGCACGCCAATGCGGCGCAAATGAGCGACCATTTCCGGCGCTTCGCAACGCGCGAAGTAGATAGCGTTATGCGAGCCCATGTGACCGTGCATGTCATATATCGGGATATCGGCGATGCCGTTTTTCCAAAAGGCCTCGGCTAACGACCCCGGCTGTTCCCACACTGCTTTTTTCATGTTCTATGGCTCCCTTTTATGGCAACGGATACTCGCGTCATCAGACCAGCTGTGCCTGGGTCAGAAGGCGTTCGAGATTCTGGCTGGCGATCTGTCGAACTTGCTCCATGGGCAATCCGCTGTGGCGGATCGACAGCATGGTGCTGCCGTGGCCAAACCGCGGATAGCCGCTGCCGTAGAGCAGTCGTTCGGCGCCATACAGCCGGGCTAAGTCAGCGATGCCTTCCGGCACCCAATATTCTGAAAGCTCGACGTGGCAGCCAGGGAAATTCTCCAGCAACGGCCGGATATTGCGGTCCGCCCCCCAGAGGCTGACCCCATTGACAATGACGGTCGCCGCCGGGAATTCGCGCATGAAATCGAAGACGCCGCGCCAGCCGCCGTCCATGATCCGCTGTCCCAGGAAGACGGGGATGCGCCGTTCTGCGGCAGCGTCCATCAGTCGGCCGATAGTCAGGCGGCAGGCCTGCCAGCGGTGCGCGACCGGAAACAAGTTCAAGGCGCCGACGCGGTTGGCCGCCATGCGTGCGAAGAACTCGTCTGGAGGCGGCAATTCGTCGCACTGCGCGGGGAGGATAGTCCACACCCCGGTCAGGCGGTTATCGACGTCGTCAGCCTGGATAAGTTCCAGGAGGTTCTCATTGGCGAAGATAGCGCCGGCGGCTTCCGTGTTAGCGTGCGCCACCAGCGCCTTGTCCACCCCGTTGCGATCCATTTCGGCCAACAATCCGGCGGCTGTCTCTCCGCCTCGGGCATTGCCCAGGATCGGCGCTCCGATCGCGCACTGCGCGTCAAAGAAGGCAAAGTCTTTCATAGCTGCAACTGCCTTGGAATGAGATTATTAGGAAGGTTGAAAATATTTCTTGCATGGCGTCAGACGACGCCGGCCTCTTTCAAGATATAGGTGGCAACGAAAGCGACGCTGGCCATCAAGTCATCGAGCTTGACCTGTTCGGCGTCGCTATGCGCGTATTGAAGCAATCCAGCTCCGCTGGTGATGACCGGCATGCCTGGGTATTCGGTGGCGAACAGGCGCGAGTCGCACGACACGGTCCAGCCCATAATCGGCTGGTCCTTCCACATACCGACCGCCTTGGCTGCTGCGATCGCGTTGCGCATGGTCGGGGAATCAGGGTCGCCGTCAAACGCCGCGTTATGCAGTTTGTCATAGCTGACCGTGACCGTCGCCGCGGCGGCCTGGCCAGTCAGGCGCAGATAGAAGTCTGCGCCCTGGCAGGCTGCCGAGCGCATCCGCGCCATGACATCTTCCATGCTATGAGTGGGGACAAAGCCCTGGCCGCCTTCCAATTTTAAGGAAGCAGCAGTCGGCTCGCCATGCAGCGACATAGTCAGGTCGCCACCGCCTGTCGCTGCCAGGTTGCTCTTGCTGCGAACTAAGGCCCGCACGAACATGGCCATTTTGGTGATGGCGCCGTCGTTTTCCATGATCGACCCCATGTGCCCCGTCGAGCCATGCACTCGGCAGACAAAGCCGCGCGCCGTCTCCTCCAGGTCAAAATGCCGGGCGACCTTCGGCTTGCCGGTAGTCGGATCAGCTACTTTCGTCTTGTCGCCGTAGAGGCCGATGTAGTCGGCCAGGGCGGCTGCGATGACGTCCTCGACGATCTCCTTGACGCGAGGCGTGACTTGGCCGGCGAAAGTCAAATCAAAGGCGACTTCGCCGCAGATTCGGCTGGGGTGTTCGCCGTAATGGCCGATGATGCCATGGCAGGTCTGGACCGGGCGCTGCGGGAACAGCGCGTGGCGGCTTTCCGCCTTGATGGCGCGGCCTTCCCATTCCAGCTGCTCATAGACGAAAGCAGCCATTTCGAACAGATTGACGCCAGGGCAGGACAAGTCGACCTGGTACCAGACCGCGCCGCGATTGGCTGGATGGATGTTATTGCCAGTGCATTCCAGCACCAAAATAGAATCATAGAGTTTCTTCAGGTCGCGGTCAATCGCCAGGGACAGGGAGCCGTTGCCGCCGGTCTCTTCCTCCGCCACGAACATGGCGACTACATTCCGCTTGAGTTTTCGACCGGCCTTCTTCAACACTTGCGACAACAGACGCAAGGCCGTGATTATGACCACGACCGCGCCCTTATCGTCGCAAGCGCCGCGCCCGTAGACGATGCCGTTTTCCACCCGCGGGGGGATGTACGGAGCGATCACGTCAACATGCGCGTTAAGGGCAATGCCGCCCAGCTCTCTGCCAGCGGCGTCCGGCACAAAGTAAAGAAGATTGCTGCGACCCGCATACACGGTTTCCGGCGGCAGACCCTGCGGACGCTCCGCCGTCTTGGTGAAATGCAGCTGCGAATAAGCCGGATGCAGGGCAATGGCAGGATTAATGGGGCGACGCTCCCAATGTGCGCCGGCAAACGCAGCCTCCGCCAGCTGCCTCTCCAAGATGTCAAACACCGCCGCCTCAGCCTGGCGCATGACATCGACATCGGTCGACGGACTGGTGTCATGCCGGCAGATGGACACCAGCAGCTCCGTGACGTAATCACGCACGGCGCGATCCTGAACCAGGGCGGTTATATGCTTGACAAGTTCATCCATACTATTCAATTTTCCCGGATGTGGCCGCAGCTCAGGCGCCAAAGACTTCGGCAATGCTTTCTGTGAGAACTGCGATGCCTTCCTCAAGGGCGTCTTTAGGCGTTGTCAACGGCGGCGCAATCTTGATGCAGCCTCCGCCCATGCCGACCGGCGCGAACATCAGCAGGCCCTTCTGCATGCAGCGCTCGTTAATGGCCAGGGCAGCAGCCGCATCCGGCTCCTTAGAGCCAGGCTTGACGATCAGCAAGCCGCCGACCAGGCCGCGATGCAACGATTTGCCAATGCGGGACGGATACTTGGCAGCCAGCGCGTCAAGGCCCTTGCCCAGAACCGGGCCGAGTTCAGCCGCGCGCTCTGTCAGCTTTTCCCGCTTGATGACCTTCAGGTTGGCGATGGCAGCCACAACCGGCAACGGGCTGGCCGAGTGCGTACTCGTCATGGTACCGGGCGCATACATGTCCATGATGTCATTGCGGCCGATGACCGCTGACAGCGGCAGGCTGGAGGTGACGCCCTTGCCGCAGCAAATCAAGTCAGGCACCAAATCGTAGTGTTCCCAGCAGTAGAACTTGCCAGTCCGGCCAAAGCCAGCCTGCACCTCGTCCATAATCAGCACCACGTCATTCGCCTTGCACCACTGGCCAAGTCTGCGGGCATATTCATCCGGCAGGAAATTCGGCCCGATGCCCTGGTAGGACTCCGTGATCACGCCGGCCACGTCAGCCGGCGTCACGCCAGCTTTAGCCAAGGTGGCCAGGAACAGGTCGAAGCTGACGTCCTCGCAGCGGAAGCCGTCTGGAAACGGCACTTGGACAAAGCCGCCAGGGAGCTGTACGATCCAGTCCTTCAGGCTGCTCATGCCGCCGATCATCTGGGCGCCAAGAGTCCGGCCATGAAAAGCTCCGTCAAAGGAGACGATCACGTGCTTTTTCGGGCCATATTTGCGCACACCGTAGGTCCTGGCCAGCTTAATGGCGTTTTCCGTCGTCTCCGAGCCTGCTGAAAGGAGGAAGACCTTGTCCATGCCAGTGGGCGTGGTATTCGCCAGCATTTCGCACAGTTCGGCGCGGCTTTCGTGCGGGAATGCGTACGTGGCCAGGAGCGGCTTGTCAATCGCCTGGCGGAGCGCGGCGCAAATGTCTGGATGGCCGTGGCCAGCATTCGTGATCAGGACGCCGCTGGACCAGTCAAGCCACTTGTTGCCCCAGCGGTCATAGACGTTCACGCCCTCGGCCCGGTCCCAAATCACTGGCGGCTGGCCAGACATGCTGATCGGCTCGTATGCATTCAGCTTCGCAAGTACAGGCAAAGACTCCGGCACAGGAATCTGGGTCGCAATCGTCCGATACTTGGTGTTGACCAGCGGTACCGCCTGGGGAGTCAAGTTGTACTTGTGAGCCATGCCGCCGCCTTCTGTTAGGAAACTGTAAAAGAAGTCCCAGGAAAACGCAATCCGCGCCCTCCCGAATTGCAAAAAAATTTACCAAGACTATAATCTTACTATAGCAAAAAACAACACCGGCTGAGCAATATCATCGGGTTTTCCCGAGCGGCCGCAAGGCGTCTTTTCAGGCCATAGCGTCGTTGGTGGAGAACCGTGCGTCTTTTTCCAATCTTTTCGTCATTCCATGTTTCGGGACAGTCTCCTTCATGCGCATTTTCTGGTCTGAATACCGCGAACCGGCCGCCAATGCTGCCTTGGAAGAACAGCTTTATCGGTCGGACGCCAGCAGCGGACCTTATCTGCTGTTTTACCTCAATGACCACGCCGTGCTTTTCGGCCGCAACCAGAATCCCTGGGGGGAATGCCATGTTTCGTGGTGCCAGCGCGAGGGCATCACCCTGCTGCGGCGCATCTCCGGCGGCGGAACCGTATACCATGACGCCGGCAATCTCAACTATGCGTTCATCCTGCCGCGTGCGGAATACGCCCCCGAGCGCTACCTGGGCATAGTCGTGGCTGCCCTGCGCCAGGCTGAGTTGCCGGAAGTGTCGCAATCGCCGCAATTCAGCCTCTGGTGCGGCCGCCGCAAAGTCGCTGGCACGGCTTTTGCCTTGAACAGCCGCACCGCGCTTCTGCACGGATGCATACTGGTGCATTCCGACCTGGAGCGGCTGCGCACCGCCCTGCGGCTCCCGCCGGGGTGGGAATGCCAAGGCAGCGGCGTTGCATCCGTCCGGGCTCCGGTGACGGCCATGGCCGAGCATCTGCCTGGCATCACCACCGCCGACGTCGCCAGGCTCATCGCCGAACACGCCCAGGGAGGAAGCAACGCCGTCATGGAGACCATCCCCGACGGCAGCCGCGACCTTGACGGCGACTTCCTCACCTTCCGGGAAAAATTTCGCAGCGATGCGTGGACGTATGAGCGCACGTCTGACTTCATCCTGAAGATTCCTTGTCCACGCGGTCTGTTGAATCTTGGCATTACCCAGGGTCGCATTCGCCGCGCTGTTCTGCACAGCGGCAACAAAATCACCGACCTGCCGATTCTGCAAGGTTGTCCGCTGACCATCCCCGAGGATCAGCTGTTAGCGCTGGTCAAAGCCCAGTAAACCGCAATGCCAAGCTCATAGCAAAAAGGAGCCACACCATGCTCAACGTCCTGCTTCTCACTGGTTCGCCGCGCCCGTACGGCTGCTCTTCTTCCCTGGCTGAAGTCGCCCTGGAAGGGATGCGGGAAGCCGCTGACATCCAAGTGGAGCGCGTCGACGCCGCCCGCCTCGAAAACAAGTACCGCGGCTGCTCGTCCTGCTATGGCTGCCAGCCAGCCAAATTCCGCTGCATGATTCACGATGCGACGGCTCGGCTCATCAACCGGATTTCGGACTTCCAGTACATCGTCCTGGCCACGCCAATCTATTTCTTCAACATTTCGGGCCAGCTCAAGGCCTGCACCGATCGTTTCATGGCCTTGTGTTCGTATGACGACCAAGGCAAAGTGATTTCGCCCTTGCAGAAAATCCGCCTGGCCGCCGTCGTCACTTCCGAGGGCGACGCCGAGACCAGCGGCCTGGAGGTCGTCGAACTCTGGCTGAAATGGCTGTCTGACTTCACCGGCACAGCCCCGATTCCCATCCTGCACAAAGGAAATTGCTGCCGCGACGCCGGGCCGGCCGTGCGAGAAGAAGAACTGCGGGAAAAAGCCCTGGCTTTCGGGCGCAGCCTGATCCAATAATGCGGCCAGCGTTATTGGATCAGGGCATTAAGCATCTGTTCGCGCCAGGCGTCAAGAGCCGTCTGGCTTTCCGTCTCGTGCAGCTCCATGAGGTTTTCGTCCTTGATCAGGTCATGGCCCGGCGTCTTCTGCTCCAGCAGATGAATCATGGCCACGTCTTCCAGCCCCTCGACCAGTGCCATCAGGCGCTTGGTAGGTATGATATTCTTGCGCGGATGCCAGTAGGTCAGCCCGTCAAACAGCTGCGCCTCTGGGTCAGCCTGGTCAAAAAAGCCATCTGGGGTGACTGTGACCATCTTGCCGTTCCGTTCCACCCGTTTGCCGGTGATGCTGGACATGGCCCAGTAGGCGAGTCCGCGCACGCCGCACAGACGGGCGTTCAGCGGCCCCAGCCGGTAGTAGGACAGCAGCGGGCACGTCTGTGCGCTCATTGAGCAGCGATAAATCCACGGGTGCAATTCGGGATGACGCTTCAGCCAAGCGGTTTTCTGCTGCGCTCGCTCATGCTCGCGTGGCCATAGATGCGAATTGAAGAGAATCGGCGTTTTGATGTAACGCATGACTTCATCGAGCTGCTCCTCGGTGCAGCCCTCGGGCGGAGGAGTAGTGATCACCGTGCACATCCAACGCACCTGCGGGGCGACGGCATGCGCCTGCTCATGGAAAGGCAGGTACTTCGGCAGGGCCGACGCTCGGAATTCATCGCCCATGCCAGAGAAGATGAACTGGTCATACGTGAAGCCCAGGCTGATCATGTGTTCGCTCATCAGCTTGACCCACTCCGAATTGCGGCAGATATTCCAGGCGAACAGCACGTTCATCCGGCGCGCCACGGCAAGGCGGAGGAAATCGTCGTTGGCGGTGATGTTGGCCGGGTCAAAGTACGCCGTGCCCGGAGCCGTGGAAGAGCCGACCGGGGCGCGATGGCGCAAAGTGCCGTTGGCCGGCTTGCCGACGTCGTAGCGGTGGCGGTCTGTCGACACCCAATTAATGTGATGCCGATGCAAAAATTCCAGGGTGGGTATTTCACTCTGGCAGGGCGTCATGCCGCCATGCCAGATGAACGTGTCCATCGGCCACTCGTGCGTGGCTGGCAGGGCGAATGGCAGGATTTCAACCGTGACCGGGATGACTGGCCATAGCTCCCTCGGCACGGCCTGATGGTCAAGCGGCTTGACCGTGATGGTAGTGGTATAGCGCCCTGGCGTCATGTCGCGTGAATGTAGGGCCAACCAGAATCGGCGGGACTGCCCGGGAAGAACGGTGAAAGCATCGGCGTCATTCTCAATAAGCGGGTCCGTGACCAGCTGCCGTGCGTTGTTGCGTACAAACGGCGCTTGGTAGACGACCAGGTTGGCGCGGTTGACGCGGCGGCCGTCCTCGCCGTACAAATCAGCGACGGCCAAACGCCAGTCCATCCCGCCGCCGGGAAGCACGCCCGCGATGGCAAGTGCGCGGAACTCCCACTCGTTGCCGCCCTGGCGGAAATGCAGCTCGGCCGGCCGGTCTGCCTGAGGCAGGTCGCCGGCAGAGCCATTTTCCCAAGGCGACACTTCCCAGATCAGCAAGCGTCGCACGTCCAGCCACTGCTTGAAGCCGTTGATCTCGGCGGCGACGCCATCGCAATCAGCCCGTTCCAGAACGCTCCCGGCTGCCAAGGCGGCGTCCTGGCGCTCCTGGAAGCCCTGCAACACGCCGCGCAGCTGTTCGACATTGCGGCGCAACGCCTCGGCCACCGCCGGGTTGGCCGCTTCCCAGGCCAGCAAATCGCCATCAACCAAACGCAGCGAGCGCAGCAGCTCAGCCGGCGCGACCGGCGGCGCCTGAAAACCGGGCTTGATGCCAGCTCGCCAGACGATTTCGCCGCCAACAGTAGCCTGGAGGGCGATTTGAATAGTCTCGGCGTCGGCTGGGATGACCGCAGCCACAGTCGTCGTCTTGCCTGGGGCCAGCTCAACGGTTTCGCGCCAGGCTGGCGCCCGCTGGCCAGCCGTGGTGACGGCTGCTGCGGTCACCAGCGCGGCGACAGCGTCAGCGCCGGGATTAGCGATGGTCAGCACGGCCCGGTTCACGCCTGGCCGGAAGTCGTCGGCTGCAAGCGTCACCTGCAATCCGCCCTCCGTCCCCACTGAGCCGCGGAATTCCAGTTTAGCCAGATATGACCGAGCGCCTAACGGCCAGACCAGGCAAGCCGGATACGAACTCACTTCACGCACTGGACAGCGTTCCCGGCAGACCCGGATGCCCCAAACTTCGCCGGGAACAGGCGGATGGCAGCCGAGATCGGCAAAGGGAATCGCGAACTCCAATGTCCAGCGCCCATCATGGCGTTTTCCCTTGGCGACGGCATTGCGCGCATTCAGGAAACGCTTGTCGCCGTTGCGGGCATCGTAAATGCCGCCATTCAGATTGGCGACCAGGTGGAACGTGCTTTCCGGCGAGTCTGCCGTATCGATCACGAGCTCCAGGCAGTCATTGTTATAGATCGGCTGGTCATGCTGGTCAAGATCGACGCGCATCTTGTCGGTTTCCGGCTCCTCAAAGTCACAGCCAAAGTAGATGTTTTTCTGATCATAGGCGATGCGCACCTGGCTAGCGGCTTTGGGGACCTCGCCCTCGCGGGTCAAAAAGGGCGGAACCTGCGGCAGCTCAGCCCAGAATGGCTCGTCCGGCACCCCGTCGACGACGACCAGCTCAGCGACGAAGTGGGCGCTTAAGATAGTGTCGCCAGTGTAGAGCTGCCGGTCAAACGTGACTTCCGGCAGAGGCAGCGGCGCGTAATCGCCAGCCGCCAGCGCAGCTGGGACGGGTTCCGGCGCTGGCCCGGTGGACCAATCCGCACGCACCTCAGCAGCCGTCCAAGCGCGGTTCAAAATCCGGATTTCGTCAAGCATGCCATGGCAGTCATGGCCATAGTACGGCGAGCCGAAGATCAGCTCGACCGGCTGGTCAGAACCGCGGAAGTAGGCGTCTTCTCCGGCCAATTCGCCGTCCAGGAACAGCCGACGCTGACCGCCCTTCTCCCAGGTGATGACGATGTGCACCCACTGGTCATTCTGCCAGGACGATATGTCGGTCGCGAATTTATAGTTCTTCCAGGATTCGAAATTATGGTACTCCAGGAGGCGACTTTTTTCCGTCTTGCACAGCATCAGAGCGCCTTGCCGCGTTTCCGTCGTGCCGCGCTTTTCCACATCATAGACAGTAGCGAAGAGCCGGGCAAAGAAATTCTTGGATGCCGACCAGGCCGCTGGTCGAAACCACAAACGCAGCGTGCCTTGATCCAGGTCGATGTTGCCGACCGCAGGCCAGGCGACAAAAGCGCCGCGGCCAGTGAGGTCGAGTCCCTGGCCATAACGGCCAGCGCCAGCGTTCACCTCCGCATAAGCCGAGGCAGATGGGACGCCGCTGCCGCGGGCCAGCCCGGCTTCCAGCCCAGCACCGAACCGGGCTTCAAACAGGACTGCGTCATCCGCCGGGGCCAGGGATGCGGCCAGCGTCGCCAGCGCCAAGGCCATCATTCGCGTCAACAGGGTCATTCGCATATCGGTAATCCTCGTTTGAAGGCGTGAATAAAGTCAGACGATAAGCAAAACACAAATGTAATCCGTCCAGCAGACATGGCCAACCCAAACTGACTGATTTTCGCGGTAAATCCCGACAGGCCGACTCGCGTTCATAGCAGGAGAACATATCCGAAAGCATTGAACTGCCATTCAGTAGCAAAAATGATACACAATCAGGGTTTTTACCTTGCAAAAGCGCTACTATCGCGCAAGGCGGGATTTTTTGATATTTTCATTACTTGTTCTCTCCAAGCATGTTACATTGATTTATGACAATCTGTTTATTTTTGGCATGTATTATGCTTTATATCACAGTGCACTGAGTCTTCACAGGTCCTTGTCGAGTGACAAGGCTGTTAGGAGCGAAATCAAAATATCAAAACAGGAGGGTATAATTATGCCACGAGGAAATGGAACAGGCCCATTGGGTCAAGGTGCAAAAACAGGGCGCGGGGCTGGTTTCTGCGCAGGTTTTTCGGCGCCAGGCTTTGCGAACGCCGGTTTCGGCTGCGGCCGCGGTCGCGGGCTGGGCTTCGGGCGGGGCGCTGGCTTCGGGCGGGGCTTTGGCGGCGGCCAGGGCTTTGGTCGCGGCGCTGGACGTGGGTTCGGCCGTGGTTTCGCCAACTGGGGTGGAGCTGCGTTTGACAACGCCACAGCTGCTGCAACGCCGACTGCCGAGCAGGAAAGCGACATTTTGCAGAAGCAAGCCGAGTATTTGGAGGCAAATCTGCAAGAAATCCGCCAACGCCTGGCTGAATTGAAAGAAAAAAAGGCAGACTAAAAGGCGGATGCCATCCCCGGCACCAGGCGCGCGGTCCAAAAGAAATATGGACCGCGCGCTTTTTTTAGGGGCGAGGGGATGAATGGTGAATGGTGAATGGTGAATGGTGAATGGTGAATGGTGAATGGTGAATGGTGAATGGTGAATGGTGAATGGTGAATGGTGAATGGTGAATGGTGAATGGTGAATGGTGAATGGTGAGGGATGGGGATTGTCGCCCCGTCCACCATGTCCACACGGGGTGCCGCCTGAACCACATACCTCCTCAGTCAACGGCGCCGCTGCTGGGCTGCACCAGGAATTCGGGCGTCTTGCTTTCGTCTTTGAGTTGATAGCCGTGGAAGAGCAGGTACTGGCGCATCAAGTCGAGGTCTTTTTCGATCCGGTCAAGGACAAGCAGGTTGAGTTCCTGGTAGGCTACCTGCCGAGCCTGGTAAAGCGGCTCCAGGAGAGGCATGGCCGCAGCGCCGACATGCTTGCGGTTTTCAGTCAAGAAGAGACGGTGGCTGTGGCCTCGGATGTTCACGGCCCAGTTCCAGCAGGAGCAGTACATGCCGAAGTTGATAAAGTCGGTGCGTTCTGCGTCGCCTTGCAGCTTGGCTGGCTCGCCGGGGTGTCCGGAAAGCATCATGTTGCGGTCGCAGGCCAGGTGATACTGCGCCATGAGCGAGCCGGCCTTGGCGCCGTAGTAGCTGCGGCAGAACAGGTTCACGATCTCCTCTATCGGCTCGTCCGGGTTCCATGCCAGGCGCACCAGCGCGAAATAACGCAAACCAGAGGCGTCCCAGGCGCGTTCATAATAGTTCGATGGCCTCAGCCAGACAGCGAAGTCCCGCCCCTGGAGGTTCTGGCCGTCTGGCGCATCCGGAATGATTTCCGGCCGGATGCCGAGCATCTTGCGTTCGCGGAAGAACTGCAAGTCCTTCTGCAAGCTGTCCAGCGTGACCAGCGGCACGTACGGCGAGGCGAAATAGTAGTCGCGCATGTACACATTCGGCGTCTTTTCCGTCCATTTAGTCAACCATTCGGCGAGCAGGTCGTTGCGTGGGCAGTTCGGGTCGTTGATGGCATGGACGCAGCATTTATAGAGCGGGGCGAATTCGACGATCAGGTTCGGGTTCACCTCGCAGTCTGGCGGCTGCATCATTTCCCAATGATAGGCATAGACATGCATCTTCATCTTGGGATACTTCTGATTGATGCGGGCGATGATCTGGTTGGAGGCCTTGATATAGCGCGTTGACCACGTCCGCGGCCGTTTAGAGCCAGGCTTAGGCAAGTCGTTAGGTGAATCCAAAGCGAGGCAGAGCGGGTCTTCGCCCCACCCAAAACCGTCCTTGCCGTTGTCGTTGTAGCCGAAAGACAGCGCTTCGATAGTCGGATACTTGTCAACGTAGGCGAGCATTCGTTGCACCACCAGGTCGATCACTTCCGGGTTGCCCAGGGCCAGCTGGCCGCCCTGGTACCATTGCTTGGTGCGTTCGCCATGGATCAGCGGCCAGTATTCCGGATGAGTTTCGCCGAATTCCTTGAAGGGCACCCAGAAATGGAAAGTATGTCCGCCCATAATCTGGCGGAAGCCATATTGCGAAAAGGACGGATAAAGTCCGGCGAAGGTCTGGGGCGAAGAGCCGGGGAAATTCATCAGGTTGCGGCTCATCCAGTTATCCATGGCCGGCCTGGGCCAGCCCAGGGAGGAGGACAGCGACAGTCCGCGCAGGTCAAAGGCGGGCTTTTCCCAGTAAGGCGCCGTAATCGACGCCGAGGAAGTGACGCGCTCTGGATAGTCCAGCCCGGCCTGTGGACGCGGCGGAACCACGCCGAGTGTCTTTTCCAGGATTTTGTAGACGCCATTGAGTACGCCGCGCCCAGAGTATGCGCACAGGATGAACTTCCTGTTGGACTGGCCATGCAAGAGGAATCCCTCGTCGCCGAGAATATCGCGGTTGAGCTGATGCGCGGCCATGGCGGCTTCGGCCTCGCCGGTGTTGTCTTCGCCGACAATGGCCAAGGTCAGGGAGAACCAGCCGCGACCGCCTCGATAGTCTTCAATTTTAGTTGCTGCCCGCACCATGGCGGCAAAATCGCGCTGCGCCTGCGCCAAAGCCGCGTCATTCCCAGCGGCCTTGACGCCGACAATCGGCGTGCCGTTTTTACCGAGTACCGTAAAGGAGAAAGACTCGGCGGCGGCGTGCCAAGTGAGTACCGTCAACAGGCATGCGGTCAGCAGTTGAAAACGCATGATAATCAAAGCCTTTCTAATCGAAGATGGCGGCGCAGGTGCTCCAGATGAAAAACAGGAAGGGCAAGCCAATGCGACTGGCGAGGCTGTTCTTCCCGCTTATGGTGATTCCCTAAGGCGGTCTCCAGCCTCATTTTTATGCGCAAAAAAGGAAAACATAACATAACATAACACAGATTTTCATGTTGACGAATTACCTAAGCGCGAGGGGAGGTGATTAGGGGCGAGCGGCGAACTACTGCCTAAAGTCCACTGTGGCCCACGTCCACTCTCCACTAATGTCCACTTCTGTCCACTGTCCATCGTCTACTGACGCCCATTAAAGCCCACTGACGCCCATTGTCCATTGTCCACTAAAGCGCCTTGCCCGGAGTGTCTCGCTCCGCAGTTTGCCGGAACTCCGCATATAAATTTGGTGACCGCCTGTGAAATTTTTATGCTTTTATTGCTATGCACTTGAAAGCCTTGAATATAGAGTTAACTTTTGTTTGATACTCAGGCAAAAGCCTCTAAGCCGCAAAAGTATGTCTATGAAAAAAAGGGCAAGCATAATGACTCCCGAACACCAGGCGCGTTTCCGTCGAGTCCATGGCAACTTCACGTTTTTTCTGTGTCGCATTGCCTTTCTGCTGATCATGGTTCTGGGTCTGGCTCATGGCGACGCCCTAGCGGGCCAGCCCGTTGCCGAAGTGGCGCAGCCGTCCGTTCAACTTAGCATCAGCACCATCGCCACCCGTTCAGGGTATTCCACCACATACCAGCTCTCTGCCGGCTGGAACCTGATCAGCATCAATCTCAATCTTGACGATGATTCTAGGGCGCTGCTGCGGGATAAAGGCGCCATGGCGCTGGATGAAAGCAACAAGGCATACACAGTCAGCGGAGACCTTGCCGTATCCCAGGCTTGTTGGATTTTCTGCCAAACAGCGGAAATGCTCACACTCTTCGGCGCCCTTCCGGAAAACTTCGATTTTATCGCCAGTTTGCAGCCTGGCTGGAATTTCGTCGGCCCATTGAGAGAAAGATTCTTGAGTGGTGATGGCATCTTTGCCTGGGACTGGGATGGCAAGCGCTTTTGCGTAACCGACTCTCTGCTTGCTGGGCATGGCTATTGGATATACATGTCAGACGGTTATGTTGCGCCGCCAGCCGAGGATACGTATCTGGTTATTGACTTGTCTGAGGGGCCAAGCGCCAGAACCTACCCGATCACCTGCCTTTCCACCCCGCCAGTCGGCGGCTGGACAGAGGAATACAAGACCACGAAGCTGGTGCTGCGAAAAATCCCGGCGGGCGCCTTTATGATGGGGTCGCCGCAGGATGAGCTAGGGCGAGAAGATGACGAAACCCAGCACCACGTGACCCTGACCAAGGATTTCTATGCAGGCGTCTTCGAGGTGACCCAGAAGCAATGGCACTTGGTGATGGGCAACTGGCCGAGCTGGTTCGAAAACGAATCTTGCCGCGACTCCCGTCCAGTGGAGCAAGTCAGCTACGAGGACATTCGAGGAAGCACGACCGGTTTGGGCTGGCCATTCAATAATAATGTTGATGCAGGCTCCTTCCTGGGGAGGCTGCGAGCCAGAACCGGCCTGGAATTCGACCTGCCCACGGAAGCGCAATGGGAATACGCCTGCCGAGCCGGGACGACAACCGCCTTGAACTCGGGAAAGAATTTAACCGCTAAAGAGGAATGTCCGAATATGGACGAGGTCGGGCAATACAGATACAATGGCGCACATAACGACGGTAGCGACGATATTTATTGGCCAGCAGATGGTGACACATCAGGCGGCACTAACACAGTCGGCAGCTATAAGCCGAATCAGTGGGGGCTGTATGATATGCACGGAAACGTACAGGAATGGTGCCTGGACCGATGGAACGGGAATGCTTACTCACCGAAGGCGGTGATAGACCCCAAAGGCGATGAAAGGACTTCTTATCGCGCCATCCGGAGCGGCACCTGGGCCTACAAAGCGCACGACTGCCGTTCGGCGTACCGCGACTTCGCTTGGCCGTCGGCTCAGTACAACGATGTGGGCTTCCGGCTGGCCACGCCGCCAGCCGAGAATACCTATCTCGTTATTGATTTATCTGCCGGCGCCAATGCCGACAACTACCCAATCACCTACCGAGCCGCCCCGCCGGACGGCGGCTGGACAGAAGCGTACAAGACCACGAAGCTGGTGCTGCGAAAAATCCCGGCCGGCGCCTTAACCATGGGATCACCGGAGGATGAGCCTGGACGCGGCGTTGACGAAACCCAGCATCAAGTGACCCTGACCAAGGGTTTCTACATGGGTGTGTTCGAGGTGACCCAGAAGCAATGGAACTTGGTGATGGGCAACTGGCCGAGCAGCTTCGCCAACGAATCCTGCCGCAACTCCCGCCCAGTGGAAAGCGTCAGCTACGACGCCATTCGAGGAAATAATACTGGTTCATATTGGCCGGACAATAATGATGTGGATGCCGACTCCTTCCTGGGGAGGCTGCAAGCCAGAACCGGCCTGCGTCTCGATCTTCCCACAGAAGCGCAGTGGGAATACGCCTGCCGGGCCAAGACGACGACTGGCTTGAACTCGGGGACGGATGTGACCGGTGAAGAGGAGTGTCCGAACATGGCCGAGGTCGGGCGATACAAGCACAATGGCGGAGCGGATGGTTCAGGTGATGGCGGCCCTGCCAAAGTCGGCAGCTACAAGCCGAATCAGTGGGGGCTGTATGACATGCACGGCAACGTATCGGAATGGTGCCTGGACTGGTGGGATGGGAGTGATTACTCAGCGCAGGCGGTCACGAACCCGGCAGGCGATGCCGGCGAGATGCGCGTCTTCCGGAGCGGCAGCTGGTTCAACTCGGCGAAGGACTGCCGTTCGGCATGCCGCAGCGGGTCCCAGCCGTCGGGCTTTAGCACTTATGTGGGCTTGCGCCTTGCTGCGCAGCCAGAGCCAGAGCCAAAGCCACAGGATACGTATTTCGTTATTGACTTGTCCGCGGGCGCCAGTGCCGCAAGCTATCCGGTCACCGGCCTTTCCGCCCCGCCAGCCAACGGCTGGACAGACGAATACAAGACCACCAAGCTGGTGCTGCGAAAAATCCCGGCGGGCGCCTTCACCATGGGATCGCCGGAAGCTGAGCTTGGACGCTATGATGACGAAACCCAGCATCAAGTGACCCTGACCAAGGATTTCTATGCAGGTGTGTTCGAAGTGACCCAGAAGCAATGGAGCTTGGTGATGGGCGAGGACTCCTGGCCGAGCTATTTCACCAACCCATCCTGCCGCGACTCCCGTCCAGTGGAGCAAGTCAGCTACGACAACATTCGGGGAAGTGACACGGGTTCGGGCTGGCCGGCCAATAGTGATGTCGACGCCAACTCCTTCCTGGGGCTACTGCGGGAAAAAACGGGCCTGGACTTCGACCTGCCCACAGAAGCGCAATGGGAATACGCCTGCCGGGCCAGGACGACGACCGCCTTGAACTCGGGGAATAATTTAACCAATGCCGTGACTTGTCCGAACATGGCCGAAGTTGGGCGCTACAAGCACAATGGCGGCTCGGATGATTCCATGGATGTTGATACATCAGGCGGCACCACCAAAGTCGGCAGCTACAAGCCGAACCGGTGGGGGCTGTATGACATGCACGGAAACGTAGTAGAATGGTGCTTAGACTGGCGGCAGAGTGACTTGGGCGGCTCAGCTCAGACCGATCCCCCAGGCGCTGCCGAAGGTGCCCAGCGCACCAACCGGGGCGGCGGCTGGGGCCACGACGCGGCCAACTGCCGTTCGGCATACCGCGACAGCATTGTGCCGTCAAACCAGTACAAGGATGTGGGCTTCCGGCTTTTTGCGCGGTCCCCCGAGGTTTCCTACCTCGTGATTGACTTGTCGGCTGGCCCCAATGCCAACAGCTACCCGATCAGCTACCGTTTCACCGCACCTGCCGGCGGCTGGACAGAGGAGTACAAGACCAAGAAGCTGGTGCTGCGAAAAATCCCGGCCGGTACTTTCATCATGGGATCACCGGAGGATGAGCTTGGACGCTATGATGACGAAACCCAGCATCAAGTGACTCTGACCAAGGATTTCTATGCAGGTGTGTTCGAGGTGACCCAGGAGCAATGGAGCTTGGTGACGAGCTACTGGCCAAGCTATTTCAGGCACGTACCCAGCCGCTATTCCCGCCCGGTCGAGAAGGTCAGCTACCACGACATCCGGGGAGGTAATGTCGGCGCGGGCTGGCCAGACAATAATGATGTGGATGCCTATTCCTTCCTGGGGAAACTGCGAGCCAGAACCGGCCTGGCCTTTGACCTGCCCACGGAAGCGCAATGGGAATACGCCTGCCGAGCCGGCACCGAAACCGCCTTGAACTCGGGGAAGGATTTGACCGATACAGAGGAATGTCCGAATATGGCGGAGGTCGGGCGATACTGGCGCAATGGCGGAGAGGGTCGTACGCAGTATGGTGATGAAACCGTTGGCCCTGCCATAGTCGGCAGCTATAAGCCGAATCAGTGGGGGCTTTATGACATGCATGGCAACATAGCAGAATTGTGCCTGGACCGGTGGGATGGCAATGATTACTCGCCAGAGGCGGTAACAGACCCCACAGGCGCTGCCTACGAGGAATCTCGCATCGTCCGGGGCGGCAGCTGGGGCCACTACAATGCGCGCGACTGCCGTTCGGCGTACCGCGAAAACTCTCCCCCATCGGACAAGTACTGGTATCAGGGCTTCCGGCTCGTAATAACGGCTCCATAGGTCCCTTGCCGTATTGCGCCGTCTTGCCGCGCCGACGGGAATGTGGACGTTACACGCTACGGGATTCTATCACAAGACTTCACACGTTACTTATTTTTCTGCAACATAAAAACTGACCTTCACCATAACCGCAGGAGGAGTTCAGCATGGCAAGACGATATGGAGTGCAAGCCACGGCGGCTGAAACCAAGGCCAAGAGCAGCCGCATGAACCTGGTCGAGGCCAACGTGCCGCCATACAAGATACCTCCCCTGCTCAAGAACAAGCACGGCCTTGACATCGTCAATGCAGTCGATTACTGCCGCCACGAACGACCGCGCCGTCTGGGCATGATCGCCGACGCCATGTACGGCCCCCTGCCCCCGCGTCCGGACACGCTCGCGTTCCGGACGATTAGCGAGCAGCGCGACGCCCTCGGCGGCCTCGCCACCCGGCGGGAAATCGTCATCCGCTGTGGACATCGCGGCCATGAACGCGATCTGCTCCTGCTCCTGTATCTACCAAACGGCGCGACCCGACCGGCACCGACTTTCTTCGGACTCAATTTCAAGGGCAATGCCTCCTGCTCGACCGACCCCGGCGTCAATGCGACTGTCACCAAGCGCTATCCGTCATACGGGACAGCCAGGTATGAAGACAATCGCGTCACCGAGGCCAACCGCGGCCTTACCGCTGGCCGTTGGAACTTTGAAAAAGCCCTTGCCCGAGGCTATGCCAGCGCCACCTTGTGCTACTACGACCTTTACCCTGACCGACCCGACGGCTTCAACGACAGCATCTGGAAACTGTTCATCAGCGAGGAGGAATGGGAGACTGAAGACAGCCCCTACGGCGCCATCAGCGCCTGGGCCTGGGGCGTCAGCCGCGCCCTCGACTGCCTGGAAACACAGCCAGAGGTCGACGCTTCCCGGCTGGTCGTCCACGGCCTTTCCCGCCTGGGCAAGGTTGCGCTCTGGGCTGGCGCCAATGACGAACGCATCGCCATGACTGTCTCCGTCTGCTCCGGATGCTGCGGCGCCAAGCTCTCGCGACGCCAATTCGGCGAGAATTTCGAATGGGTCGACCATTGGAACCCGCATTGGCACGGCGCCAATTTCCGGCGCTATGTCAACCGCGAAAGCGAGCTGCCTTTTGATCAACACACGCTGCTGTCCTTGATTGCGCCGCGGCTGCTGCTGATCACCAGCGCCACTGAAGACGTCTATGCCGACCCAATCGGCGAATTCATTTCTGCCCGCGAAGCCAGCGCTGTCTACCAGCTGTTCAATTCCCCTGGCCTGGGCGCGGACACGCCGCCGCCAGACACGCTCGTCGGACAGGACATCGGCTACTTCCTGCGAACCGGACAACACGCCTGCACCCCAGCTGACTGGGACGCCATGCTCGACTTTGCCGACGCCAAGCTCAAGGCTATTTGAAAAGATTAGTTGGTTTTGCGGGGGGAGGAAAGAGCCGCTGATCCTTTCCTCCCCCCTTGCGCTCCTCCACCTATCCCCTTGTTCATCTCAAAAAGAGTTCCTTGTACTGCATTGGAGCATATCCTTTGATTTCTTTAAAGCGGCGACTGAAGTGATACGGGTCAGGATACCCCAGTTCCTTTGCGATTTGCTTGATGGTAGTGGCGCTTGAAGCCAACATTTCGGCGGCGATATCCATTCTGATGCTGTCAATATAATTTTTGGAAGTCATCCCGGTCTCTTTTTTGAAAAGCCGATTGAGCTGCGAGATGCTGATGTTGCAGAACTCGGCCATGACGTCAAGGCTCCAGTATTTCCCTGGAGCCTTTCGAATTTCTCCCAAAAGCTCCTCGAATACCGCATCATTTTTCTGCACCAGGTTTTTATTTTCGAAATACAAGTCCATAAGGAGCTTCTGGAGTTCGATATTGACCATAATCTGGGCACTGTCAGAGTGGTCCAATGCCAGTTCAATGACTGGCAGCAATCGCCGCGCCTTCCCTATCCTGAAAACGCCGTTTTTAATGATCCCGGCCTCGAATAGGTAGTCTGCAAGGGGGCCGCAAAACGATATCGCGTCTTCGACATAGACTTCATTCAGCCCGCTGTATTTGTGTTGAAAACCTGGCGCAATCACTATCCCGTCTCCCTTTTTGACCTCTGTCAACTTGCCATCGCCTGAGCAAAACCAGCCGCGCCCGTCAAACATGTGCGAAAGATCATAAAATTCAAAGCGCCTCAAAGGCAAGCTTTCCGGCGTCATCGGCTGGGCGGTAGACCCTCGCATAAATTTACATATCCACAGCCCATATCGACGGTGAACATCGCGGATGCCCTTGGGGAGAGGATGAAGGGAGGAAAGATAATTAATGGTATTGCTCATGACGATTTTATCCATTGTTAAATAATTTGTCTGCATTATAATATATATATTCTTTGAATAATTTTTCAATTCCTGGGCAATAAGCAGACCCAATTTAATAAAAATTGAGCATGTTTGCGGAACGCATGACCATGAACTCATCGGTGATCATCGGTGTTGACGGAGGCGGCACCCATAGCAGGTTGGTGGCGGTGCTTGGTGATGGAACTGTACTCGGCACTGGCGCTGGCGAAGGTTTGAACTACTACGCCATTGGCATGGCGTCAGCAAGAACGAGGCTGAAACAAGCTGTTGACAAACTGCTGGCAAAAATTGGCCGCACTGATTATGATGGCCTGTCGCTCGGCCTGTCGGCACAGGATTCCCGGGCAGATGACGCAACTGTCGCAAGTTTTGCCGGTGATGTTTTTCCGCCCGAAAAACTTTTACTGGACTGCGATGCCTACGTGGCCCTAATTGGCGGCTTGCTGGGCAAACCAGGCGTCGTCGTCATCAGCGGAACCGGCGCCATAATCGTCGGGCTGGATGAAAACAGAAAGCAGCATATTTTTGGCGGGTGGGGCTATAAGCTTGATGAGCCAGGCGGCGGCTACGGATTGGCAATTGAAGGGCTGAAAGCGGCCCTGATGAGCCTGGAGCAAATTGGCCCAGACACTGAGCTGAGGCGCTGTGCACTGGACTTTTTTGGCGTTGGCGATGCTCGGGGGCTCGTCAATACACTATACGAAGAAGGGCGCGAACCGGCGGACATAGCGAAATTTGCACGCATTGTCGACCAACAGGCCGAAGCAGGAGACAGCGTCAGCAAAGAGATTGTGTCAAAGCAGATGACCATCCTTGCCAGGATGACTGGCAAAGCCCTGGAACGCTGCCCCCGTCACGTGTGCCTCTACGGCGGGATGTTTGAACACTCTGGACAAATGCGCAGATTGTTTTTGCAGAAGCTGTCCGCGATATGCGCCGACGTCGTGCTGCATGAAATGGAGCTTCCGCCAGAACTTGGCGCGGTGCTGATGTATATGATGGAACGCGGAACCCTGAATGATGAAATCGTCGCAAGAATGAAACATACATGGGAGCAGATGACAACATGAGCGCCATTGAGCTGTATCAACACACGCTCCAGCAGATACTGGACAGAGTCTTTGACGAGCAAGGGGAAAACCTGGAAAAGGTTGCCGCCAGGCTGTGCGACTGCGTCACCAGCGGCCATTTCCTCTATATTTTTGGCACCGGCCATGCGCATATATTGGCGGAGGAGATGTTTTACCGCGCTGGTGGACTGGCTGCCGTCATTCCGATTCTTGACGAGGCGCTCATGCTTCATGTCAGTGCCAGCGGAAGCACAACCCTGGAACGTCAAGCAGGATATGCCGCTAAATTGCTTGAAAAATACAACCTGGGTACTGGAGACATGCTCATCGTCTGCTCCAACTCAGGACGCAATGCGGTTCCGGTTGAAATGGCTGCGGAGGCGCGGAAAAGAGGCGCTTTTGTGGTTGCCTTGACCAACGTCAGGCACAGTCAGAGCTGTTCTCCGCGAAACGCCTTGAACCTGCGTCTGCTGGAAGTCGCTGACCTGGTTCTTGACAATGGCGGCTGCATAGGCGATGCAGCCATTGATGCCGGCTTGGCGTATAAGGTGGGTGCGACTTCCACCGCAGTTGGCGCCGCCATGCTTCAGGCGATTGGAAGCAGATGCGTGGAGCTGGCTGTCCAAAGCCACCGGGAAATTGATGTGTTCTCGTCCAGCAATGTTGATAGCGGCGATGCCATCAACGAGCGGATTTTGCAAAAATACAAGCCATTGGTTGACAAACTCTGAGGGCAAAAAAATGCGTACTATGCTTAAGACAGGTTTTGGCATAAAAGAGATTCCGTCGCCAGTCGGCACAGAATTGTGCGGCTATGGCTATTACTTAGAGCGGGTATGCGACGCCAGCCTGGACCCATTGCATGTCAGATGCGTCGCCTTGGCCTCCGGCGAAACAAAATCCTTGGTGTTTTCAGCTGATCTGATTTGCTTGTCTGAAGAGCTGCATCAGCAAATCCGCTGTTCTGTCTCTGACAAGCTCGGATATTCTGGCCGTGAAGTGATGATTCTATGCACGCATACTCATACCGGGCCGGCCACCAGCAACCTTGAAGGTTGTGGTGTGGTGAATGAGGATTACAACAGCCGTATCCCGGCTGTCTTCCTGGCTGCCGCCGAGCAGGCTGTGGCAGATTTGGCGTTGGCAGAAGAATTGGAGGAATGCTGCCAGCCGATTGAGCCAGTCGGATTTAACCGCAACTTTCAAAATGGCCCGCATGACGCTGTCGTGCGCGGGTTGCGCATTCGGCGTGCAGGACGACCACCGGTGGCGATAATCAGCTATCCATGCCACCCGGTGATTCTTGGCGCCAGCCGACAAAGCTCAGCGGATTTCCCCGGGGCAGTCTGCCGCATTGGCGAAGAAAACGGCATGAAGACCATCCTGTTGAATGGCTGCTGCGGGGATATCAATCCATTGCGCAGACTCGCAAGTGGCGACGACCCCAGAAAGTTGCTGGAGGATAGCGGCAGGAAAATCTTTGACGGCTTTATGCAAGGCTTGCAAAGCTCGGATGACATGGAACTGAAAAACGCCGAATTCAATACTGTTCTTCCCTTGAAGGCAATGGGAAAAGACGAGGTTGACGCCATCGCAAAACAGGGAGGCAACGAAAGGGTGGCGGAGATTTGGCGCAAGTCCATGCTGGCGAATCCCCGTGGCGAGGCCGACGATATTATGGTGCGCTGCGTCAGGATTGGCGCCATGATATTCTGCTCATTGCCCTTTGAGACCTTTACTGCCGTTGGCGACATGGTGCGTCAGGCTTATCCAGGCAGGAATATTGCAGTGCTTGGATGCGCCGACCACACCCGTTCCTATCTGCCGGTTATCACTTCTGAATGGCAACCTTCCTATCCGGTTGTTATAGCGCCAATGCTTTATGGTTATCCTATCATGGCTTCTGACGCAGTCGAAAGCATCGGCAGGCAAATCGCGTCAGGCATCCGTTCGCTCATCAACAATCCGTAAAACAGCATCAGACATAAAGGAAAAAGAGAAAATGAAAAATCTTTTTGTGCAAAAAGCCGCGCTTCTCGGCGGCGAGCCTATTCGCAGTAAAAGACCTGGATATTTCTCTTGGCCAATAGGCTGTCAACCGGAAAAAGAGGCCTTGCGCCGCGTGCTGCATTCTGGCGTTTGGGGAACTCTGGGCAAGGAATGTTCCGATTTTGCGGCCAGATATGCTGAATTCTGCCAGGCGAAGCACGCTTTGCCTGTAATCAACGGAACTACCGCCATTGAACTTATTCTACGTGGACTCGGCATCGGATACGGCGATGAGGTCATCGTGCCGCCCTATACCTTTACGGCCTCTGTGCATGCGATTGTTCTTACAGGCGCCAAGCCTGTATTCGCCGATGTTGACCTGGATACATTCTGCCTCTCCGCAACTGCTGTGGAAAAGGCCATTACTCCGCGTACGCAGGCCATTCTCGCAGTACACGTTGGGGGGCGGCCTTGTGATTTCGATGCTCTTGGCGCCGTCGCGGATAAACACGGCATTCCATTAATCGAAGATGCCGCGCAAGCTCATGGCAGCGAATGGAAAAACCGGCGGATTGGTTCACTTGGCAAGGCCGCCGCCTTCAGTTTCCAGAACAGTAAGAATCTAAGCGGCGGCGAAGGCGGTGCCATAACTACAAATGATGACGAATTATACCAACGGCTGTGGAGTCTCCACCATAATGGCAGGCCATGGAACTCAGCTGACATGACGTCCATTTGCCTGGGAACAAATGCGCGCCTGGCCGAATGGCAATGCGCAATCCTGCTTGGGCAAATGAAGAATTTAGACGCATGCGCTGAAGCAAGAACCAGGGCCGCAGCACGGTTGGACGACGCCTTGGGGAAAATGCCGTTTATCTCAGTGATGGGAAAAGATGAAAGAATCACCAGGAATTCCTACCACCTGTATTGTTTCAGATATCATGCGGAAGCTTTAGGCAACCTGCCGCGCTCTGTCTTTGTCCGCGCCGTTCAAGCTGAAAATGTGGCCGCGATTTCAGAAGGATATTGCCAGCCTATATACGACATGGAAATATTGTATTCCGATGACTTCAAACGGATGACCGGCTGCACGTTTGAAAATCCAAAAAGCCAGCTGCCAAACAATGAGACGATTGCATATAAAGAAGGCTGCTGGATTTATCAAAGCAGTCTCCTTGGAACAGACGACGACACCGACAAGATAATCCAGGCTTTTGAAAAAGTCGCTGCTAATGCCGAAGAGCTTAAACACACATTTGCACAAAAGGATTGATATGGAAACGTTAGCTATCAATGGCGGTGCCCCGGTGTACAATGGGTGTTTTCCCAGATGGCCGCAATGGGGGGCAAAAGAAGAAGCCAACCTGATGAAGGTTGCGGAGTCGAAGAGCTGGGGCACCCTTGGCAATTTCGCGCTTTCCTTTGCCAAGCGCTTTGCTGAGTTTGTGGGGGTGCCGCACGCTATTGCTGTCAATAGCGGAACCCGGGCTTTGGAGTTGATTCTGCGTGGGGCGGCCATCGGACGCGGCGATGAAGTGATTGTTTCCCCCTACACTTTCTCCGCAACGGTATCGGCTATCGCCTATATAGGGGCTATGCCAGTGTTCGCAGATGTTGACGAACGCACGGGAAATATTGACGCCGAGTCGGTTGCCAAGCACATCACAGCAAAGACAAAAGCTGTCATGGCAGTCCATATCGGTGGTTATCCATGCGACATGGACGCCCTGAAAGCAGTGACATCTGAACATGGGTTGCTGCTGATCGAGGATTGCGCGCACGCACATGGCTCAGCCTGGCGCAACCAAATGTGCGGCGGTATCGGTGATGCGGCCGGGTTCAGTTTCCAGAACAGCAAGGTTCTGCCAGCAGGAGAAGGCGGGATGATCACAACCGGCAACGAAGACCTTTTCGAGCGCTGCTGGCGTTTCCACCATTCAGGGCGAGCATTCGGTGGGCGCGAGGGTCTGACCGGCAAAACCCTGATGGGAACCAATGCGCGAATGGCGGAATGGCAAGCGGCTGTCCTGGACGCCCAACTAGACAGATTGCCAGAGCAATGCGCCCATAGACAGAAAAGCATCAGGGCGATAATGAGCGGATTGGCGGACTTGCCCGGCATCATTCTGCCGCCAGAAGACCCCAGGGTTACAGCCCTGAGTGGATTTCTGTTCCAGTTCCAATGGAAGGGAAGCAAGGCAAGCCGCGATGAATTTGTCCAAGCGTTGCGTGCAGAGGGCATTCCATGCAGCGCCGGCTATGTGCCGCTACATCGCATGAACTTGCTGCAAGACCCGGCGTTCGAAAAGGCGACAGGCAAAAAATTCGAGCAGAACGAAGTGCTCGCCGCAGCAGATGAGCTGTCCAAAACAGCCGTGTGGTTTACCAACAACGTCCTCCTGGCTGAAGCAGAGATTATTGATAAGGTTGTACAGGCTGTCAAAAAAGTTGCGACGCAATTATAGAGCCTGTTGTGGGCGGTGGCTGTGGCATGCAGTTGAGGCGATCCTCGCCCTCCCCTCTTGCCTTCTTGCAGTAACCGATCACTGATAGATAAATAAGCCGTGGGGCACCGCTCCCTTTGCCTTATCTCATTCAGATTCCCGCAAGTCTCCGGATTGCATCAGGAAGCCCACTCAGGTGATGGAAAGCATCACGCCAGTGTGCAGGCAGAATCATGCTCAAGCACAAAATCACTATGATTCTGCAGAAAGCCGTTTGAAAAAGGGCGTGTGGCGACCTATTTTTCCTACGGGCTTAGAAATCAGACCCCACCCACCCATGGGGGCCTCCCTCCCAAATTTTGTCACGCGCGCGAGAGAGGGGCGGTCATCATGTCTCGCCTTTCCAGGGCACTTGTCGCTCTGCGGCTGTGGATGTGGACGGTGTGGACATAGTGGACGCTGGCTGCGATATATACTACAGCCGCCCTCGCCCATGAAATCACGTTACGCAGTGCGACAACCATCAAATTTATTCCACCTCACCCAGGGCTTCGCTCACCCTGGGCTTTTATGTTTCAGCGCTGCGAGCCTTCGCTGCGGTGCCATTGGTTTCCCCGTATAACACACCCTAAAAAAATCTGCGTCATCAGCGTCATCAGCGGATAATGCAACAGTTCCTCGCCCCTCGTATCAATGGCGAACCGATGGCCTTCTTGAACCACAAACCATTGTTCCAGACTTGGAATTCGTCAACTCTCCAATATATTTGGTGTAATCCCATGCCATCGCCCTGCATGTCCCTCACCAACCTGAGTACTGCCCATGACTCCCAGAGACATCATCAAGGCCAATCTCACCCGCACCGGCCAGCCTCGTCCAGGCCTCCGTTTTGGCGAGGGTCGGCGCAACGACTTTATCGGCGGCGGCCCTGGCTCTCCCCAGGGATACGTCCAAAAGCGCTGGATTGAAGGCGACTATGAATACTACGATGACATCTGGGGCAACATCTGGCACCGGATGGCTGCCAAGGACGCCTGCAAAGGCGGCGAGGTAATCACGCCGATCATTGCTGACTGGGACGACTTCGACCACTTCACGCCGCCTGTCTTTAACCGCGAAACCGCTGCCGAGCACTTCCGCGCCGGCTTTGCCAAAGACCAGGGCGACCATTTCCGGCTCGCTGGCCTGCCCGGCTGGATTTTCGCCCAAGCCAGGTACATCCGCCGCATGGACAACTACTTGATGGACATGGCGCTGTATCCGGAAAACCTGCATCGGCTGCACGCCATCTTGGCTGACATCTATGAGACGCTTATCCTCGCTGCCGGCGACGCCAAGGCCGATGCCATCTTCTTCTGCGAAGATATGGGCACCCAGCGCGGACTGCTCTTCTCGCCAGCGATGTGGAACGAATTCTTCCGCGACCTGTACACACGCCTCTTTGGCCTCACCCACGACCTCGGCATCGCGGTCATCATGCACTCCTGCGGCCAAAACCGCGAAATCCTGGAACCGCTCCTGAAGGCCGGCGTCAACTGCTTCCAATTCGACCAACCCGCTGTCTACGACTTCGACGACCTCAGCGCCCTCCTGCGCCAATACCGCGCCGCGCTCTTCTCGCCGGTCGACATCCAGAAAGTCCTCCCGACCGGCAATCGCCAGCTGATTGAGGCCGAGGTCGACCGCATGATCAACGCCTTTGGCGGCGGACTGATCTTCACCTTCTATGGCGACCTCACCGGCATCGGCGTCAAGCCAGAATGGGACGCCTGGGCCTACGACAAAATCATCAGCCGCTGCGACCAGGGCTAAACCACGCACCACGCCGCCTCCAGTGCAATAATTATCACGGCCAGGACGTTTCCTGTCCATACCAAGACTTGGATTCGCCTCCTCCCATCCCCACGGCTACTGACGGCTTCGCAATGAACGACATTGATCCCAATGACTTAAACTGGCTGGCCGAGACGTTCCAAGGCAACCGCGAACGGCTCCGCCGCGTCGCCCAACTCAAAATCAATCCCATGCTCCTGCGCCGACTGACGGTTGACGACCTCCTCCAGGAGGTCTTCCTTGCCGCCAGCAAACGGCTCGCGTCCTTGCGCAGCAACGACGACATCCCCCCCTTTGTCAAATTCCGCACCATCCTCGTCCAAACCATCACCGACCTTGAGCGCAAATATCTCGCCAGCCAAAAGCGGGACGTGTTCAAGGAAGTCGAGATGGACCGCCCTAGGGATGACGACAGCGCCGTCACCGCCCGCTGGAACATCCTGGCAGACAGCATGACCTCCCCGCGCAGCCGCCTGGCGCAAGCCGAAAAACACTACCTGCTGCGCAAAGTCCTCGCTGACATGCCTGAAACAGACCGCGAAATCCTGGAGCTGCGCCACTTCGAGGAACTCAGCAACCTGGAATGCGCCGCCACCCTCGGCATCGAAGCTAAAGCCGCCAGCATCAGATACGTCCGAGCCCTCAAACGATTCCAGGAAAAACTCTCCGAATACTCCGAATTCCGCTTGTGAGCAACCTCATAATGAGCGACATAGACGAACTCACGGAATTATACCTCCAATCGCTGCGCGATGGCTCCAGCGTCGGCATCCAGCAATTTGCGGAGCGCTATCCCGAATGGCGCGACGAGCTGCTGGAACTTCTCCCAGCGCTGGCTGCCATGGAGGACCTCGGGCACAATTCCCGCACTGCGGCACGTCCTGCCCAAGTCACTTTCCCGAACCAGCTCGGGGAATTCCGCTTGGAGGAACGCCTTGGCCAGGGCGGCATGGGCACTGTCTTCAAGGCCACCCAGCAGTCCCTCAACCGCTCCGTCGCCGTCAAAATCCTGGCACCGACCTGGGCTGCGGACGGCCGGCTGCGAGAAAAATTCGACAATGAATCTCGGCTGATTGCCTGCCTGCACCACACCAACATCGTGGAGGTGTACGGCGCTGGCCAAGACCAGGGCTACTGCTATTACGTGATGGAATTCGTTGACGGCTATGGCCTGAACGACCCACGCTGGCGGGAGGTGGACGCGAACGGCAATTTAGAAGAGACCATCGCAAAAATCGGCTTGCAGGCCGCCAACGCCCTCTCCTACGCGCATCGGCAAGGAATCCTCCACCGCGACATCAAGCCGTCCAACCTGCTTTTAGACAAAGGCGGCACTGTTCACGTCAGCGACTTTGGCTTAGCGACTGCTCTCAGCCAGGATGCGGTTTCCACTGTCGCCAGCCAGTCCCAGGACGGCACCCTCCGTTACATGGCGCCGGAACGCCTGCTCAGCGGCGGCGGTGGCGCGGCGGCAGACCAATACAGCCTCGGCTTGACTCTGTACGAACTCCTCGCCGGCCGACCGGCGCTGTCCCACGACTCGCCCGGCAAAATGATCAAGCGCATCTGCGAAGAAGGCGTGCCGCCCTTGCCGGCCAAGAATTCCGACTTGGCCGTCATCATCAACAAGAGCGTGTCATTCATTCCTGAGGATCGTTATCGCAGTTTAGAGGCCATGGCTGCTGACCTGCAACGCTTTCTGCGCAATGAGCCGATCCTGGCCCGCTCCACTTCCTGGCTGCGCCGCCTCCGACTCTGGGTACGACGCCGGCCAGCGGTGGCCATGCTCACCTTCCTCACCATATTTCTCGGCATCCTGCTCTTGAACGCCATCACTATCGGCTATCTCGAAATCAGCGACGCCCTGCAAAAAGTCAATTTAGAGCGCCAGCGCGCCGAAGAGAACATCCGCATTGCCGATGCCACTTTAGCGCGCATTTTCAAGCGCACCCTCACTGCCGCTCACATCGACGTCGAGCTGCCGCCGACCCGCGCCAACACCCGCCTGCTGCATGACATCATGCCTTATTTTGAGAAAATCGCGGCTGAGGGCGACGCGCCCCAGGCCAAGATCGCCCAAGCGAAGAAAGTCCTCGGCGTCATCGCCCTGCGTTCCAACAACCTACCCCTGGCAGAATCCATCCTGGCTGAAGCCGCCCTGCTCTTCCCAAGCAAATCCTTTGACGCCGCCTATTGCCGCAACCAGCATGCCTTAGCCATCTATCGGCAGAAGCGAACTGTCGAGGCCTGGAAATTATGGCAGAAAATCGCGGCTGACTTCGAGTCCAGCGCTGACTACACCTGCCGACTGGAAGCCGTCCGCGCCCTTCGTTCCGCCGCCCTTTCCAGCCAATCAGCGACCCTTGACAACAAATCTTGGCAGCGTCCTCCCCGGCGACGCCTGCATTTGAACAGCCGTCCAGCCGCGCCTGTTCCGGCAGAAAGCACGGACGTGGTGCCTACTCCGACGGACGACGCTGCTGCTGACGCCTCCATTCCGGACGCCCCTGGGACAGCTGAACGCGCCCAGACCCTTAAAAAAGCGATGGCGATTCTGCTGGACATCATGCGGGATCACCCCGACCATCCGGAATGCCGTTTCATGCAGGCTCTCCTGCTTTCGGACGCCCCCAACATCCTGCACGACACCATCACCATCGCCGGCCAAGTCGTGGAGCCGTTTGAGGTTCTTGACCGCTTGACTGCGGAGTTTCCAGACAACCACCAGTATCGCCTGGAACTGATCCGCTGTGCGCAGAAGCTGGATTTGCGCGAACCGGCCTGGCAAGAAAACATCATCAAAGTCAAGCGGGCGCTGCGCCACCGGGAAATCCTCCTGGCCACCTATCCTTGGGACAGCGATGTCGTTGACGACGTCTTCGCCTTGCAGCAGAACTACCTTAACGCCCTCATCCGCAAAGGCGAGTACCGCACTTCGAACCGGGTTCTTCACCAGACTATCGGCCTTCTCCGCCTGTTGGTCTCCCAGCCGGAGGCACTCCCCGAAACCCAGGAACGGCTGGTCAGGCTCCTCTTCCAGCAAGTTGCCGGAACCATCCGCCACCGCCGCACCGAGGAAACCGAGGAAATGCTCGAAGACCTACGCACCCTCCTCAAATCATACACCGGGCCGCGCACCGCTGAATTTCAGAAAAAGCTTGACGACTTGGCGCAACTGGCTGCCGCTGAACCTAAGACCCCCATCAAACAACCATGAATCAAACCATCCATACATACGCCAGCCTGACCCATGACCTGGAGCTTAGCGGAATCCGCCGACAGGACACGCTCCTCGTACATTCGTCCATGAAATCCATTGGCCAAGTCGAGGGTCGGGCCGACACTGTCCTTGATGCGCTCAGCGACTATTTGCAGGACGAGGGCCTGCTGGTGTTTCCAACCCTGACCTGGAGCAATGTCAATGCCGAGCAGCCGGTCTACTCAGTTCGCGACACCCCGTCGGTAGTCGGCATTTTGCCTGAATTGTTCCGGCAGCGGCCTGGCGTGCGCCGTTCGCTGCATCCGACCCACTCGGTGGCTGCGCTGGGCCGGGATGCCGAAGACTTTGTCGAAGGCCATGAACGCTTTGACTCCCCGGCCGCCCTTGGTTCGCCCTGGGATCGACTCCGGCAGCGCCGCGCCAAAATCATGTTCATCGGGGCCAGCATCGCCCACAACACCTTCCTGCACGGCGTCGAAGAATGGGGCCAGGCCGCCCAAATCCTTGGCGACACGCCCCAACAGCTGGTCGTCATCGACGAATCTGGCCAGCGCCTTTCGGTGCCGTCGCGTCGGCACATCGGCGGCCATTCCCGCTACTATGCCTGCCTTGAGCCGCATTTCGAAATCATCGGGGCTCTGTCCCGCGCCCGCTTCGGCGATGCCGACACCACGATTCTTGACGCTGCTGCATGCGCTGCTTTCGTCATAGAACTGCTTAAACGTTTCCCAGCCGCATTCACCCTGGAATGGAACCAGGCCAATCCAAATTTTTTCACTGAAGTCCTTCCCTGTGCCCAATGAAGTACCTCTCAACCTTCCCAGAAAGGAACCGCCATGACTGCCACCACGCACCGCCTTTTCCCGCGCAGGTTTTTCCTGCTCTCTCTCGGATTGCTGCTGGCGCTGACAGCCAACGCCAACCTGCTCCTGAACGGCAATTTCCGGAGCGACGCCAATAACGATGGCGTCGCTGACCAGTGGCGGCCCGACACCAGTGCCGGCCTGGAAGGGGAATATGCCGTGACCGAAGAAGACGGCCGCTCGTGCCAGAAGCTGATTCTGCGTGCGCCCCTTAAGACCATGCAAATCTTTAGGGTCTCGCAAGACAACATCCCAGCCAGGCCAGGGAAGCACTTCCTCCTCACTGGCGCTGTCAAGGCGGAAGCGACCGCCAGGGTCTACTTCTATGAATTCCTGCAAGACGGGACATACCTGACCCATGCCGTCACCGTCAGCAACAAAAAGCAAGGCTGGCAAGATGTCAACCTGCTCATCAAGACTACGCCCCAATGCCGCTCCTTCAAGCTGTCACTGCTCGCTGTCGACGCTGACAAGCCCGTCTGGTTCAGCGACTTCTCCATTGTCGACCTGGAGGCGCCGCCGCGCCAGCGGGTGCCCCAGCTCGCAGCGGCTCCGCCCCTGACTGCGGACTGGAATGCTCCCGAATGGCGCCAGGCCGCTAGCGCTGACGCCTTCGTCCTCTGCGGCAAGGAACTCAAGAGCCCTGCAGCCAACACCAAAGCCCGCTTCGCCCTGACTGGCGACACCCTGCATATCATCATGCAATGCGAAGAACCGCGACTCGCTGACGTGCGCACTACGCCGAACGGAACTTGGGGTGACGACACGATCGAAGTCTTTATCAAAACACCGGCGGACGGCGGCCTGCTGCAATTTGGCCTGACGCCAGCTGGCGCCAAGTTGAGCAATGTCACCGCAGGAACCACAATCGGCTTCCATACCGACTGGCACTCCCGGGCAACGACGGCCAATGTCAGCGCAAAGCCGACAGTGCCACCCTGGGACGGCATCGTGACCAAGCAAGCCAACGCCTGGACTGCTCAATTCGCCATCACCCTCCCGAAAAACGCCATCCCTGCCACCCGCCAGCTCGAAGTCCTGCTGGCTCGTTCACGCAAACTAAAAGACTTCGCGGAAGACAGCTCCTGGGGATGGACCAGCGGCGAATTTTTCCGCCACAGCAACTGCTTTGCCCGCCTGGCCTTAGCGTCCATTCCCGGCGCCGCCCCATCTGGCCCTGTGCTTGAAGCGCAGCCGCCGCCGCTGCCAGGACAGATGATTGTGCCCACCCCGCAATCATTCCAACCCTTGGCAGACGCGCCCGTACTCCTGAAAAACCCGCTCCGCGTCTATGCCGGGCCGAATGCAGCCAAGGCCAGGGATGCGATGGCCGTGATTTTCCGCCACCACTTTGACGTGGACATCGCAGCGACCGATAATCAGCAGCAAGCTGACGTGGTGCTGACGATTGACCCTGACCTGAGTTGGGACGGCAGCAAAGCCCTCGCCACCTGGCAGCAGGACGAAGGCTACCTCTTGCAGACCGGCAAGGTCACGACCGCGACGGCGCGCACCCACCGCGGCCTAGTCTACGCCCTCCAGAGCATGGCCCAACTCGCGGACGTCAACGCCGGCGCCCTGCGCATCCGCCCAGCGAAAGTGACGGACTGGCCTGACATGGCCATGCGCGGATGGCACTCCACCGGCCCCGGAACGCGCGCTGACGTGCCTGCCGCCTTGACCGCAATCGACGTGATGGCAGCCCTGAAAATGAACTGGTTCTCCATCCAGTTTGACAATCGCTTCCAGTATGAACGCCGCCCAGGGCTGTCCGGCGCGAACGCGCCGACCAAGGACGACCACCGCGAGCTCGCCGCCAGAATCGACCTCTATGGCATGGACGTGATTCCCATGACCCAGTGCATGTCGCACTTCAACTACTTCCTGAAACTGCCGGAATTCAAGCACCTGGCCGAAGTCCAAGAACCAGACCCGAAAAGCCGCCACCAGTTCTGGAACTACTGCCCGCGCCACCCGGAAATCCATGACCTGGTCTTTGACATG
>Ga0209723_1001153_pt1 | contig 43435 bp, 49 predicted proteins | sample BiotimSIPDNA_2_FD_185750 | JGI IMG/M metagenome (GOLD analysis project Ga0209723, IMG submission 185750) | Anaerobic biogas reactor microbial communites from Washington, USA - Biogas_R2 time_0 SIP DNA (SPAdes) (version 2) | ecosystem: Engineered > Bioreactor > Anaerobic > Unclassified | place... | reverse complement strand
CAGCAATTATATTATAAATGGCCATGTCTGGAGAGGAAGATACTTTGAAGTATTAAAGAAAAAAGTATGGCAGACTAGAAATGGCATCCAAAACCATATAGACGAAGTAAATATATTAGACAAAGATCCAAATCTTTTTGTTTACAATTCCTCTATCACAAAAGGCATGATACCACTGCTTGAAAAATGCTGGAAAAAAATTAAAAACAGAATTCCTGCAGCAAAGCTTATCATTATAGGTGGATATTATCGTGGAGCTAACTGCGGTGAACCAGACGAAAATGAAAGACAATTTTATGTTTTAAGAGAGAACTATGGCGGGACAGATGACATTCAATTTACCGGAATTATAAAACAGCAGGATATCGCACAGATCTTAAGCAGAGCCAGTCTAATGATTTACCCTTCTGAATTTCCTGAAACATACGGCATATCTACTTTAGAAGCAATAAACTATAATGTTCCTTTAGTCGGATGCAGATTTGGTGCACTGGAAGAGGTTGCAGCAGAACAGACTTCATATCTCATAGATTATGATATTAACTATAATGATTACCAGGTAGACAGATTTGTATCAATGGTTGAGAAGGCATATTATGACAATTATTTAAGACAGCAGAAAATGTATGCCTGTAATGCATTTAAGCCATGGATCGGTTGGGATACGGTAGCACTTCAATGGAAACAGCATCTATACAACAAACTTGATATATACATGAATATAAACGAACTTAGAAAAGTAAGAAGGATAAATAGTCAGGTAATTAAACTATTTGGCAGAAGGTTTCAAAATCCTGAAGACTTTATTGAAAGCAAGACCAATGAAAACAGAATCGTCGTTGTTTCTCCATTTTATAACGCCGAGAAATATCTGGAGAACTGCATAAGAAGTGTGGCGGGCCAGGATTATAATAATTACATTCATTATCTCATTGATGATTTATCAGATGATAACAGCTATAATACAGCGTTAAATATTATTAACAGTCTTCCAGATAATACAAAAGATAAATTTGTAGTTATTAAAAATAAAGATAAAAAATATGCTCTTGGCAACCAGGTGGAAACCATAGAGCAGTATGCAAGAGACGACGATATTATACTTTTACTGGACGGCGATGACTGGCTTATAAACAATCCAGATGTGTTTAATATAATAAACAATGAATATAATGACGGCGCTGAATTTACTTACGGCAGCTGCCACTCTTTAGCAGACAATATTGATTTGATCGCTCAGCCTTATCCAGAAGCGGTACATAAGGAGAAAAGCTACCGCGGCTACTTATTTAACTGGGGAATGCCATATACCCATTTAAGAACCTTTAAAGGAAAACTCTTTAAAAAAGTAAGTCGCGACAATTTTATATTTAAAAACGACGAGTTTTATAGAGCCGGTGGAGATAATGCCATCTTTTATCCTTTAATAGAAAACTGCTCTGACTATCATAATATCCGCGTTATTCAACAGGTATTATATATATACAATGACTTAAATCCTTTAAACGACTATAAGGTAAACCAGGTAGAGCAAAATACCAATGCAGAGGAGATAAGGAGTAAAATGTGCGATATTAAAAGAATAAACGAAATCAAGGATGAAATCGTAGAAAGCGTCAGAAATCATGATCCCGAGGCTATTGAATTATATAAAACCATTGCTACCGAAAGAGAAAATGTATGGATAGATAGAATAGACGGAAAATACCTGGTACCAAGAGTAGAGTGGCTGATAAAAAAAATACATAGCGCCAGTAAAGGTAATAAAGATGTTAAGATACTAGATATTGGGTCATGGACTGGCAGTATAGCAAACCATATTTATGGATATGGATATAATGATATTACCTGTATGGATATATCAAAAAGAGTAGTTGAAGTTGGTTGGCATACTTATCCTCATCTTAAGTGGATTCAGGGAGATATAGAAGACTTAAACATAGACGGAGAATATGACATTGTTCTTATGTGTGAGGTTTTAGAACACCTGGTTAATCCAGATAAGGTAATAGAATTCGTGGTCAATAATCTTTTAACCAAAGACGGGTCGTTAATCTATACTATACCGGACGAAGAAACTGTTTTCGGCGAAAAAATGCTCAACAATTCTTCAGAACATATATCAAGGATAAATAAAACATATCTTCAATCTATATCAAACGATCTTGAAACCATGCATGCATATAATGACGGGCAATTAACATATGATTGGTATGTGGGTTCAATTAAAAAGAAGTTTAATATATTAATTGCACTTCCTACTGCCAAATATATAGAAAGCGATACTTTCAAATCAATTTACCGTTTGGACAAACCTGAAAATTGTGAACTGTATGTAGAATGCTTCTATGGATATAGAATAGATCAGGTAAGAAATTTAATATGTAATTTCGCAATTGAGAATAATTTTGATTATGTATTCTTTGTTGATAGCGACATAATTCTTCCGCAGAATGCTTTAACTAAACTACTCTCTTTAAATGCAGATGTTGCTGCCGGCGTATATATTCAGCGTAAGCCAGGTCAAATTATACCTGAAATATATGAACGCATAGGCAGCAGTGTGGTTAATATGAATTATCAGTCCTTGGTCGGAAATAAAATATTTCCAATAGCAGGTTGCGGATTTGGATGTACTCTGGTAAATATAGAAACCATAAAAAAAATAGGATACCCACAATTTGAATATCATCCAGCTATTAGAATAGAAGATACAATTTCAGAAGACTTAGACTTTTGTTGGAAGGCAGAAAGACTTGGATCAAAAATGTTAGTAGATACTTCAGTAAAATGTGAACATATAGGAGAGCAAATATACAGATTGTAGCGAAAAACAGGTATTAATATAATATAAAGATTAACTATATTAAAAAGGAGAATGCATAATGGTCGCAAACGTGATCTCAAAAAACCTTATAAATACATTTCCTGTAATAACCGCAACGATTACTACTAATTGGACGGGATCTTCTGCTCCATATACACAAGTTATAAATGTTGCTGGAGTTACTGCAAATCATAATCCTACCATATCTCCTGTATATAGTTTAAACAATAATACAGCTATACTCGAAAGAGAAGCATGGAATCTTATAGGAAAAGCAGTAACTGGAAATGGCACGATTACTTTTACGTGTTTTGAAGAAAAGCCGGTAACTGCCATACCTATTCAAATTAAAGGAGTGTAAACTTTGGGCGAAGCAATTTTAATGGGGCAAGGTGGAAGCAACTTAAAAATAGACGGACAAAAAGTAGCATTTTCACAATTTTCAGATTCATTTAATAAAGGCGATAGAGTTGCTATAACTGAAACATATCTTAATCCTCCAATTAAATTAAATACACCTGCGTCTGGAGATCTACCTACTAGTTCTGGATATGGTTGTTCTTTCAGTCCAGATGGGGCTTATTTAGCTGTAGTGTACGCCAGTTCACCGTATCTTACTATTTACAAAAGAAATGGAGGTACTTTTACTAAACTAAGTACCCCAGCTTCTGGTGATTTACCTGCTGGTACTGGACTGGGTTGTTCTTTTAGTCCAGATAGTACTTATTTAGCAGTAGCGCACACCAGTTCCCCATATATTAATATATACAAAAGAAATGGCGATACTTTTACTAAATTAAATACACCTGCGTCTGGAGATCTACCTACTAGTTCTGGATATGGTTGTTCCTTTAGTCCAGATGGTACTTATTTAGCAGTAGTACACAACACTTCCCCATATATTAATATATACAAAAGAAATGGCGATACTTTTACTAAATTAAATACACCTGCGTCTGGAGATTTGCCTACTAGTTCTGGATATGGATGTTCCTTTAGCCAAGATGGTACTTATTTAGCAGTAGCGCAAGCCAGTTCACCATATATTAATATATACAAAAGAAATGGAGATACTTTTACTAAACTAAGTACCCCTTCTTCTGGTGATTTACCTACTGGTCTTGGAACGGATTGTTCCTTTAGTCCAGATGGTACTTATTTAGCTGTAGCACACTTTAGTTCACCGTATATTACTATATACAAAAGAAATGGAGATACTTTTACTAAATTAAGTACCCCTTCTTCTGGTGATTTACCTACTAGTACTGGACGAGGTTGTTCCTTTAGTCCAGATGGTGCTTATTTAGCCGTAGGACATGATAATTCTCCATATATTACCATATACAAAAGAAATGATGATACTTTTACTAAACTAAGTACCCCTTCTTCTGGTGATTTACCTACTGATGCTGGACGAGGATATTCCTTTAGTTCAGATGGTGCTTATTTAGCAGTAGCATACTTTAATTCCCCATATATTACAATATATTTATTCAAAGAATTTTTTGCTCAGCCATTAGATTCTTTTATACCAGAAGATGATTATTCTTTAGGTTATACTTTACAATCTGGAAATGAAGACGATACTAAAAAAGTAGCAAAGCTATTTGATATAAAACATAGAGTGATAGATGAACAAAAGGTAATAAACATAGAGTTTCTACAAAATATTAATAAAGGCGATAGGGTTGCTATAACTCAAACATATTTTAATCCTCCAATTAAATTAAATACACCTTCTTCTGGTGATCTATCTACTGATATTGGAAATGGATGTTCTTTTAGTACAGATGGTACTTATTTAGCCGTAGCACACGATGTTTCACCGTATCTTACTATTTATAAAAGAAATGGAAATACTTTTACTAAATTAAATACACCTGATTCTGGTGATTTACCTACTGGTGTTGGAATGGGTTGTTCCTTTGGCCAAGATGGTACTTATTTAGCCGTAGCACACTTTAATTCCCCATATCTTACTATATACAAAAGAAATGGAGATACTTTTACTAAATTAAATACACCTGCGTCTGGAGATTTACCTACTGGTGCTGGATATGGTTGTTCCTTCAGTCCAGATGGTACTTATTTAGCAGTAGCGCACCTTAATTCCCCATATCTTACTATATACAAAAGAAATGGAGATACTTTTACTAAATTAAACACTCCTGTTTCTGGTGATCTACCTACTGGTACTGGAGTGGGTTGTTCCTTTGGCCAAGATGGTACTTATTTAGCCGTAGCACACTTTAGTTCCCCATATCTTACCATATACAAAAGAAATGGAGATACTTTTACTAAATTAAACACTCCTGTTTCTGGTGATCTACCTACTGGTACTGGAGCGGGTTGTTCCTTTAGCCAAGATGGTACTTATTTAGCCGTAGCACACTATAGTTCCCCATATCTTACCATATACAAAAGAAATGGAGATACTTTTACTAAATTAAATACACCTGCGTCTGGAGATTTACCTACTAGTGCTGGACAGGGATGTTCCTTTAGTCCAGATGGTACTTATTTAGCAGTAGCGCACACCGGTTCCCCGTATATTACTATTTACAAAAGAAATGGCGATACTTTTACTAAACTAAGTACCCCAGCTTCTGGTGATTTACCTACTGGTATTGGAAATGGTTGCTCCTTCAGTCCAAATGGAATTTATTTAGCAGTAGCACACTATAGTTCCCCATATATTACAATATATTTGTTCAAAGAATTTTTTGCTCAGCCATTAGATTCTTTTATACCAGAAGATGATTATTCACTAGGATATGCCTTAGAATCTGGCAATACAAATGATATTAAAAATGTAATGAAACTATTTGATATTGATTATGTTGAACCTATAGCAAATCTTGTTAATTCGGTAACCTATACCGGTACATACGCTTCAACCATTTCTGCTAGAGACTATTCCGTAGGGTTTAATACCAATGGAGATATAATAATAACTCAACAGGGAGTAGATAATACTTCTTATGAGAATATTTATTTTACATTATCTAGTGTACCAATAGGAAGTGGTATCACATTACAATCACATTCTTCTAGTTTAGGTACATCTAGAGGTACAGGAATTTATTATGGGGCTATTTTAAAAGGTGTTACACAACCAGTAGACTTAACCTTCGTATGTAATACAAGAAATGGGACAAATGACTATTATCAAATTGACATTACTGTAACTTATGCTTAAACCAGGGAGGATATAATGAAAGATAAGTATCTAGACAAATATATAAAAGTACTCCCTGAAAGTCAGGCAAAAAAATTAAATGAGCTGACTCAATATTTGTTGTCCAATAGCACAATTAACAAAAGTTTAAACGAAGAGCAGTTGGTCGATTTAATTAACAGATTAAGCATAGTAAGAGAGAGGATAACTCAATTTAAGAGTGTTAACCCAGATATGGATCTGGTTTCAAGCCTTGACTTTAACACTTTCTATATGTCTGTTTATATTGATCTAATCTGGCTTTATTATGAATGTTATCTCTTAGAACAATCTATCGGCAGCAAAAGTTATTTGATGGAGTCAGATATTGCTTATATCAAATCAGAGATAAACAACCTTCGCGTAAAGATCGATTCATTAAATCTTGCTGCAGAAGAAACTTCCTATACCCAAATGTATATAGAAAACTTTAACGAATCTAATATTTTTCATATCGACAGCGAGCACGATAGTCTTTATGTGGATCGCGATAATACCCCTATTCCTAAATGTAGTTTCCAGGATTATAACTATGATCGCTCTTTAGTTTTAAGTAGCGAAACAATATATGATATATGCGACGTAGTCCCAGAAGGCTTGCAACCACCAAGTGCAAGAGTTCTAGATTACGTTGGTCTCCCCAAAACAAAAGCTGGTTATGAAATTGAAAAAGTCATAGATAATTCAGTTGATACATTCTGGGGAGAATTTATATTAAGTGACGAAATAATAAACCGTAAAATGATTTTCCCGCCCCCATTGAAAGACATGCATATTGTTACAATAGATAATGTAGCAGAAGAAGTTTTAAACAATGCAGATAATTTTAAGGGTAAGATAAATGCAATGATATATAGCCTTGATGATCCTGTGTTGCCGGAAGAGCTTGCAGTATATGGATACGATATGAGTTCGGCATCGAACAATATCTTCATGTCAACCGATTTCGGATCTATATGGACAAAACAAAACATATCAAATATCACATATAACGACATATCTTCTCCAGTTGGAATTAACAGTCCTGTTATTGGTTTTAGCAGCGACTCCGGAAATATATTATGTAATATAAATAGGACATACAACAATACAAATCAATTTTTTACATATTCTATTTATGTTCAAACAACAGACGATCTTACTGTTCAGTGTATGATTAAAACAAGTAACTCATTTATCTATTCTGATTCTGTAGAGGTTATTGCAGATACAGAATGGCATAGAATAGCTTTTGTATTGCCTGTACATGAAGAACAGCTTATGGTCGGCTTCAGGTTTGTTTCTACGGCCGAAGGACAAAGGATATGGATATGTGCACCACAAATGGAATCTGGAAATATTCTTACTTCTTTTAATTCGCGTCAATATACAGACCTTAAATATCCTATATCTGCAGTTATATCAAATGCAGAAGCTGATAAAAACTTTATTCATTCTTATGATTATGGTTCATGGTATAAAGCTGCGTTTACTTATAATCCAACAAATAATTCTGCAAACAATGATCTTTTAATTCTTACCAGACAACCTGTTATAACAAATTATAAATCAGACGAATCTTATGTTTTGTCTCTTAACTGTATTATTCCCAAGGAATATGAAAAGACAATAGAAAACGATTATACCGGCAAAGTTGTTATTCATACCATTACAGAAAATGATATAGATTTTGGATTTTATTCAGATAAAAAATTAAACAGCAGCATTAAAGAAATTAAACATGTAGCTGGCAATGTATATAAATACACAATTGAATTAAAAGATCCGTTTGATTATGATGAAGTTTATTTAGGTATAAGCATAAATAAAACATTGGCAAAAGATCATGCGACATTTTTCTATATAAATAAAGCATCAATGCTTCTAGAAAAAAATAATAATTTCAGTGAATATATAACGGTTATAAACGGTGGCGGAGCAGTGTGCGCCATCTGTATTACTCTTCCTCAAATCATGAGAATAAACCGCATAAACATATTACCTTTTTCTCAATACCCGGTTAGCATTGAATCAATCCTGGCATATAAAACACCAACGCCAGAGACCGAACTTGAAAGACCTGTTGTTGTATTTTCCAATAACAACACCAACTTTGACATGACTCCATTTGAATATGGATTTGATAAAACAGAAGCAAGGTCGATCGTTATATTTATCAGACAACCTTCTTATACGGAAAATACCTATACCATAAGAGATTCTGTAAACAAAGATATAGAACTGTGGAACTTAATCGTAAACGAAGAATTTGACGCAAGCATCGCTGCTTTAATAAATGGCAGCAATGAAACTGTAAGCCAGGAAAGAATTGATGAAATAACAGGCATGGAAGAATACCTGAATAACTATGAAGATTATGTAAGAAGCACATTACAGTATCTTGATGATCTTAATAGCTATATTACTGATTATGGTATGTATGGGGCAGAATGGCGTCCGCCCATTAATCTTCCTGAATGGGTGTTAAATCTTCCCGAAGTTCAAGACGCAGCTGCTGTTGTAGAAGCGTCCAATGCTTTAGCAATAAAAGCTCAGGAAGACAGAGAACTCGATTACCAAAATAAGATGGAAGAATATGAAGTCAAATATGAGAAGTATCTTAAAGATAAAAGAGATAGAGAAAATTTAATTAATAAAGCTAGAAGACAGGGCTCAAGAATCGTTTATCATTAATTATTAACCAAATAATTCAACATATAAAAAATAAACATGGGGTGAAATAGTTGACGACTTATGTATGGCACAGTCAAACCCGTACGTGGACAAATACAAGCACTGGAGAGAAAGAATATTCCTTATATGGTGGAAACCCATCTGGGTTTGACCGCAGTACAGACATACTTATAGCATATGGCGAAACCAGGTCAAAAAAATATGACGTAACTTTTGTTTATCACGATAGTATGAATGCTTTCTTGAAAACATCTGAAGCCCAAAGAGCTAAAGATCTTGCTAAAAATTACCAGAATGGAGGTAAATAATTGGCACATTATGATAATTGGTACAATACCTCCACTGGAGAAAAGCAAACTATACCTGGATCACAAAATCCATCTGGTCCTGGTACGTGGACAACAAAAGAACCCCTGACCCCTATCAACAGATCAGGAGGCAGCAGCTCGAAAAAAAAACAGACCGTACACATACCTCCAGAACCAATAGCACCAGTAAAACCAGAACTATATGAACCAGACTTTGTTGAGTTTAACGCTTCTCTTCCATATTTCACCTATGATCCTCAAATTACTGTTAAAAAATATGAATACTTTTATGGTATCAAAGACATCAGCATAACCTGCAATGAATATGACCGGTCAAGCGTTTTTGTTTCAAAACCTATAATGGTTGATGGAAACATACTTAAAGTAGAGCTATACAGCGAGGAAGAGCATCCTGATCCCCCAAAAGAAATAGCTGATACAACCAAAAACATAACCTCAATTGAATATTATGTAACCAACTTAAAAGCACCTTCGGTAGACCAATGGATTCCAATACTTCCACAGGGACAAAAAATAATATACAGCGAAAAACTATTTATAAAAAATAACGAAGCCAAGACAAGATTTCTTGCATCTTTAGATCCAACAGACAAAATTACAATAAAGAAAAATAATATAGTTTTAAGCGAAAACGAGTATATTGTTTTTAATGATGTGAACAACAGAACTACTGTAATTAAATTTGTCGGAAACGATCAAAATTATATGTATATCAACAATATCTATACCATAGACTATATACCTGAAATGAAAATAATAGATCCATATGCAATAACATTTGACCAGAGTAATAGTTATATACAGGATGTAATAGAAACATTTGACGGCGCAGATATAAATTGTTCAGTTGAATTAAAACATGTACCGTATATTGATAAAGAACTTATTTACTCTACAGAAAATTATAATCCGAATACAAGCGATTACAGACCAATAGAAATAAATCTTAATGGAAATTTTAAAACCACAGGAGAAAATATAAAAGAAATAAAACCTTACTCATCTGACAATACGCCGTCAACCTACAATAAGACTGATTACATAACAATGACAGTGCCCGATCTAGATAATTATAGTACTGAATATCCAACAAACTTAAAATTCGAATATTACCACAGCGGTAAAAGAATATATTTTACCGAACCATTTAAATATGATGATTCAATTTCAAACAGTAGACTTTTCCACGGTACTGGAACAATAAGCGTTAAATATTCTTATATCGTTCCAAATATACTAGTAAAAATTATTTTACGTAACAACGATACTGCAGCGGTATCAAATATCACTCCGTTTCTTAAGAATTTTATTTTGAAAATATCTTACAGCAAGTAAGGAGTTACATTATGTTTTATCTTCCAGAAAGCAATATGATAAGAAACCAGGCTTATGTCTATAACAAATTAATGGCAGAAGAGCTAAATAGGGCCAAAAATAACAGCGATGTTTATAAAGTATTTAATAAATATATTAATGGCTTTTATAGCAACATTTATAAACCAGTTTTTAAAAAGAGATATGCAAACTTCAAAAACTTGCCAATTTCAGAGTTTTACAACCAAAACAACTCAGAAATTGTAATAGATCTTGAATTATTGTTCCAAGAATTTAATGGATTGAATGAATCAATTATTGATCTATTTAATGAACATCAGAATTTTAAGGAATATATTTATTCAGAGATAGATGAGTTAAACAGTTTATGCGCAGAATTTGCAGCCTTAACAAATATACCTATCGGCACCAGTATGATTACCATATGTGAGCAGTTTAACCGGTCAAACAATATTGATATTGAAAAAAGCACAGCAAGACATTCAGGCCAATATGGAATTATAACATTAGGTGTAAATTCTATCACAAATCATTCTGAAGCCGCAGAAATATCTATTGAAAACCATGGTTCAGACAATACAATTAACAACGGTTTATTTGGCGATAAACATATAGTCGATCTTATCGAACAAAAACCTAAACTCAGAAATAATAACTGCAGTGATCCAACCGCTATAATGGATGGTATGCCAGACACATGGTTTGAATATCAGATGATAAATATAGAAGACAAAAGCGATCTGATAAATTATGACCTGATTGACCTCTATTCTGACGAATATGGCGATGTATTATCACTTAAGGTATCTATAGACCTGAAAGACATAAAACAAATAAACTGGATCACATTAGATCCCTTTTATCCAATGAATGCACCAAAGAATATCCTGGTCAAAGCAATCAAGTTAAGCACCAACCAGGTTGACTATATTCAGGTTAATAAAGAACCAGTAACCGTAGTTGAAAATCTAAATAAATTTGCACAGACCTATAATTATTATGAGTCTACAGATATGAATTTAGAGAGCACTACCGGTAAAGGCGTATGGATCGTAGAACCTACTGAAGCAAGATATATAGACATATATATCGAGCAGCATTCGTCCTACAAAGAAAAGATCGGATTCGATAATAATTCGCGTATTATAAAGGCAGAAGAAGATTTTATCGAATATAAGACAGGTTGGAGATATTGCATCGGCATTAAGGATATAGATGTTTCCTCCTTTGAGTATAAAGAAGAAAGTATATTTATAAGCAAGGAATATACAACAGATAAACCTATCAAATCTGTAATGCTGGATACTATAGAAACCATACCTGAAGCCTTCATGTCTGATTTTAAAATGAAAAACAAATGGATACGATATTACGTCCAAATAAATAACGGACCATGGATGCCAATTTCTCCTTCATTAAGGCAGCCGGCCGGAGGCGAAAAATTATTAAGCAATATAGTTATAGAAAAAGCAGACGAACTTGCCGAATATATCGAAAGCAATAATATATTCCCGCCTAAAATTTATCGCATTAATCCATACAGACACGATAACAACGAAGGTACTCTCTATGAAGGAACAATTCTAACAGAGAATGAACCGAAAAAAATACGGCTGCGCGCTGTATTAAAAAGACCGTATGACAAAAAGAATTATACACCTATAGTTTATGGCTATACTTTAAAACTACTTTTTTAAGGAGCTTCATATGTCTATTGCAGAACTTAAAATCAATACCATCATAGAATCTGTCATAATGAAAAGATTCAAGGAAGGTAAATTCCCTGAAGTACATCAGATAACAAGTGACATATACAACAAGCTAAGAGATCTTGATTTGTATATGCCTGTATATTCCTTTGAAGAAGTAGTGTATGAAGACAGAGCACAAAGCGGAGTATATAACCGCATGCTTGATGAAATAGAAATCGATCTTTATATTCTGTATCATACGGCCATGGCTTTATCCAAAGCCTTAACCGATCATGTTGTTAGACAGTCGATAGAGCACGAGCAGCTAAAAAATGATCTCACCAATTTAAAAAATGAACTTAAAACCAAAATTTTAAGATCATCTAAAAGCGGACTATTAACCACCCTTTATGATGATTTTATAGATATGCAGAAGATAGATACAAGTAAAACAACCGCAAACGTAGATTTATCATCTCATGAGGTGAGAATATCAGCCAATTCAAATACAATAGATAAACTTTCGTTTGTAGCTTCAGATATCTATATCACAGGTGAAATATCAAAAATACCAGCTGCTTATCATGTTTCAACACAGGAAACTGGCAAACTATTAAATATTCTTTCTGACGCAGTAAACCAGAAATGGAACTTAAAAATAGAAACAAATACAAATGCTTCAATCAGTTATAATATATACCTACAGCTGCTAAGGGTAACCCAGTATCAATATATAAACGCAATTAGACTTTTATTGAATTCTCCTAAACCAACAAATGTACTTATACAAACTAGAAATACTATAGGAAATGGACAATATGAATGGATAGATCTTCCCGGGTATGGTAACCAGTCTATAGCTGACAGCTCTACATATGATTTATATTTCCAGGAAGAGTCTCCCATGTTCAGAATTATTTTAAGCAAAAATGAATGCGATGAAGTTGTAAATAATAAGTATATTTATCGTTTCGGTATAAACAATATTTCTTTTTACGGCAAGAAATATAGCAACAGGTCAGAACTCATATCAAAACCATTTGATATTACCGGTTTAAATTACGGTAAGGCTTCTATCGCTGTAGACGAAAAATTACTTGACGGCACAGACATTGAATATTATCTGTCAGTTGATGCGGATGACTGGATAAGGATGTCGCCGTCGCATTATGCTAATCCTGTATATAAACAATATCTTGATTTTAACAATCTGAAACATAATTCTGTAAATTTCAGGATTGAACCAGAATCTTCAACTAAAAATTTAATTTTGCCTTCGCTAAAAACCAATGGCATGGATTTTTATATGCTTGGAACCTTGTCTAAGAATCAAAAGATAGTAAAAGATACAGAGCAGCTATATGTTGGAGCAAATAACTGGTCTATACAATCTGCTGTAACAGGTTTAGATACAATTCCGAATAAAGACATCTTCGCATCTATATTTTCAACCATCAAAAATGTTTCCTATTCTAAAACCGATCAGTCTCTTTATTTGAATGTTACTGATCTTCCAAATGAACCTCACCTCTATAAGATTGTTACTAATGTAAAAAGTCCCAGCTCCAGAAACTATAATGTTGACATAGCCAAAAACGATGTAGAATATCTGATTATATTAAACAATAAAAATATAACCAACCAATATAACCAGATTGAGAGCATCAGTTTAAACCAGGGTATGAACAGTATTGTTCTTTATATATATAAACCGGAAGGATGTAACAATATTAACATAAACTTCGGTATTATATTAGAAGAAGGAAGTATGATACTTGCTAATGAAAATCCTATGACAAAAGTAAGTGTTTTTGATCTGCAGCAACGTATATCAGCAATATCACAAAAAGAATATGCAATTCATGAAATAGATGATGAATATATTATTATTCTAAACCACATAGCCAAGGATCTTGATTACATATTTGAATATGATTACACGGCCAAACAAATAAACAATATACGTTTTAAAGCTGTGCTTTTAAATAACAAACCCATAAACATTACGCCCACATTAAAAAGATATGCCATAAATATTATAAATTAAGGTCAAAGCAGGACTACACTAAATAAATATGGATTCCCTAAGTCATATCTACCAAGACAAAAATATTTCTTTGGTTTCCAAAGTGGAGATATGGTTAAAGCTATAGTTCCAAAAGGAAAAAACAAAGGGACTTTAAATGGCAGCGTAGCATGTAGAAGTACGGGAAGCTTCAATATTAACTTGATTAAAGGAAGAGTACAAGGAATTAATCACAAGTACTGTCAAATAGTGCAAAGATTTGATGGATACAAATACATTATAAAAAGGAGAGAAATGGAATTGTCGCATTCCTCCCACCTCTAAAAAGGTGGGCTTCCTGCGACTAAGTTCTGTGATTAAATGAATTACAAATTCACAAAGCCGGCATTGCCATACAGAGGTCCAACTGATTTGAATGATATGACTGTGTTGTTTAACAGCATTATACATTCGATTATAAAACTAAACAAAGTCTTAGATGGCGATACTGGTTATGGAATAATGATACAAAATAATCATCAGGCTTTGTGGGAAGGAAATGTTTCAACTATATATTCAAATATACCGGCTAATGTAATTATATGTAAAAACGGTGAAAGAACAGCTGTTAGTCTAACAGGACTATCTCCTTTAAGTGATAGTGGGATAATGAACAAAATAGACAAACTTATATCTGATACTAAAGATATGTTTAATTATGAATATAGAAATTAGGAGAATATTATGATACCTACTTCTGATTACAACGAAAGTATTTTGTACGGGGCAAAGAATTCAAGAGAAATGTTGAAAATATTTGATAATATCCATTATGATATGTCAAATCTCTTTTACGTTGCTTCAACTTATGAGCAGGCCATAAAAAGCAATATGGATGCCCTTATCCTGCAAAACTATTTTCTGCAGATGAAAGTAAACGATCTTGAAAAATCCATATCAGACCTTCGTAATGATATAGATTCTAATACGGCCGGAGGCTTTAAAACAACCACGCTTAAATTTGATTCAAATTACATATTGACAACAAATAACCTGCAAGCTGTTCAAATGGACGTTAATCACGGATTTTCTACTCTTCCATATAAACAAATAAGTAAAACCAATGCCTCATATAACGGAAAAACCTATATATATCCTTCTTTAAAAGTAGATGTAGATATTATAAAAGATGGATTGGCAACACCGGTAAACGATTCTCTCACCAATTTAAATAAAATTTTTGACGGCAGCAACTCTTCTTACTGGCTCTATTATGTTGACTATGATATAGATTCAGATATAGAAGAGGTAATGTTCCAGGTTTCTGTCGACCTTCCTGTTAACGTGAGCAATAATCCTTTCATAAACGCTCTTACTATAAATACCATGCCAGAATATTCAATGGACATAGTTAAACTAGTCTATCTTGATCCAACTCACAGAAACATATATGAGTTTGATCATTTTCCTGTTGATGGCATAAAAAACAGTTCAAGGCATATATTTACTCTGCCGAATACTGAAACCTATTCCATAATAGCTGTATTCAGACAACCGTATTATTTTATCCAAAACAATAAAAAACGTTTTTATTTTGGTATCCAGGATATAGGTGTTTATTTTTATGATTATTTATCAGAATATGCATACGCACTATCAAAGCTAAGTACAACTAAAAATTTAAAAGTAATTAACACTCCAACAGTAAATACAGCTCCTGGAACACCAACCAATATAAAAAACCTGGTTAGTCACGAACTATTTTTACCGGATGAAAATGGGTACGTAAACATTTCCCCGGGACAATCAATAGTTGAATTTGGACAGGAGATCCGAGGTCTTTATAATCAAGCATACATCTTAACCAAGATCGAAAGAAACGTTCAAACTGTCCCTATTATTCGTGACATAACAATACAATATGCCACGTTATTCTAGTGAGGAGTGCTTGTGACAATGGAAAAAGAGATCGAAATGTTGAAAGAGGGTTTTGATCAAAAACTAGACAAAATGGAAGCTAACATGACTGCACAGATAACCAACATGGGACTGCAGCTTGAAAAATACTGGGAGTCGAGTAACAGAGCTTATGAGTCAAATAGTAAAACCATTGAGAAAATTTCTTGTATATTACAGGAGTTTCAGGTAATGGTAGCCAGATCCTATGTTGATAAAGATATGATGGGACATTTGGAAGAGGAGATAAAAGACAGAATAGACTTAATTGAGGGAAGAAATAGTAAAGAGATGAATAGACTGGAAAAAAGCATAACAGACTGTGCTAAAGAAAATAAAAATGAAATACTTAGACTTGAACAAAGCATAGCAGACTGCTCAAAAGATAGTAAAAAAACTATAGGATGGTTAATCGGTATAGCTATAGGTTCTCCATCTGTCGTATATACCATATACAATCTTATAAAAGCGTTTGCAGGAAACTGATAAACGGAGGTTAGATCATGTATATTGAAAATGCACCGTCTCCAAATTATTTCAACGGGAGAAATGGTAAGCCAATCATCGCTATTGTAAACCACATTACAGCCGGTAATTATCCCGGGTGCTTAACCTGGATGCGCAATCCACAGGCAAAGGCATCTGGTCATTATCTTGTCACCAGAAAAGGAAGAGTATTCAGACTGGTTGAGGACAAGAACGCTGCCTGGCACGCTGGATTTTTAAACAAACCTAAATGGAAATTAAACGATGGTACAAATCCAAATTACCGTACAATCGGAATAGAGCATGAAGCCCTTTCCGGTCAGGGTTTAACTGAAGAACAATATCAGGCTACCCTGGAATTACACCGTATACTAGTTAAACAATACAATATACCTATAGACAGAGACCATATACTTGGACATTGTGACATAGACAGCGTAACCAGAGTTAATGACCCGGGTAATGCCTTTCCATGGGACAGGCTGTATGCCGATCTTAAAAAGCATAATTACAGAGTTGTGCCTGTTGCAGTAAGCAATCAGGTCGTTAATGGGCTTCTGATAAACGAAACAACCTATGTTCCGGTAAGACAGATCGCCGTAGCTTTAAGCCAGACGATACAATGGAATGATGATTTGAATGTTGTGATAATCGGCAAACCTACTGTAGCACTTAAAGCTGCACCTGACGGAAGTGCAAATGTTGCAGTAAAAGATAAATTGCTTGAAGCAATTATAATTAATGATTTGTCTTATATACCTGTAAGGCCGTTCGCAGAATCGCTTGGTAGAATAGTTGACTGGGACGGAATGGCGCAGCGCGTGAATATTCTATAAAGGTGGTTATACAATGGAACTTGAATTTGATGAGGCGCTACTATATATAACTTTATACGTAACTACACTTGGAATTATCGTAGAAGCCGTATACCAAAAACTTAAACCGCTCTTTGACGGAGACAAAGAAACAAGCATAGACATAAAAGATGAAATCCTTCCATTAGTTATAGGTGTTTTAGTAGTTCTAGCTTTCTATCCAACTTCTATTTTTGGCTGGCTTCCATTTTATCCTCAATGGCCCTGGCTTGATGTTTTACTCACTGCTTTAATTATAAGCCGCGGTGCTAATCTTTCACACGAAACCTATAAATCATTTGGTTCATTTATAGAAGGACTAATTGGAAGGGTTATGAAACGTTTTTAAAAGAGGTGAACAAATATGATAGACTTTAAACTTATACCACTGGGAGCAAAACCCAGTCCTCCAGACGAAAGAGACTATCCGATAAGCCGTTTGGCAGCAACCGTAAACGTATTTCCAGATAATTTTATAATTCCATATGCACACACTATTAAATCACAAGGAGCTATAAGTTCTTGTGTTTCTCACTCTTTATCGTATTGCAGGGAAATCGTAGAAGAAAAACAAAACAACAAATATATTGAATTCTCAGATGGTTTTATTTATGCAAATCGTGAGTCTTCTGATTATCAGGGAGAAGGTATGTATCCTCGCGAAGCTTTGAATAGTCTTAAAAAGTATGGGATCGTACCAAAAGAAGTTTTTCCATATAACGATTTATATCCATTGTTAAGAAATCGTTTAAATGCAAACAGATCTATGTATATGGAAAAAGCAGAGCCCTATAAAATCAGCTCATATTGTAGACTATATTCTGCTAATGAGATAAAGAATGCTTTAATGCAATTAGGTCCTGTTACTATTACACTACCAATGTATATGTCTTTTTATAACTCTGGATACGTCATTAAACGACACAATCCAACCGAGAAATTGCTTGGATACCATCAAGTAACTATAACAGGATGGAAAAATGTTAATGGGTTAAGCTACTGGATGATTCTTAATTCCTGGGGTAATACGTGGGGAGATAAAGGTTTTGGCCTGCTTGATCCAACTTACGAAATAACAGAAGCATGGTCTATTACCGATAATATTCTTCCTCATCCAGAAGTCCAACCTGAAAAACAAAAATACTGGAGAGTGCAACTTGGTGCATTTGCAGTAAAAAGAAATTGCGAAAAACTGCAGAATGAGCTTGGCAAAAAAGGTATAGGAACTTACATGGTTTTTATAGACAACCTTTATAAGTTGCAGTTAGGAGCATTTGCTATTAAAGAAAATGCTATTAGAAAACAGCAGGAAATGATTAATATGGGATATTCCACATATTTAATTAACTATTAAAAGGAGGATGTAACATGGAATTTGAAGTCATTAAACCGATACTTGAATTGTTATTCCAATGTTTGCTTTATGGTGTCATCAGTGGTGTCGGTATCTTCGTAGTGAAGATTATCAAACAGTATAACCTGGAAAAAGAAATTATGATTTTAGTTGAAGCAGCAGAAATGATATTCATTGGCGAAAAAAGAGGGGAAGAAAAGAAAGCATATGTACTAGGCAAGATCAAAGAAAAATTCCCGAAAATTGACGAAGAATACCTAAATTCTTTGATCGAGTACTTTGTTTTTCAGATTCAGTAATGTATAATATATTATAAGAGACACGCAAGTGCCTTTCACTAGGCACTTGTTCTATCTTAAAAATCAGAGGAGGAAGTAAACGTATGGCCAATAAATTACCTGATAACATCGTAAACAGTTTAAAAGAGCCGATACCCGATTTTTTATATAAGGTAAGAGAAATCAAGAAGCAAGACGTAAAATATATTACAGGCAATACAATTATCAATAAATTAAACGATGTCTTCGGATATAGCTGGAGTTTTGAAATTGTTCATAAAGAAGTTATTCAATCACTTCCGCATGTTATAGAATATAAAGACGGTACATCAAAAGAATACCCACAAAAACCATATGTAGAAGTATTGGGAAGGCTTACAATACCTGAATATGGTATTACCAAAGAACAATATGGAACCAAACAACTCTTAGGTACTGCCAGTGATCAGGAAGGTGCGACCAAAGCGGCAGCCACAGATGCACTTAAAAAGTGTGCCAGTATGTTTGGTATTGGTATTGAAGCAGATGATTTCGACGATAATAACGAACCTGGATATAAATCAGAACAACCAAAATATGAAGAGATAACACAAACACACACGAGAACAGCATCTCCTGAGTCATTAAAAACCGAACAACCAGCTTCGCACCAGGAAACATCAATACAAATTGATTGGAACCCGAATGAAATAAATCGTCTCAAAGAATATAAAGCACTTCTAGGAATCACCGAAAACTCACAAATGGGGCCTTATATCAGAGAGTTTTTCGATAACCCTAATGCAACGCTAAATGATATAACCCCTGACAACATTTCTAAATTCAATCAATATATGAGAAAAAAAGTAGAGGAAATCTAGACCACTCTGTGTGGTCTATTTCCTCATGGGAGAAAGAATATGTTAAACGAGTATGATATAGACGATATTACACAATTATTTTATAGAAAGATAAATAAAAATATAGATTGCAAAGCAGTAAAAAATGAAGTTAAAAACATGTTTGTAGATAAAGAAGAGCCAAAACATATCATTGAAAGATTCTATGATGCGTTTGTAAATACCAGTAATTTCGATGTAGCTAATTTTAACCAGATGCTTGAAATGTTGAGTGAAAAGAATCTTATAATGAGAGAAAGATTTTATTATCACCCAGCTCTTCAGCATTCTAATAACAGAGTGAAGCTTAAGCAGGATGAAAACGGATATTTCGTAGAAGAAGATTGTGACTTCTTCTATATAAGAAACTATAAATATTTTGATCTAGATGATGTTCTAGAATATTACTATAAGAAATTTAAACCAAGAGTAGAATATAGAAAAAGAGATATAGCTGTTGTAGATAAACTGTATGATTTATGTTTCTGCGACCTAGATTGGGTTTTATACGTTGTAGATATAGCACACGAAGCCTTCCTGGAAAACAAAATGCGTCCACCTGATTCTCCCGTATTTCTATATTCTCACATTGAGAATGCAAAGAATTTATTGGAATCGAGGGTTAATATATGCAAACAGAACAACATAGACAGGGAGATTTGTATGATGATATAGAAAAATGGGTGGAGTGCGGAGCTAATAATAACGGTCATTTTAGAAGAAACATTATGATTAAACCTAAAGACGTAAATAAGTTTAGGTTCGCCAATGATAATATAGGCGTATTTTGCACTCCATATATTTATTCATCAAGAGACCAAAAAGAAGCTTTTGTCATATCTGATTTTTATCTGGATCTTGACGGAGAAGACTTGAAACAAGTCCTACAAGATTCAATTCGTATAATCAACTACCTATGGAAGTTATACGAAATTAAACCTACTGATATGAAATTTTATTTTTCTGGCTCAAAAGGTATTCACATAATGATACCTAAAGAAATATTTGATATACAATACCGTCCTGATTTAAATGCTATTTTTAAATTAATGGCCGAAGAAATAAAAACTAATACCAGTAGCAATACTATAGACACCAAAATATATGATAAACGTAGATTATTTAGACTACCAAACAGTGTACATGAAAAGAGCCGGCTATATAAAATACCATTAACTATAGAAGAAATAGTAAACCAGGATATAAAAGCTATATATAAAATGGCTGAGTCGCCAAGAGCTATTCTGTATACGGAACCTGTACTTATAAAAGCAGCGGCCAATAATTTCACTTCTTACAGCAGAAGAACCGTAAGACCCAAAAACGTAATTAAGAGACCAATAAACGTAGACGAAAGTTATACACCGCCATGTATTGAAAATATATTAAACAACATAACTAAAATGGGTAGCAGAAATGATTCGCTAGCAGCGTTAACTTCTTTCTATTACCAGAAGCATTACTCACTTGATACGGTAGTAGAAATGGTATCTAACTGGGGAAGTAAAAATTGCGATCCACCTATAGAGGAACAAGAAATCATTACTACGGTCAATTCTATGTATCACAACGGATATAAAACCGGGTGCACCTGGATGAAAAACATATCAGATTGCAGCCCTGATTGTATTTTTAGACGTAGAGCAAGAGGTTAAGGGGATGTATAAATGTATTTAGTAACAAACAATGAACAAAAAGAGATGCCAGACATTATAACTGAAATGATAAACATTATAGACGATGTTGATCAGTATACAAGAAATAGAAGTGAAATGGGTGGTTTAGACTGGGGCATGGAATGTTTTAACGATGCATTTGAAGGTCTTAATCCTGGTATGCACCTGATAGCTGGAGCACCTAATACTGGAAAATCATGTCTTTGTTTAAATATGGCCTGGAACATCGTAAAGGCAAATAAAGATACAGAAAACCCTGCATACGTTTTATATATGGGTTTAGATGATAACACAAGAGAGCTGCTACCACGAATAGTCGCAATGGACCAAAGAATACCTGTAAGTGTGGTATCAAAACCAAGAAAATATGCAAAAATTATGAATATGCAGCCGGCACTAATGAGAAGAGAGGAGGGAATAAAAAATCTAAAAGAAAACATTCCTTATTTTAAAATTATAGATCAATCTTATGCACCAGGAATAAACGATATTGAAACGATAGAAAGAGTTATAAAGCGCCATATAGCTGAATTAAAAGATATAAATCCAAACTATAAAATGGTAGTGTTTATAGATAACTTTCATAATATAAATTCTGAAATTGGATATTATAGCGATGATAAGTCTAAATTCAACTATATATCTGGACAGATCGGCGAGATGTGTACTTTATATGACATGCCAATTATATGTACGGCTGAAGTACAAAAATCTCAGGGAGCGCATAGATTAATTACAGGTGCAGTAAGAGAAGGTTATAAAATTGAGTACGACGCTAAAGTCGTTATGCTTTGTTACAACGATGTCGGCATGAAAGGGGAAAGTGCCAATTTATATTGGGAGCAGGAGGGCTATAACGAAAAGCGGCCTGTATTGGAAGTTAGAATAGGCAAAAACAAAATCTCAGCTTTTAAACGAACGATGTTTTTTGAATTTGTTCCTGAGATGTCCTATATTAGACAAGCAACTCCATCAGGCAGTATACGATATGCACAAATGATCGGAGGATAGCCCTTATGATTAATTTTAACAGTAAGCTGCCAAAATATTGTATGGTATGTGGCCAACCTATTGAATGGTTTAGTGAGATTTCATACGAACAATACCAACAGGAATATGAATACGGTATACATTCAGAATGCTTAAGGAGAGCACTTAATGAGAAAAAACGTAGACAAAGTGGCCGAGTGGATAGAATGCCCAATCAAAAGTCTGATTTTAGAGAAACAAGATAACAAGTCTCTGGTCAACTTAAAAAGGGTTTTCCTGCATTATTACTATTCGATGCAATATTCACCAAGAAATAAGACAGAAACCTATCTTAAGAAATGGTACTCCAAACTTGAAAAAAATCCTATGACGCCAGAAGAAATCATTGTATCTAAATGTAAAAACAAAAAGATCGTTGATAACATTATGGCTGCAGAAAGAATTCATGAGTTTTGCGAAAAGGAAAATAAACGTAATGTTATTCCTATTGCGGTCGAACAGAAATATAATATTAAGATCGGCAAGATATTTATAACCGGTACAATAGACGTAATTAGAGAAGTAAACGAGAATAAACATAATTATTTGGAAATTGTAAAATACAACACGGACGAATTTGTGCCTAATAAACACGCTCTTGATTATGATTTTAGTTTGACTATGGATGTTATGGCTTTCAGGAGGCTTTTTCTTAAGAAGGAAGATAGAGTAGTTGTCCACCACGTTGCTACAGGAAATGAAATTGTAATTAAAAAGGAAGATTACCAGATTAAGTGGCTACAAAAAACTCTGTCTATTGTGGGAGATGAAATGGCGAATGGAAGTGCATACCCGAAGTATACCAAGAAGTGTGGAATCTGCGAATGCAGGAAGGAATGCGAGAAACTTTTGAAAGGAAAATAAGTTAAACTTGATGCGATACCTTGTAAGGTTAGTAACTCCGCCAAACGGAACAGCACTAGACCCATTCGCAGGAAGTGGAACGACAGGAGAAGCATCAGTTAAAGAAGGTTTTGACGTTATTATGATCGAGCAATCAGAGAAATATTTAGATTTATTCGCTATGGAGGGCAGATGATGAACACAAAAGTTATGTTTTCAAGTAAAACCGATGACTGGGAAACTCCGCAGGACTTATTCGATAAACTTGATCAAGAATTTGAATTTAACTTAGATGTATGCGCTACACGGGACAACCGTAAATGCAAAAATTTTTATGCCAAAGAATTAGATGGCTTAAAACAGGATTGGCATGGTGTTTGTTGGATGAATCCCCCTTACGGCAGAGAGATAGGTAAATGGGTGCAAAAGGCATACGAAGAATCGCTAAAAGGATCAACAGTTGTTTGCTTATTACCTTCAAGAACAGACACAAGGTGGTGGCATGACTACTGCATGAAGGGCGAAGTTAGATTTATCAAGGGCAGGCTAAAGTTTGGCAACAGTAAAAATAGTGCGCCTTTCCCAAGTGCAATAGTAATTTTTAGGGAGGGATCCAAATGAACTTACTCAAACGTCACTACAACCACACCTACTGGCTGAAGAAGGCGAAGGAATACGGAATACCGACCGAGGGCAGAGAGGAACAAGCACGGAAGGAAGCAGAGGCACGGTGGAGGCGAGAGTATAGGAGGAAGGAGCGGGGATAGTGGCAGATGTTAAGTGGATTAAAATTACTGTCAATATGTTTGACGATGAAAAGATACGCATTATTGAAAGTATGCCAGATGCTGATGTGATACTGGTTATCTGGATTAAACTTCTGACTTTAGCGGGTAAAAACAATACCAACGGCTTCATCTTCTTATCTGAAAACATACCATACACTGATGAAATGCTTTCAACAATTTTTAACCGTCCACTTAATACAGTCAGGCTAGCGTTACAAACATTTAAACAGTTCGGAATGATTGATTATGACGAAAAAAACTTCCTCTATTTAGTGAATTGGAATAAGTACCAAAACATAGAAGGGTTAGAAAAAATAAGAGAGCAGACAAGGCAAAGAGTGGCTAAACACCGAGAAAAGCAGAAAGTATTAAATAGTAACAGTAACGCTACAGTAACGTTAAGTAACGCAACAGAAAAGAATAAGAATAAGAATAAGAATAAGAATAAAGAAATATATATAGAAATTTTTGAAACTTACACAGATAATCCTGAACTCCTTCAAACACTTAATGACTTTCTTAAAATGAGAAAGGTAATTAAAAAAGAAATGACAGAACGTGCTATAAAAAGTCTGCTCAAAAAATTAGATAAGTTTGCAAGCACAGATGAAGGTAAAATAGCAATTCTTGAACAGTCTATTATCAGTAATTGGGCAGATATATATGAATTAAAAGAAAGTAAATCTAAAAAATCATCAGGTCTACTACCTCACGAAAGAGACTTAGAAGGGAGGTAACTCATGAATTTTACCGATACCGAAGCAGAAAGACGGGTTTTAGCCACAATGATGCACAATGAGACCGCTTGTATTGAAACACTTGACACACTCACAGACAACGATTTTACTACAACTTTTCACCGAGATTTATTCTTACTAATTCAGTCCTTATATATTCGTAACATTCGCCCTACCTATGTAGAAATCCTCAAAGAAGGAGGCAAATTAGGATTCGTTAAAGGCACGAAAACACTAGAAGAACTCAAATACATAGCTGACAACTACATAGATACCGAAAACCTCCACTACTGGTTAAGCGAAGTCAAAAACGCTAGTAAGGGCAGGGCAACCGTAGAACTACTAAAGAAATACACCTATGCGGTAAACAAGGACAATCTCGACATTACCGAACTCATAACCAATATGGGCAGCGAGGTATATAACCTGGCGGTAGAATCTTCCGCAGAAAAGATTGATACACCGCAGGAAATTGCAGAATTAGGAATCAGCCTTCTCAATGAGCGAGTGGAAAAGTACCGCAGGATGCAAGAGGACTCCAGATTATTAGGGGAAGTGCCGCTTGAAGGTGTACCGATGGGAATACCTACTCTTGACAGAATGACATTAGGACTTAAACCCGGAGACTTGGCAATCTTAGGCGCTCAGACAGGGCATGGAAAGACGGCCTTTGCGCTCAATGTTGCCAAGGCCTCTGCTCTAGACTTTGGCGCCAACATTTTGTATGTCAACACCGAAATGAGCAAGCAGCAGATAGCCCGTAGGTGGGGAGCGATTTTATCTGAAGTTGCCTTATCTCAGATTCAAGCCGGTAGCGTGACCAACGAACAACGGGAGACAGTGGTACAAGCCTACAATAGGTTAGCAAAGTCAGGCTTTTACCCTATCTCTGTTCCTAATTTGACCCCTGCAAAATTAGAAATACTGGCTCGTAAAGGGAAAATGCAACACGATATACGGTTACTCATTCTTGACTATGTAGGCAGAATGGAGAAAATCACAGCTGATATGCAGGAATGGCAAGTATTGGAGCAGATTATTAAGTCTATGAAAATTTTGGCGCAGACACTAGAAGTAGCCTGTCTGGTGTTGGTACAGCTTAATCCCGACGGTACATTGCAGGGCGCAAAAAGAATGGAAAACGAGTGTGACCTGATGCTGAAATTATTGCCTGTTAGCGAGGAAGGGAAAGGCAAAATGGAAGAAGCGATGGGCAAGCGGTTTACCGATTTTAATTATCGCATCTTTATAAACAAGGCAAGAGACACGGAAAGCGGAATTAGCATTCCCATTGTGTTTGATAAAACCGTTCAGATCATGCGAGAAGCAGAGGAACTCAAAGACGGTGTTACTGCGATGAGTAGGTATTACGGAGCAAGGGAGGGATAGCGATGGCTGAATTTTCGCAAGAACGAACCGGCACGGGAACCCAAGAGTGGGCAGATATAAACTTTAATATTGCCCGTGGTTGCCCTCATAATTGCCTTTACTGTTACGCAAGAGCAAACGCTTTGAGATTCAAGCAGATAAATAGCCGTGATGAATGGGAAACAGAAACAATCAACTTTAAGGCAGTCAATAAAAAGTGGGGTAAGAAAAACGGAGTTATTATGTTTCCAACTACCCATGATATAACTCCAACTAACATAGATGCTTGCATTGTAGCCTTAAAGAATATACTTGTTCCCGGCAACAAGGTTTTAATTGTGAGTAAACCGCATATGTCATGCGTTGAAAGGTTATGTGCTGAATTAGAGCCATGGAAAGAGCAGATATTATTTCGCTTCACAATAGGGAGTCTTAATGAATCAATATGCTCCTTTTGGGAACCAGGCGCACCATCACCGGCAGAAAGATTTTGCGCACTTAAATATGCCTTTAAACAAGGCTTTCAAACTTCTGTAAGCATAGAGCCAATGCTTGAAGGTCGCCATGAAGCAACAGTTACCTTTGAAATGGTGAAAAAATATGTTACTGATACCGTTTGGATAGGCAAGATGAACAAAATAAGAAATCGTGTTGATATGAGCAAACAAGATAACCGGTTTATGGTTGAGTATATTGAACGGCTACAAAGCGATAAGGAGATTTTGCAGTTAGTTGAAAGATTAAAAGACGAGCCAAAAGTTAGATGGAAGGATTCTATTAAGGCCGTCATACAAAAACAGGGGGAGGAATAGCCATGATTGATAAAGAACATGGAGAATTTATTTTATCTTGTGATATTTGCGACGAAGAAGTAAGTGGCTTTGATGATTTTTATGATGCAGTTGACTATAAAAAAGACAATGGCTGGAAAAGTAAAAAAATAAAGGGCGAGTGGAACGATGTTTGCCCAGAGTGTCAGGAGGGATAGAGCATGTTATTAGCTATAGACCCTGGCAACGAACAGTCAGCATATGTGTTGATGGACGAAGATTTGAAGCCACTCCATTTTGGCAAGTTAACGAATGACGAATTATTAGGAATGATTATGCATGGTGATTTTAAATTTGTCGCAAACGTAGCAATAGAGATGATCGCATCATATGGCATGCCAGTAGGTGCAACGGTATTTGAAACATGTCTGTGGATAGGGAAGTTTATCCTAGCGGTTGATATCTTTTACGGCATAGACGCAAATCTTATCTACCGCAAGGATGTAAAAATGAACCTTTGCGGAACCACGAAAGCCAAGGACGGGAATATAAGACAAGCACTTATAGATAGATTCGGGGAGGTAGGGGTAAAGAAGGCTCCAGGCTGGTTTTACGGTTTTAAAGCTGATATATGGGCCGCTTACGCCGTTGGTGTGACTTATCACGATATGAAAAGGGAGGTAACGCCATGATTGACTACAAAGACCCCAAAGCAGTATTAGAGGTGTGCGGCAAGGCGACAGAGGGGCCGTGGATAAGAAGCAGATTTGGCTTTAATATCCTGACTCATGACAGTGAATTAAGTACATGCACTCAAAGATATACAGGAAAAAAACGGCCAACAGAAGGAGAAATTGCGGTTATGGAAGCAAACGCAGATTTCATAATACTTGCCCGAACTGCTCTTCCCTATTGGGTAGAAGAAGCGGAGAGGCTGAGAAAACTTTATTCAGAACTTGTTGAAAAAACTCTTAAGATTAACGGGATAATACCTGCAATACATCTTTGGACCTGTATATTCTGCGGATTCCCGAACCTTCAGCGTCACGAAGTCTGCGAACGGTGCGGAAAAGAAAGGCAGGGATAAGGATGGAAGTAATTAATGTCGGTCTTTATGGCGGTAAAGGTCTATTTGGTGGGAGAGAAACCCCGCTCGAAGCATCTGTTATTTATTGCGATAAATACGAATCCTGCACTTATTATAAAAACAATCAATGCCTAAAGGTAAGGTCATTTCTGGCTTCTGGATGTAAATATGGGCGAGTAAGCAATGTTAAAGGGTATACAAGCCGTGCGGCTAAATATTACGGTTTTAAAAAGGAATGGCAGAACCATGAAAAATACAGCCAACTAAAATACCCTCCACAAAAATTAGGTTTAATAGGTGATGAAATAGTTTTCCCTTACCCATTTATCCGTATTACAGAGAACGAAAATGGTGATTTAAAACTGAGCGCTCCTGGTTTTGGTTCAAACATAGCTTTTATCAAGAAAGAAAAATTCACTACTGAACTGATAAAAAGGATATGCGGTTTTCGCCCTTATGCCATAATGGGCGGTGTAATTACAGATTATCAAAACAAAATAGTGCCGTTATTTCTTTCTCACTTAAAAGAAGTTTGCCCGGATAAATACGAAGAATTATGCGAAGAAAATAGCGAACTTATTAAGGAAGTAAGTTACGTTGGCAGGAAGGCATTATTAAAAACAATTAATCCGTCTGATGTTTATTACAAAAGCAGTGGTTATACACAATTTAATGAGAAATGGCATTGGGATGGGGAGAAACTCAATTATTCGTCAGGTTATGTTCATGGTTTCAATGTTACAAAAGATTATGAAATCGACTTAATTAGAATTATCCCATCAGATAAATCCGTTATCACAATTTCAAGTAATGAGCAAGTCTCTGATAAAACGATATTTATTGATTAAAGGAGGCGGTCTGATGCTAATAGCCGGAAATAGAAACGGGACCCTCGTAAACAACTATTGGACCAAGCTTGACAAGCTCAACCGCGAACGGGCTGCCGAAGTAATCAAGCTGCGGGAAAAGGAGCAGCATGAAAGTTACGACAGGGCCGTAAAACCCTACATAAAGCCAGCAACCGAAGCACCCAAGAAAAAGGTGATCCGTAAGAAGTACGATCATGACCTTTTCACGACCCACGGAGAAAAGATCGCCGAACTGTATAAGCAGGGAAGGAGCAAGCGGCAGATAGCCTTACATTTTGGCATATCTCAGCACACGGTCAAGCGGATAGTAGTCAGGCTGGGACTGGAGAAGGAGGAATAGCCATGGCATTATTTTCTCAGGGAAACTTGGAAGCCGTAAACAATAAAATCAGAATATGCACCAAATGCCATCAAACCTTAATTTTTAGCGAACAGGACGGGTTTTGCTGCCCGATATGTCATAGATGCTGGCTGCCACAAGACGAAGCAGACAAGACCTACACGCACCCTGCCGCAGTTTACCGGGGCGGCGCAGTTGTCTACAAAGGTACTAGCAAAGGCAGGAAGCGGAAGAAGCCGCCTAAAAAGACAGATTGGGCAGGTATGTATGGAGATAGTTGATAAAAATTTAAACACAAGAGAGGGAAAACTATTAGCTTAAGCGGGAAAACTCGCTACGGGGCAAAATATTAGCAGGGACTAGAAAGGACCGGAGAAATCCGGCCCTTTTAAATATTACACCGTATATTTGTCTGGATTGTTTAAAAAAGTGCTGTTTTTTAAACTATTTCTCTCCCTTCGGCTTTGGCTAGGGCTTGCTTGGCCGCAACAACTAGCTTATCTGAATAACAATAAGGAATTACCCCAGACTCAATAATTGCCTTCAATGCCTCATACATTTCAGGGCAAGCGGCGATTAGGTAAGAGTTTGCTTCAACTTCTCTATCTTCTGACCCCATATGATATAGCGGTTTTGCGATTCGCCTTTCCTTCGTGCGAATTTCGGGGATGCTGCCATAGGTTTTCTCAATATACCATTCTCCCTTTGTGTAGTTCATCCCTTATTTCCCTCCCGTCAAATATTTGATAAGCCAGCGTAAAAAGTAGTCAAATCTAATTTTAATCAGCCCCCTCTACCATTCTTGACCATTTACTCGTCTCCTCCAAGCGAAAAATCTTTCACACTCCATCTGCATCTTTGTATAGGCAGGATAAATAGGACATTCATAAGTAGGAGAATCGCCGGCATAGATACAATCTTTGTCATTGTGGCGACATATTGCTTGCCCGTCCTTGTATTTTCTTGCTTCACAATATGGCTTGGAGGAGAATAAGCTCTTTCTAGCCATTTCCCCGCCTCCTTTCTATCTCCCGGCACTCTATTTCCTCCAGTTTGACGCTGATCGCCAGGATTATAAACCCGGCTACCAAAAATACTGATAGCCCCTGTATCACTAAGAAAAAGTCCTTAAGCATATTCTTACCTCTTTTCTTTTAGAATTGTACGAGGTAAACTATAACTGTAAAGCTATTTACCCCGTTTCTCTGGATTAGCCCTGTGTGCAGCAGGGCTTTTCTGCTTTAATATCAATCTGTAATTGATAAAGTTTTATTAATTCATTTAAAGCCTTTAATTCTTCCCTATATTGCAGTATCTTTTTATCGTCTTTAATATAGGGATTAAAAGCAGGGTGTTTATCCATTTCACTCCATGCTCTTTCCAATAACTGCTCAAAATATGGCTTATCATGTTTGATATTTTTCCTGAATTTTTCGTGATATTTTGCCTTTATTTTATCAATCATCTTTCCTACCTCCTTATTTTTACTAATTTCCTCAACGCTCGGTCCTCCTTGATAATCAACTAAAACTTTGTTTATGCCGTCCTTTAATTTCTCACTCAACCCTATTGATTTTATATCCATTTCTTTTAACACTTCTTTTGCCGTTCTTTTTGCTTCCTGCTCTGCCAGGATTCCCGCTAGTTCTTTTATGGCCGCTTCATTGAAAATATTCTGAAACATTCCTTTCCACTCCTTTCTTAATCCAATAAGCACCGCCCCTTTTTAGGTAGGCTTCTAATTCCCGACCTCCTTAATTTTTAATCCTGCTACTAATTTTTGGTTTGCTCGGCTGTATGTTGCCGTTGACACTCTTTGCAATTCGATCATTGCTGTCTGATCACCATGCCATGTTTTCGATTTTTTGTCATAGACAAAACCCGCATTTTTAAGTAATTCCTTAGCATTATAAGTTGTTCCAGATATTTCATACATTTTAAGCCCGTTGACTCTTTCCATTCCAATTCCTCCTTTTAATTTAATATCTCTTTTAATACGTTCCTAAAATATCTGTCTTTATTGGCTGGAATAGTAGCTGCATATGCTACCTGGTTTTGAAGTTTCCAGCTTACGCCTAATTTATCTAATTCAGTAGCATAAAGTTTGAATTGCTCAGTAATTTCTTTTTCTCCTAATTCGCCCTGTTCTGCTCTTACTTTAGGAGCAATTTTACACCAAAAGTATAATCCTTCTAATTCCTGGTACTGTTTACTGTTTAATTTCATTCTCAATTCCTCCTTATTTTCCTTTCAGATAGGCTTCGAGGGCCTTTCGCACAACATCCGTCTTTGTTTCGCCTGTTTCCTTCAGGTAGGCTTCCAGCTTTTCGCCGAGTTCTGCCGGTATCCTGGTATAGAGATTGTTCGTTGCTTGTGCCATTTTTGTTGACCTCCTTTTGTTTTGTTGTCCTTCTGGCTTGGTACTTCGCCGCCCTATTGCTCAAAGGCCGGTTGCGGTGCTGTTTCCCTTGCCTGTGAATACATCATAGCATGCCTGCACGCATGCTGTCAACAAAATATCAAAAAAAGTTTTCGACAAAGCTGTGAGCCTTAGAGCAGTCGGGGAAAAAAGTTTTAGACAAAGATGTGCTCTTGACAAATATACATTTTTTGCTAGAGTATAGTTGATAGCTGTTTCCCCTGGGAGCGGCTATTTTTATGTCCATGCAAATCTACAATAGATATTATATATAGTGGATTTACATGGCCAAATAACAGTAAATGCCGTAATAATGCGGAGTAGAGTGCAAAACAAAATTGCAATTTACCCCGCTTTTTTGTTGCCTTTTTTACCTTCAGATTGCACAAAAGGAGGACTGATAAATGCAAAAAATAACTACCTATATAGATGAGGATTCGGGCGAAGTTCTGAGCCGGAAACAGCACGGAGTCGGCAAAAGATTTGACCCGGAAAAAGGCTATCTATTCCGTAATCAGGCCGGAGGATTCAGCCAGTTCTATGATGTTCCCTTCCCGGAAACAATGACAGATATAGAGATAGGAAGAATGACCAGGCTTGCAAAAAAAATGTGGGGAAGTACCAATATGCTTGGTTACAGAGGAAACGGGGGAATTAAGCCATATGATATAGGTGGAATAGCCAGGGTAATAGGATTGCAGCAGAGACAGGCATATAACTTTATTAATAAAATGCTTGACATGGGAGTTATTGCAAAAGTAAAAATCGAATCAAAAGGTCAAACAGATTATCAGTACTATGTTAATCCTTTGTATTACAACAGTAGCAACAGAATACCCCTGAACTTGTATCTACTATTCCGCAGCCAACTCGACCCTTACATACCAAGCTGGGCCAAAAAGCTATATATAGAACAAACTGGCCAATGATTTTTTTAATCGCGCTCTAACATAACTGAGCTGCACAACAATTATGCCGATTAGCGGCAGCATCATTACTAAGGAGGGATATTATGATTGGCAGACCAAGAAAGTTCACCGATGCAACTGATCTGTATAATACCGGTTTACGATACATTCAAGACACGCTCAACAAAGGAGAGCATCTTACATTCACAGGTTTATGTATTGCCCTGGACACAACCAGAGAAACATTCGGAGATTATGAGAGTGGGAAATATGATACTTCAGAGCAACCCTTTTCTGACTCCATAAAAAGGCTTAAACAATACTGTGAAAACTACGCTGAGCAGCGCATATTCTCCCATAACCCAGCAGGAGCCATCTTTGCGCTCAAGAATTACGGCTGGAAGGACCGCCAAGAGCTTGATGTCAATGCCGATCTGGATGCTCAAATCAATGTCAAATTCGTTCAGGACGAGGACGAGGACTGATATTTATGCACTCATTTATCAGTTTATACAATGCCAATATATAGGGCTTTCTGTTTTGCATATTTACTGTATATTATACAAATGCCTATATATTGCCTGTTACAGCGATTGATTTAGTTGACATAATATATATTATATAGAGGTTGATGCCTCTTTTTTTATGTTTATGCAAGGGTTTATGCAACAGATCAAAGAACAGGCAGCAGGACCAGGTCAGAGCAGAGGCAGAGGTCGGAATCAGATGCACCCGGGGTGGGGGTAGGGGTAGGCCCGGCAAAGGGTACACCCATGTTATATATATACCCCCCCACAAATTTTTTCAGAACACAAAAGGAGGTCTTTATGCAAGCCTTAAAAGAATGGTTCATCGAGGTTCGGTACAGATGGCATGAGAGGCAAGGAATGAGGGAGTTTTAAATGCCTGAAATAAAGATAAAGTGGCAACCACAGCCGAGGCAGTTGACCTTCTTAAAGGCTTGCGGATTAGCGCATCCATTTGAAGGCGGTCAGCCTACACAAGCGGTAGCAGATGTTATCGGGTATGGAGGTTCAGCCGGGGGTGGTAAATCAGACTCCTTGATTGCTTTGGCGATGATAGCGGGATTGACTTATCCGGGTATCAAGATCGGTTATTTTAGACGGGAGTTTCCTCAGCTTGAAGGTCCGGGCGGGGCAATTATGCGTAGTCAGGAGTTGATGACCAGCTGGGCAAAGTATAACGCCACCAAGCACCGGTGGACGATGCCGACTAAAGCGATATTGCAGTTTTGCCACTGTAAGAATGAAGATGATATGTTCAATTATCAGTCTCAGCAGTTTGACATACTTCTTTTTGACGAAGGGACGCAGTTCACTGAAACGATATACCGGTATCTGCAATCAAGAAACAGGGCAACAACCAATAACAAGGCTTTCGTTCCTTTTACTGCTATCGCCACAAATCCGGGCGGTGAGGGTCATGGATGGTTTAAAGAGCAGTTTGTAGATATTGGTGCTCCCGAAGAAGTTTACTCTTATGAAGTTCAGCCGGGTACTTTTGAGAATCATATGTTTATTCCTGCAAAGCTGGCAGACAACATGATTCTTGAGAAACGTGACCCTAGATACCGTCAACGGTTAGAATCTCAATCAGAGATAGTCAGGAGGCAGTTACTTGAAGGGGATTGGGATGCTTATGCGGGGCAGTATTACCCTGAGTTTTCGCGCTCTATTCATGTAATTAAGCCTTTTGAGATACCCGACCACTGGAAAAGGGTGCGCTCTCTTGACTACGGGCTTGATATGACCGCCTGCTACTGGTGGGCGATCGATCAGCAGGGGAAATGTCATGCATATCGAGAGTTGTGCGAGAAGAATTTGAATTTAAGTCAGGCGGCAAGAAAGATTTTGTCCATGACTCCTGCGGGAGAAGAAATAGCTTACACCGTTGCATCCCCTGATTTATGGAATAGGAGGCAGGAAACAGGGGCAAGCGGGGCAGAGGTGATGATTAAGGCAGGGCTCAAAGGACTTATTCGGGCGAATAATTCAAGGGTTCCAGGTTGGAGGTGTCTGCGTGAATACCTTTCGCCTTACGAGGATGAATTTGGAGAAAAGACCGCAAAACTGGTTATGTTCAATACCTGTACTCAGCTTATAAAGAATTTGCCTTTGCTGCAGCATGACGAAAATAACCCGGAAGATGCGGCGGACAAGCCTCATGAAGTGACTCATTCGCCGGAGAGTATCAGATATTTTGTAATGTCCAGACCATCGGCGGCATCTCTTAAAACAGATACCAAGCGGGATATGTTTTTATACCGCACAGAATCGGTCGAGAACAGCTTATTAGGCGGGGAAGTGACCAGAAGCTACATAGAGTATTAAGGAGGCAGGAAATGGCTTATTTAATGGCAGTCATGGGACTGCTTTTTTTTGTGGTCCCAGTTTGGTGTTACCGCAGGGGTTTAAAGGATGGACTTGCCTTGAAGGAAGGGGCAAAGACTGTAGAGCCGATACCTACTCCTGTTCAGTATGTTGAGCAGAAGAAGCAGGAGAAAGAAACCAAAGAGAAAGCAGACCTCATCAACGAGGGATGGCAGAACATTATGAACTATTGAGGGGAGGTGAAGCATGAAAAAGCCGGAGAACGATACTACCAACGAGTGGGGGCTGTATCAAAAAAGCAAGAACTATAAATATACCATCGGATTGTACCAGAATTGCAACCAGAATGAATTGTTTTATGCTGGCGATCAATGGAATGGAGTTGTCAGTAATGGACTCCCTACCCCTGTATTCAATATATTCAAAAGAGTAATCAATTACTTCATCTCCGCGATACTGTCTGAAAAGGTAAAAATGACCTTTGTACCTGAGAATATTGCCGATGATGCCGAGGATGCGAAGTCATTATTTATCAAGCAGGCAGGAGAATTGATTTCTTCTTATTCTGAAACCTTGTGGGAAAAGATGAAGATGGATTCCAATATGCGCCAGGCCCTCTTGGATGCGGCACTGTCAGGGGATATGGACGGGTATGTATTTTGGGATCCAGATATTGATACAGGGCAGAAGGTAACAGTCAATGTCGGTGATATGCTTAATCCCCAAACGGTTGATATACCGATAATGGGGGACATCAGCTTTCAGATGGTCGATAATGTCAATGTTCATTTTGGCAATCCCAACGATGCCAATGTGGAGAATCAGCCATGGATGATCATATCATTTAGGGAACTGGTATCGAAGCTGAAAGACGAAGCCAAAGCCAATGGAGTAAGCACTAGAGAACTGATGAATATTGTTGGCGATGTGGACAATACTGAACAGTCAGGGGAAATGTCCAAGATTGAACTTGAAACAGATGATGAAAGTGCTAAAACAACGGCATTGGTGAAATTTTGGAAGGTTAAAGGGAAAGACGGCAAGACCACTGTTCATTACCGGAAGTCAGTAAAGTCTGTAGTCATTATTCCTGATACCGATATGAAAATATCAAGATACCCCATAGCCCATGCCAACTGGGATAAGCGGAAAAACTGCTGCCACGGTCAGGCGGTCGGCACAGGCTTGATACCGAACCAGAAAGCCATTAATAAGCTGTTTGCCATGGCGATAAAGAGTGCAATGGATTTAGCCTACCCAAAGGTAGTTTATAACAAAAACGTTATTCCCAAGTGGTCCAATGTGGTCAGTGAAGCCATTGCTGTAGAAAGCTCAGACGATATTCGCAATGTCGCCATGTATATGTCTCAGACCAATATGAACAGTCAATCATTCGTAATGAACCTAATTGATGCGGTAATCGATTACACCAAGGACCTGATAGGCGTAACGGATGCACAGTTAGGCGATGTAAGGCCGGATAATACATCAGCTATTATCGCTGTTCAACAGGCATCGTTCGTGCCGCTTGAGAATATCAAAGCGAATCTGTACCAGTGGGTAGAGGATATAGGATATATATGGCTTGATTTCATGATTGCCAAGTACGGCGAAAGAAGCCTGACCATTGTTGAGAACGGGCAGAGGCAGGTAATCCCATTTGATTTCAGCCAGTTAAAAGATGTTAAATTCCAGCTTAAAGTCAATGTCGGAGCATCTTCCTACTGGTCAGAGATAGCATCCTTGCAGACCTTAGACCGATTATTGATGGATGCCAAAATAGACTTCATTCAATACCTGGAAAGGATTCCTGACGGAGTGATACCCAAGAAAGAGGATTTAATCAACGAACTCAGGATGGCGATGCAGAACCCGCCGCCGCCGGACCCACCGCCACCGTCAACCTCTATCAAGTATGAGGACTTGCCGATAGCAGGGCAGATACAGTTAGCCGCACAGCATGGCATCCAGTTGACCGAACAGGACTTTGAACTGATGCAACAGGCACAAATGGCTCTGACCGAGAATGAGCAGTTGAAGTTAGATATGCGAAAGATGACCGAGCCTGATATTGGGCAGTTTGTAGAACCCGAAAGGGAATTAATGCAGGGGGGTGCATAATTATCCAGACTCACAATTTCAGCCTTGAGACATTTGGGAACTGCCGCGTTTTAGCGACAGAAGGACTTCACGGGTGGGATTGTGAGGTGTCCCAAGGCTGATTTAATTTAATATTACTACTGCTCCGCTTTTGCGGGGCTTTTTTATTTTACAAACGGGCGTTGAAAGTCAACTGCCGCCGAGTTGAAAGGGGATTTAAGTAATGGAAAATATCGAAAACACGGGCGTAAATGAACCTGTTGCCGCCGAACAGGATGTACCTGCTGTTAATGAACCCGCCGTTGAAGAAAATTCAGCGGAAACACCTACGGGCGTAGATGGGGAAGAAAACCCAAGTCCTGCCGCCGAGGACGAACCAAAGTTTGACGAAAAAACCGAATCTGCTTTTGCCAAAAGGTTAGCTGCTGAACGGGCAAAAATCGAAGCTGAAGCCACAAAGAAGGCTTCTGAAATAGAACAAGCCCTGCAAGCCAGAGACGCCGAAGTTGCCAGAAGGTTTGGCGATAAAGGCATAACCACCTGGGAACAGTTGGTTTCTGGTTGGGACATGGCGCAGAAGCAACAGCAACAGCAATATGTTGACCAGACCTATATGCAGAACCTTCAGAAGATAGCCAGCACCTATGGTGCGGACCCTGAACTCTTAAACCAGATCATCAACGAAGCTGTAAGGTATCACCCATTAGCCGCCAAAGCTACACAGCTCGAACAGCAATTCGGGCAGATACAGACACAGAAGCAGATGCAGGAAAAGATGGACAGGGATATTGCCGACTTCAGAGCCGCCTATCCAGAGGTAGATGCCAAAACCATCCCCGATGCGGTGTGGGACAAAGTGAATAACGGTATGCCTCTTATATATGCTTACCAAATTCACGAAAACACAGCACTTAAAACAGAAAACGCGGAACTGAAAAAAGCCTTACAGGTGCAGAGCAATAACGAAGCCAACGCCACATCGACTCCCGGCAGCGTGAAAGGTGACGGGGGAACTGCCGCTGACTTCATTTCCTTTGATGATTTCGAGCGGAACAAAGGCAACCAATCATGGGTGCAAAAGAACTACAAGCGGATCATGGAGAGCCGCCAAAAATGGTAATCAGAAAGGAAGATGATAAATGAACGTCAATAACGTAGCGAGAGGATTTATACCCGAACTTTGGGATGCGAGTGTATACCGCACATTAGAAGATAATCTGGTGCTGAAAAAGATATGCAAAGCCCCGATAAAAGCTCCCATCAAGCAGTACGGTGACACCGTGTATTTCACTGGTTTAGCCGACCCCACTATTACTGCTTATACTGGCACTCTTAACGCAGAAGCATTGAACGATGACCAGATCGCAATGCTGATTGATAAGACCCAGACCTTCTGCTTCAAAGTAGAAGATGTGGACAAGCTGATGGCGAATGTAGACCTGCAAGGGTCACAGACGGAAAGAGCCGCCTACGCACTTAAAGATGCTGTAGAAAAAGATGCTTTCCAGCACATTCCAGACTTCGCTAATGCCGGAACAGCACAGACCGCAACCGTAACTTCTGCCAATGCAATCAGTTCTATTGCAGAAATGGCGAGTGCTTTGTATGCCAACAATGTCAAAGAGAACAATATGTTCCTCGTTATCCCCCCGTGGATGATGATTAAACTGAAACTTGCCGGCATTAAATTCAGCATCAATGAAGGTACGAACGGCAAAGGCGGTATGTTCTGGTCTAAAGACTTAGGCTTTGACACCTATGTGACCAATACCGTTTACAACTCTGCCGCTACTCCGGTTTCTGTATGCTTTGCAGGGTCATACCAAGCTATCGGCTATGCTGACCTGCAGCTTGCAACCAGAACCTTGCCGTTGACTGGTTCCCGTGCAACTCAGGTTGATGGTGGCTTGGTCTATGGTTACAAAGTCATCAAACCGAGAGAACTGATAAAAGCGACCTTCACCTATGGTGCAGAGTCCGACACACTTTAAGATAGAAAGGATGAGTGAGAACACATGGCAGTTGGAGATAATTTAGCGATTACCAATACTTTGATTACTGGTTTTGGTGCGGCAATCGAGGTTGCGAAAGCTACCGCTGACCAAACAGGAGATGGTTTAACGCAGAAATTCATTTATACCCCGACCGGCAAACCGCAGAAGGTCATATTTCTTGTTCATGTTGGGGATGCAACTGGTGTGACCATTACTGTTACCGCAGGTGACAACGTATTTGGAGCGGCGGCAAAAACCATTACCACAGCAACCAAAGCGGCAGACTATGTTATCCAGATTGAAACTGGGGCATATGCCCAGAGCGATGGAACCATTGAACTGACCGTTGACACCATTGATGCCGCCAAAGACCTTAAAAACGACCATGCTTTGACCGTAGCGGCGATCGAAATCATTTAACAAGTGAGGGGGGAGAAATCCCCCCTTTACTAACGAGGTGAAGAAATGCGATTTAAAGCAGAACCGAATCTATATGTACGCTTCTCCCTTCCCCTGCAAAGAGCAACAGGCAGGAAGGGACTTTACTTTAACAACCAAGGAACCTATGAAACCGAGAGTCCCATTTTGATTAAGGCACTCAGCCGACAATTTGAGATAGATGAAAGTGAAAACAAGGTTACAAGCACCGAAGCCATAAGAAGGTGCAAAAAGTGTGATTTCACCTGCACCAATCAAGGTGAATTACTCAAGCATTATCGGGAAAATCATCCCAAGAAGGAGGCATAAATAGTGAAAATAAGAACTGTATCAGGCAATCAAGTATTTCTATTGCCGAGTGATGCGATTTTAAAGGTATCTGCCGTAGTAGCTTGCACCGTTCAGTTAGGAGCATCGAGGGATTACGCAGGTTACTTCACCATTAAAAAGACCGAATCCTCTGCTAATGCAGTGACCATCGTGCCAGCATCTGGGGAAAAGATAGACGGAGCAGACAGCGTTATTCTGACCACCGAAAACGAATACAAGACCCTTGCTCCCGCAGAAGGTGGATGGACGGTAGTTGACTCTTATACCGTGACACCTTCTTTCAATTCTCCCGTTTTGACCACTCCCAAGATTGCAGACGGGGACAAAGGGGTCACAGTCACATCAGCAGACCAGAACCATGCTACTCCCGTGGTAACGATTCCTAACATTGGAGATGCGGCAGACGAGTTTGTAATGAAAGACACCCAGCAGACACTCACCAAAAAAATGTTAACTGCTCCTTTAATGGAAAATCCGACAATCTATTTTACTTCTAATCTGCATAATTACGAAACAGGAGTAACAGAGTGGACATTAAGCCCGACAGAGGCTTTGATGCCATTTCATAGAGTTGGTAATGCCGATGCGAATGTTTCAGCAATTATAGGCAATTCAACAGTTCCTTATATTTTTATGAATCAAACGGAACACACACTCACAGTTAAAATGGAATCGACAGCTGGCTTTGCTATACCCGCAGGTAAAACGGCAATCGTTATGAGTCTTATATCCGATGTTTTCGGATGGTTGCCGGAATCTAGTTCTTAGTAAGGAGGGAGATAAATGCAAGCATTAATTAATTTTCTAGCAAGGTTTATAAATGCAACCAAAGATGCTTTTAATGTGCAACTATCGGGAAGTAAAGTTGCTGAGATGCAAGACCAAAGTGATGCGACTGCCGATGTGTTAACCTTTAGCGAAAATATATCTTCGATTGAAATATACCACAGTGAATCCACTCCGCAGAGTTTTGCGGTGAACGGACTGACATTAATCGTGGCGGCAGGAGGTTGGCGTAGTCCTATAGCTGGAACTCCTGGCGTGACGGTTGGCATACCCACGGGAGTCAACTGTATCGTAGCAAGGCTGGTGTAGGTTATGTGGGGATATAAAGAGGCATACGGTTATTTCTTGAAACAAAGCAGTCCACCACCAGACCAAGGACTTATGCCGGACATAGCGGTAGTACCAGAAATAACAGTGGGCATGGTCTCGCTCGCCCAGGAAGTGCCAGTTGTGGATAGAGACAGCGTAACCGTCGCTCCTGGCACGATAACAGCAGGAATGGTATCGCTGACATATGCAGTCCCGTCGGTAGACACAGAAAGCATTAAAGTTGCTCCGGGTGCGATCGTAGTCGATTTGTTCGTGCCGGAATAGAGAGGTGAAGATTAATGAGTGAACCAATGGTAAGCATCCATAACAGGTTTCGTGTGGAAGTAAGAGACGCGGCAACTCAAGAATTGCTGCAGGAAGCGTTCGGCGAAAACATGGTATTGGACAGGATTTATACCAGACTGCTGCAGTTCAATACTTACTTCATTAATATCGTTTTTGGCAGCGGCACTGGCATGCTGGCAGCGGACAGAACAGCGCTGTTTAACCTAGTTGGGTATAAGGCAGCCGCTGACGTTGAGTTGATCAGGGAATATCCGATGAGCACCTGGACGCGAAAGATACGACTGGGAACAACGGAGTTTAATGGCAATACCATAACTGAGGTAGGCATCAGCGAAGATACCACCGCCATCAATACTCATGCGTTACTGAAAGATTCCAACGGGGATCCCGTGGCAATTGTTAAGAACAACACCACATTTATCGATATATTCTGCACGGTCTACGTGACTCTGTATAATGTGGACACCGGTTTATACTGGTACGGTACCGGCTTGCGTGATTACTTAACCGGCGGCAGCGCCCCGACCAGCAACAGTTTAAGCATATCCTATTTAAACGACCCGACAAGGATCACCGGCACCAGGACATACGACCTGACCAATAAGACGATAACACTGGCGGGCAGGTTCGGTGAGGAAGATTTCAACCAGGAAGTTAAGCACATAGACTGGGATGCAATCGGATTAAGATGCAAAATGCCGCGCACAGGGGTATTTGCAGGCGTAGCTAAAACAGGGGTAGTTATCGGGACTGCGAACGGAACACTGGATGTTTTCACGATTCCGCATTACAACATAAGCGATTTGGTGATCAAAGTGGGTGGGGTGGAAAACAGCAACTGGACACGGCAATTGCCGGAGTACAATAAAATTAAATTCAACCCTATTCCTGCGAGTGGAGAGGTGACGGCGGATTATACCTGCCTACACATCCCCAAAGACATGACCCATGCGCTGGACGTTTCAATGACGATCAATTTTGCCGCATCCGAACCTGATCCGGTCATGTCTGACCCAACGGAGCCGGCTACTTTCCCAGCAGGAAGTCTTGCGCAGATGGCAGGAGACATGATCCAGGGGTTTTACGGCGAGGTCAGTGCGGCTAACTTTATCAGTGGTAACGATTTAGCCACATACCTTAGTCTGGCTGCCGGGACGGCGCAGAACACGGATGCTGGGTGGCTAAAATGTGTATTAGGCGGGCGGTTTTTATTCATCGCCAAAAAGACATTTAGATACAATCTGTCCTGGGATAACATAAACGCCGTGAACGCTATTTACGGTACCAGGCATATTAATATCGGCGGCCATATTTTTGCAATCAAATTACTGACAAGCGATGAGTGGGACAGGATCATACAACCGCTTCACAAGGACGGGATCGGGCCGAGGCTCTATAGCTATACGGATGCTGACCTTGGAGTCACAACAGGCAATGGCAGAGGAACTTGGACGAGCACCCCCTCCGGCTCGACTCGCGTCATCCGCGGCAGTACGTCTGTCGGCGATTCGTATTCCACTACGCCCTCGGCTTCGTTTTCCACTTACGGTTGGCGGCCAGTCCTTGAATTTATCGCTAGTCTCTAATAGGGAGGGTATCGCCATGCTAAACCTATGTTGGATATTGCCACTGATTTGTCTTATCATGATTTTGATTTATAAACCGTAAAAACATATTAAATTATTAATATAAAGTTAGGAGGTGATAACTTAATGCCTTACACATTTACAAACGGAGCCGGAACAGAAGCTGACCCTTATCAAGTCTGGACTGCCGATGATTTAAATGGGGTGCGGGACTATCCATCATCTCATTTTATTCAGATGAAACATATAGATCTCTCAGGTTACCCTGATTGGGTTCCAATAGGCACTGCAACCTTTGAAGGAGAAGAAGTAGATTCTAATACTGTTTTTTCAGGTTTTTATAATGGAAATGGTTATAAAATAAGTAATCTAAATGTACTGACAGGGGTTGCTATGGGAGGAGGTTTTGCAGGAGGTCTTTTTGGTTTAGCTGCTGATTTAGCATTAATAAATTCGGGAGAACCATCTGAAAATCCACCTGAAATTAAGAATATTATATTAGAAAATGTAAATATAAA
>Ga0209723_1001151_pt1 | contig 43488 bp, 51 predicted proteins | sample BiotimSIPDNA_2_FD_185750 | JGI IMG/M metagenome (GOLD analysis project Ga0209723, IMG submission 185750) | Anaerobic biogas reactor microbial communites from Washington, USA - Biogas_R2 time_0 SIP DNA (SPAdes) (version 2) | ecosystem: Engineered > Bioreactor > Anaerobic > Unclassified | place... | reverse complement strand
AGCCTACAATAGTCCAACTCTCGCCCGATCGCCACTCGACGCTTCTCTGGTTGTCCCCAACCCCCGGCAAACCAGCCCTACCACCGCTGACAAACTGGTACCGATCCTGACTGTCGCTGACAATGCAAGCGGCGGATCGCACAACGCTTGGACAAGAACGATAACCGGGGATCCGACCGGCCTATCATGACCGCCTCGAACATCCACTACGACATCGGTGATCGCACGCGAGCGACCTCCCATGGCGGCATCGGAGCTATCCACTTGCTGGTCCGTAAGCTCGGGCTCGATCAGACGATCGACCGTCACCTGGAATTGCTCAAGATCCATCTGCCCTACCACGAGTCCGACCACGTGCTGAACATCGCCTACAACCTGTTGGCCGGGGGAACTTGCCTGGAACACCTGGAATTGCTTCGTAACGACGAAGCGTACCTCGACGCCCTGGGCGCTCGCCGTATCCCCCAGGGCCAGCGCGCACTCTGGGTAAAATGGGCTGGCGCGATAAGGAGGTTTATGAGAGAATCGTTCGTGTGACATTCCTCTGCACGAAAGGGTTCTCCATGCTGACGATCGGTGAGCGGGATGCGGTGAACATCCTGCGGTTCTTCGATGACCTGCCGGACCCTCGGTCGAAAGTCAATCGGCTGCATCGACTGGGAGATGTGATTGTGATTGCAGTCTGTGCGGTGATTGCGACTGCCGATGGCCCGACCGCGATTGCGAGTTGGGCGAAGCTGAATGAAGCCTGGCTGCGGAAGCATCTGTCCTTGCCGAACGGGATACCCGGCAAGGACACCTTTCGGCGTGTTCTGGGATTGCTCACTCCGGCTGCGTTCCAGCAGTGCTTTCAGCAATGGCTGGAGTCGCTGAGCGTGCCCGCCGATGGCGAGTCGGGGGGCAAGACGCATATCGCTATTGATGGCAAGGCGATGCGCCGATCGCACGACCGGAAGAACGGCCTGGGGGCGATGCACATCGTGAGCGCCTGGGCGTCGGATCGCGGCATTACGTTGGGTCAGGTGGCGACCGAGGAAAAGTCCAACGAGATTACCGCCATTCCGCAATTGCTGGACTTGATCCATGTCGAAGACGCCATCGTGACCATCGACGCCGCGGGTTGTCAGAAGAACATTGCCGCACAGATTGTCAACGGCAAGGGCGACTACATCCTGGCCCTGAAGGGCAATCAAGGCAAGCTCTTCGACGAAGTGCGCTTCCTCTTGGATTGTCACATGCGAGATGACTTTGCAGATTGTCCGGTGAGCCGCTACATCGAGGCTGAGGAAGGACATGGACGGGTGGAGGAGCGATTGTACTACCAAATGACGGCGCCGGATTACCTTCACGGCCGGTCGGAGTGGAAGGGACTGAAGACCATCGGCGCGGCCGTTCGGATCTACTACGAAAACGGCGTCCGGAAGACGGATACTCGTTACTTCCTGAGCAGCCTGCGTCGTAACGGCAAGCAATTCGCTAACGGCGTACGGAATCATTGGACTATCGAGAACACGCTGCACTGGTCCCTCGACATGACTTACCGGGAAGACGAAAGCAGGGTTCGCAATCGCACGTTCGCGAATAATCTATCCTGGCTGCGTCGCCTGTCGTTGAGCCTGATCAAGCAACATCCCGGCAAGCAAAGCAACATCATGAAACGTCGCATGGCAGGCTGGAGCGTTGACTTCCTGATGCAAATCCTTACTGGCAAAAGCAGTTAGTGTGCGCTGGCCCTGCCGTATCCCCGACCCCACCACTGCGGGTGACTTCTGCCGCCGCTTCGACGAGACCGACATCTTCCGCTTGCAGGCGATCTTCAATGCCACCCGATTGAAGGTCTGGCGGCAGCAGCCCAAGGAGTTCTTCGAGGAAGCGATCCTCGATGCCGACGGCACGATGGTAGAGACCGCCGGCGAGCACAAAGAGGGCGTGGACATCAACTACAAAGGCCAGTGGGGCTACCATGCCTTGGTCCTTTCCTTGGCCAACACGGGCGAACCGCTTTACGTGGTCAATCGCAGCGGCAACCGACCCAGCCATGAGCAAGCCGCCGCTTACTTCAATCTGGCGACTGCCCTGTGCCGCAAGGCAGGTTTTCGGAAGATCCGCCTGCGGGGCGACACCGACTTCACGCAGACCGAGCATTTGGACCGTTGGGACGCCGGAAGTGTGGGATTCGTGTTCGGCATCGACGCCACGAAGACGCTCTATGCACTGGCCGGCGAACTGCCACAAGAAGCCTGGAAAACGCTCGTTCGTCGGGAGAAGTACACGGTGAAAACCAAACCGCGCAAGCGTCGGAAGAACGTCAAACAACAAGTCGTCGAGGCGCGCCAGTTTGAGGACATCCGCCTGGTGACGGAGCATGTGGCCGAGTTCCGCTATCGGCCTGTCAAGTGCAAGAAGGAGTATCGGATCGTCGTCGTGTGGAAGGAGTTGGGCGTCTACCGCGGTCAGAAGAAACTCTCGGACGACACACGCTGTTTCTTCTACATCACCAACGACTGGGAAAAACCAGCCGAGGAGATCGTCTTCGAGGCCAATGGCCGCTGTAACCAAGAGAACCTGCTGGCCCAACTCAAGGGCGACGTGCGATCGCTGACGGCGCCGGTGGACAATCTGCTTTCGAACTGGGCGTACATGCTGATCGGTTCGTTGGCTTGGAGCCTGAAGGCATGGGCGGCGTTGATGCTGCCCGTGGGAGGCCGTTGGCATGAGCGGCGACGGGAGGAAAAGCGGAAGCTGCTGCGGATGGACTTCACCACGTTTCGGAACGCGATGATACAGGTTCCGGCACAAATCCTCTGGACGGGCCGAAGAATCATCTATCGGTTGTTGGCCTGGAATCCTTGGCAACCCGCCTTCTTTCGTCTGCTCGATCAACTCTGTCAACCGCTGCGTTGTTGAAGGTACCGCCCTGAAGCCGGAGTCCGGATGCTCCGGTCCCCTTTCACCCTGAACCGCACTGAGTGCAGCCGAGTCACGACATGAAACACCATACAACCCGAACCATCCCTTCCGACCCCGACGGCGTCGGCCGCTCGCTGTGTCGCCTGGTTCAGACGTCACAAATCACCCCCGAACGCCTTCGGCGTTCGCTTGTTTAAGGCCTAGCCGACGCGACTAGGGGTCACTGCGAACCGGGCAATGCATTAAGCTCATTCTCCGCAACAGATTCAGTGACTCAACACCTTTCGAGCATCCCTGCGAAGACCGACCTGGGAAGGAAGTTACCACGAGTAAGATCCGGAAATATTCAATCAGCCGAATCTGAAACCCGGACCCGGTCCGGTGGAATCACCAGCATAAGCGTCCGTCCGCTGTCCCACGCGACGTCAACTTGCAGCCAACGTTCGCCGCCCGTCACGTGATTGGAGACGGCCATCACGGTTCCCCGTGAACCGACGGGAATCGGATCGGGATCGCTCGGCATAGCCAACAGTTCTACTCGATCACCATGGTTGAGTGTCATTACTACCTCCCTTCTGGCTCACGCCGCGTCCGCCTCGTTGTCATCCTGCTCGTCCCCCAGCCCCGGCAACGACTCAATCGCCGCCGTCTGGTCGTGCAACTCGACATGTGTGTAGACACCCAACGTCAGGCGGATATCACTATGCCGCGCCAAGGTCTGGGCCATCTTCGGCGTCACGCCGGCGCGTTCCAGGTTCGTGATGAAGAGGTGCCGGAGGCTGTGGAAGTCGGCGTAGAGATCGTCGTGATTGCAGTAGCAGAGGAAGTCGGATTCGAGGCGTTCCTTCAGATCCTCGTCGGTCTTCGCCTCATCAAGCCACTTGTCGCGGGCGGCCATGAGGTCGCGCTCGATCATCTTGCTGGTTCGTCGATTGACGCCGCCGGGGACGCGGTTGGAGATTGGAAACAGGACGGTACTGGGGCCGAGACGCTTCTTCGTTTCGAACCAGGCCTTGATCCGCTTGACCACGTCCGGGTGAAGGACTTGGGTATCCTCGCGGCGGCGCTTGCTGTAGCAGGCCTCGACCGTTACGGTGGCGGGGCTGGAGTCGAGGCTGAACGAACGCTTGGTGAGGCTGCCGATCTCGCCCCTGCGAAACCCGGTCCAGGCGGCCAGGGTGTAAATCATTGCCCGGTCAGGACCCGAAATCCCCTCGACCGGCTTGCCACTCTCTGCCGCCTGCAAGAGTCGCCGGAACTCATCTTGCGAAAACGCCCGCCGGTCATGACGCCGGTCGGTGCGGACGTTCATCCGCGACAGATGCGTGAGCGGATTGAACGGGGTGCGCCGATCCCGGACCAGCCAATGCACGAAATGCTTGGCGATCGTAAGATAGTTGTTGCACGTCTGGGCGCTGCGGTCCTTTCGGCGCAGACCACTCAAGAAATCGATGACATCACTGGCCGAAATGTCGGCGATGGTGCGCCACTTGCGATCCTTCACGATGGCTTTCAGCATACGCATCGACTCGTCGACGTACTTCTCGGTCGAGCCCTTGTTGCCGAGATGCCTCTCGAATTCAGCCAGGTGCTCCGAAAGCGGCCGTTTCCGCTGATCTTCGGTCGGATCGACCAGCCCCGCCTTCTCGCGTTCGACGCGTTTGACAAGCTCGTTGAGCATCGCCTGGGCGGCCATCCGGTCAATGGACAGGGACTTGCGGCGTACAATGCCGTCCGCAGCTTTGTATTGCCCCCACCACTTCTTCGATTTGGTCGTGACCTTCTTGCCGGTAACCGGATCCGTGATCGTCGTGGGTTTTCGGAACAAACTCGCCATGCGTGGTCTCCTTCGTCTAGTGTAGAAATACTCAAATCCAAAGCAGGACGAGTGTTGCTCGGGGGCCGTGAATTGCAAGGCATGAAGTCGGGTGGTGGGCCAAGAGTCCTGGCTTTGAATGGCATGTCAGTCGCAATTCCGACTCGCCTGCCAGGTCACCCGATCCGGGCAACCGGCCGCCACCCACGCACGAAGTTCTTCATAGGGCCAGAATGGGGTCCGCCCGATTCGGATCGGACAGGGGACCCGGCCCGAGATATCCCAGGCGTACCAGGTGCGCACGGAAACGCCGCACTCGGCGGCGGCGCCCGCGGCCTTGAGAAGGAGTGGTTTGGCGAGAGAAGGTTCGGTATCTGGCATAGGCAGAAGACTCTCGACGAGGCTGAATGGAAACGGAGCTTCCCTCTACCTCTTTACTACCGGAAATCTCTCGGCCGTGGCCAACACCGGATGCCGCTACAACGTGACATCGGCGCTCGCAACGCCACAAATTCAGCCCTGCCAAGGGCTTAAAAAATCTCTCAAAAATCCTGCTCGAGGTCTTGAACCGCTAGCATTTTGTGATACGATATGCACGTTCACTGGGCGGGTTTTCGCCCGGTTCCATTTGGCGAGCGATCCCCTTGCGGCGCCGGGCCAAAGCCGCTCGCCCATCTTCACGCGAACCTCTTCCATTCGCACTTCCCGGTCAAGCTCATAGGTACGACGATCGTCGCACTATTGCCGGCCTTTGGCTGCCACACAAGAGCCGGCTGCGCCCGGGTTGTGGAAAGGAGTCATACCATGCCTCGACAATCCCAGGCTGCGCATTTTGGACAGCGGATCCGCCAACTGCGCGTCGACCGGGAACTCACGTTACGAGAATTCGCCCGCCTGCTCGACTTGAGCCCTACCTATATTTCACAGGTCGAGCAGTGCAAATTCAGTCCACCCACCGAGGAGCGGGTCCGCCAAATGGCTGTCCTCCTCCAACAGGATTCGGACGAACTGTTGGCCCTGGCCGGCCACGTATCAGGGGACCTGCCGGAAATCATCCGGGCCCAGCCCCGCGAGATGGCCAGCTTCCTGCGGGCCGCCCGCGGGCTTTCGGCCGACGATCTGCGCCAACTCGAACGACAAGCCAAGCGACTGCAAACCAAGAAGGCACAACACCATGAGATCGACTGCCCCGAGAGTTCCGTATCTGACATCGAAGACAATTGAAGACCGTGCCAACCAACTCCTGCAGGGCTTTCAGTCCGAGTACGGCCGGATTTGGTTGCCCCCGGTTCCGATCGACGCGATCGTCGAACTGCACCTGAAACTGACTTTCAGCTTCATGGATCTTTGCGAAATGTACGGCACGGAGGGAATTCACGGTGCGCTTTGGGTGGACCGGCGCGAGGTGGGCATCGACCAGGGCCTGGATCCGGAACTGTACCCGGAGTTGGAAGGCCGTTACCACTTCACGCTTGCGCACGAGGTGGGTCACTGGACGCTCCATCGGGATTACGTGGCTTCGGCGTGCCGCGAGTTAGGGGGGTACGCGTGTCACAAATCACAGCGCAGGAGCCGCATCGAGTGGCAGGCTGACTACTTCGCCTCGTGCCTGCTAATGCCCCGTCGCCTGACTATCCCGGCGTTTGGTTACTTTTTTCCCTTTGGACCTGTGGACGCTCAGGAACTGAGCGAACTGAACCATTGGGAAGCAAAAGACGTGCGCCGGCACCTCGAAGACATGGCCCGCCCTATGGCCGGCGAGTTCTGCGTCTCCCCGATCGCGATGCGCATTCGGCTGGAGGAACTGGGCCTGTTCCGCCACCCGCAAGCGGCGAACGTTGCGTAAGTTTTTTTGCCGTCAGTGTTTAGCAATCCCTGCACACCAAACCCCATGAGGAATATGCCTATGAGACGCTTTTTGGAACTGTCTGCGCCGCGACGGAATCTGGTGCGCACCATGCAGGAGATGAATTTCGGTCGGATCACGAGAATCGTTGTCTGCGAACACGAACCGCACTTCGATGCAGCGAGGCACTGCCAGAAGGTTTTCAAGCCGGGTGGCGACAACGACGCTCGACCCGAGGTAACGCTTTCAGATTTCGTACTCAAGCGGCCGGTGGTGGATCTTCTGGGAATTTTTGACGCGCTTCGCGACGTGAAGATCACCACCCTCACGGTCCAGGACGGCTTGCCGATTGGGTTCTCCGTATCGCTCGATTTCAGAAAATCTTCAAAAGGCTTCGCCACATCGAGCGCAAAACCGGTAGTAAAGAGATAGAGGGACTTTGATTCGCACAACCTTTCAAGGCCCCATTGCCAATGATCGTCTGCTACAGCGTCAGCCGCAATAGTCGCGATCACTGGCCACAATAAGAACAAAGAGATTCAGGTTCCAGACAACGAACTGGCCACATGATGGAGGTCGTTGTGGGTACCGCCACGCCAGGCGTGCTTACACGACGGAAGTCTTTGTGGCTCTTTTCGTGCGCGTACCGCTGCGCGGGGTGTACCCACAACGGTCTCCTCCCAACCACAAGGAGCGAGACCTATATGCAGAAAATTGATTTCGAGTACGAGATTTCACGACGCGGATTTGCCGGTCGACTGATTCTACGCAAGGCGAAGCAATTGGCAACCTATCCTGGATTCAGCCGGTCCGATATCGACGACATCCAGCAGGAACTGCGCATGCAGCTGTTCAGCTCGATGTCGAAGTGCAACGCCGAGAAGGGCAACTGGCGGGCCTTTGTCAAGGCGACCGTCGAACGGAACGTGGCGACTATCATCGAGCGGCAGGGGGCGGCCAAGCGGGGCAACGGTGATACACCCGTTTCCTTGAGCACCAAGGTCGAGGGGGAAGACGGGCTGGTTCAATTGGGAAGTCTCGTTGGGCGCTGGAATCTCGAAGCCCGGACGGGCGGTCACACTCAGAGCCATACCGACGTAATCGATACGGCGATGGATATCGAGCACGTCCTCAGCACGCTTCCCCCTGACTTGCGGGAGCTGTGCGAGCAGCTCAAGACGATGACGATCACGGAACTTGCGCGAAAGCTCGACATGCCTCGAAGCACGCTGCGAGCCAGGCTGTTGGCGGTCCGCGAGGCGATGACGCAGGCCGGCCTGACGCCCGGATAGCTGTTTCGACGGAATCACAGCCACCAGTCAAATCCGGATACTTCAGAGGAAACAGAATGGGTATCGCCATCGGATCGCAGAACGACAATCTGACCTATCTTGAGCATGAACCGGCCTCCGTCTACCACGCCAAGGCCCAGGATTACCTGAGCAGCCATCAACTGGGCGATTTCCGCCGCTCCCCGCTCCTCTACCACAAGAGGAAGCTGGGGCTGATTCTCGACGAGGATCGTCCCGCGTACCTCGTCGGTCGTGCCCTGCACACGCTTGTTCTTGAAGGCCAGGAGCGGTTTGACGAGGATTTTGCCGTCGGCGGTCCCGTCAATCCGAAGACCGGCCAGCCCTTCGGCCCGGGTACCAAGGCGTTTGCCGCCTGGGCCGAAGAGCATGGCAAGGCAGTGTTGACCGACGCCCAGTACGAACTGGTCGAGAGCATGGCTGCTGGGGTCCGGGCCCACCAGATCGCCATGGAGCTGCTGGCCAGCGGCGATGCCGAGGGTGTGGTCCGTACGGAGTACTGCGGCGTCCCCTGCCAGATCCGTATGGACTGGTTCGAACCGTACCGGGGGATCGTCGACCTGAAGACCTGCGACGACCTGATGTGGTTCGAAGCGGACGCCCGCCGCTACGGTTACGTTTACCAGATGGCCTTCTATCGGGCAGTGCTCCGGCAGGCCTCGGGGCTTTCCCTGCCGGTTTTCATGATCGCCGTCGAGAAACGGGAACCGTTTCGCTGCGGTGTCTGGAAGATCGACAGCGACATTCTGGGCCAGGCCGAACGGGAGAACGAGGCGGCTATCGAGCGGCTCAAGCACTGCCAGGAGTCGGGCAGTTGGCCAACCGGCTATGCCGAGATGCGGCTGTACGACTCCATCTGAACCAAGCGCGCCGTGACGGCGGGGCGCGTTCCGCTGCTGGGTAGGCATACACATCAAGATCGCTGCCCCCGGGCGTGCCCGCCTCACGGCCAATTCATCCATCACCAACTCAGGGGAGGTCTTTGTGAGCATACTCGGCACCGTCATCGAAAGCACTTCACCTTCGGCACCCAAGGGGATCATTTACGGCCCGCCCGGGATAGGGAAGACCACGTTCGGCGCCACGGCCGACGCGTCCCTCATCGTGGACTGCGAAAACGGCGCGGGAGCGATCTCCTGCAATCGCACACCGTACCTGGCGACCTGGCACGAAATCGGGCAGTGGCTTCTGGCTATCGAGCGAGACCAGCACTCATTCAGGACGCTGGTGATCGACTCGATCGATTGGCTGCTGCGACGCCTCGAAGAGCACGTCGCCGGCAGCAGCGGCAAAATCGACCAGACGCTGAACCGTTCGCACGGTGGATATGGCGCTGGCAAGCAGGTGCTCAAGAACTACGTCTATCAACAGCTCCTGCCGACGCTCGATCGGATTGTCGGCCGCGGAATCGCAGTGGTTTTGCTCGCCCACGCCAAGCGTACCGAGATCACCGACGTGGACGGTATCACCCGCGAGAAGACGACGGCCGACCTGCCGGACGATTTTCGCAACATTTTTGTCGAATGGTCGGATTTTGTGTGTCTGGCCAAACAGGATCATGACGGCAACCGAGTTCTGGTGACCACCGAGACACCGGCCGCGCTGGCCAAGAACCGGTACGGCATGCCGCCGACCGTCGCCTTCGAGTGGCCCTCGTTCATTGACGCCGTTTCGCAGGGGCTGTCACGAACGTTTGCGTTCCAGAAATCAGAAGCGTAGTGGCAGCTGAGCGCACGCCGAGAATCGCACATCACCCTTTGCCCAAGAAATGGAGACCAACCAGTGGTAGCTCTCAACTTCGATGCCAACAAGGTGGAGCCGGCCTCTCCGCCCGAAGCAATCCCCGCCGGAAAGTACCTGGCGGCAATCGTCTCTTCGGAAAACAAGCCGACCAAGAGCCGAAACGGTGGATTCTTGGAACTGAAGTTCCAGATCCTCCAGGGCGACTACCGGGGGCGTCACGTCTGGGTCCGGCTGAACTTGGACAATCCGAATCCGGAAGCAGTCAAGTATGCCCGGATCGAGTTGTCGACCATCTGCCACGCCGTGGGGGTGCTCAAACCGAACGACAGCGTCGAATTGCACAACCGGCCGTTGATCATCCATGTGAAATGCAGGAACCGTCCTGACACTGGCGAGATCGTCAACGAGGTGAAGGGCTACGAAGCGAAGGAAGCGGCTGCCGGTCAGCACCAGCAGGCCCCGGTCACTGACAATACACCCCCTTGGAAAAGGCAACCCGCATGAGATTGAAGATTGTCGTGTGCGTGTGCGTGGACGATGACGATCGCGACGGTGCGATGCGAACTGCTCCGAACCGCAATCCCTTGGACGAACTGATTGCGCGGATGCGCCGCGAGATGCAACGCGGCCGGGACTCGGCCGGAGAAAGGACCGTCCATGGGGCGAAAGTCGCGGGATAAGGGAGCGGCCGGTGAACGGGAGCTCGCCCGCGAATTGTCTCGCCTGTTGGGGGTCGAGGCCCGTCGTGGTCGCCAATACCATGGCGGGCCCGGCTCGCCCGACGTTGTGGTCGAGATTCCCCACGTTCACCTCGAATGCAAACGAACCGAACGGCTCCGCCTCTACGAAGCGCTCGAACAGGCGATTGCCGACGCGGGAGAGAAGGTGCCTGTCGTCGCCCATCGCCAGAACCACAAACCGTGGGTTGTGATCGTAAGGCTCGATGACCTACCCAAGCTGGCCACACAAGTCTATTTGACGATGGCGGAGAACGCGTAATCAATGGTTCTGGAATTGCGTCCCTATCAGCGAGAAGCCGTCGATGCCGTGTATCGCCATCTGCGCCAACGGGACGACAATCCGTGTGTGGTCTGCCCCACCGGCGCCGGGAAGAGCCTCATTATGTCGACGATCTGCCACGACGCTGTCACCAAGTGGGGCGGCCGCGTGCTGATCCTTGCTCACGTCAAGGAACTGTTGGAGCAGACCGCCGGCACGCTGCGCCGTATCGCCCCGGATCTGAGCGTGGGTGTCTACTCAGCAGGCTTGAATCGTCGTGACACGGATCATCGGGTCATTGTTGCCGGGATCCAGTCAGTTCACAAGCGAGCCTGCGAGCTCGATGCCTTCGATCTGATCATTGTTGACGAGGCACACTTGCTACCTCCGGCGGGCGAGGGGCGTTACCGGACGTTTCTGACGGATGCCAAGATCGTCAATCCAAACGTGCGACTGATCGGGCTGACTGCCACACCCTACCGCATGGAATCGGGCATGCTCTGCGGGCCCGACAACTTGCTCAACGCTATCTGCTACGAGGTGGGCGTCAAGGAACTGATCGTCCAGGGCTACCTCTGTCCTCTCGTTACCAAGGCCGGGCGAAAGAAGGCCGACACCTCGGGTCTCCACGTACGGGCCGGTGAGTTCATCGGCAGCGAAGTCGAGGAACTGATGGATACCGACGAACTGGTCGGGGCGGCTTGCCGGGAAATTGTGGATATGACGAAGGACCGGCAGGCCGTGCTGATCTTCGCTGCGTCGGTGGCCCATGCCGAACATGTCAAGACGACGCTGGAACAAATCAGCGGTCAGGAATGTGGTCTTGTGACAGGTGACACTTCTGTGGGTGAACGGGATCGCATCATCTCGCGGTTCAAAGGCGAGCCCGTACCAGCAAATCTGTTCGGCGACGCTGCCGCGCCGCTGAAATACCTGGCAAACATCAACGTGCTCGCGACCGGGTTCGACGCTCCAAATGTCGACTGTGTGGTCCTGCTTCGGCCGACCGCCTCGCCGGGGCTTTATTATCAGATGACTGGGAGGGGCTTCCGCCTTCATCCTGACAAACCCAACTGCCTGGTATTGGACTACGGGGGGAACATCCTCCGCCATGGCCCGGTCGACGCGATTCAGATCTCCGAGCGATCGGCGGAAGGGAACGGCCAGGCTCCGGCCAAGGAATGCCCCGAGTGCCGGTCGATCATCAACGCCTCCTATTCCGCATGTCCCGATTGCGGCTACGAGTTCCCGCCGCCCGACACGAGGAAACACGACGCCCGTGCCTCTGAAGAAGGAATCCTTACGGGCCAGATTATCGACACTGAATACGAGGTTCGTGACGTCTTCTATTCGGTGCACAAGAAGCGAGGCGCCGACGAGGATGCGCCCAAGACGATGCGCATCGATTACCAGGTCGGGTTCAACGACTACAAGAGCGAATGGACTTGCTTTGAGCACGACGGTTGGGCTAGGCAGAAGGCGGTGGCCTGGTGGAAGGCGCGTTCCAATGACCCAGTACCTGCGACGGCGCAACACGCGGTCGATATCGCCGAAGCGGGCGGTGTGGCTCTAACTGAATCCATACTCGTCCGTAGTGTAACCGGCGAGCGGTTCGATCGAATCGTCAGTTACAGGTTGGGAGAAAAACCCAAAGCCACCGAGATCGAGGCACCTCAGCCGTTCGATGATGATTGCGGCTACACGCAGAAAACAACCGGGGCAGCCAGCGGGTGGGACGATCATATCCCATTCTAGTTGCAGCAAGAACCAATGAGGATGGGCGTGGATGGGACCGGCGAGGACAGGAGGGGCAAGGTAAGGGGGCCAATGGCGCATCGTTTCAATCACACACCTACAGCAGGATAACGCCATGCGAGTAGTCGTAGTCTCAGACCTGCACGTCGGCAGCCGGGTAGGCCTGGCCAACCAAGATGCCGCGGAAGTCCCCGGCGGAGATGCAGGGGAGCCGGTACGTAGGGCCCTGTACGAGGCGTGGTGCGAGGCCACTTCCGGTCCGTGGGCCAAGCCCGACGCCCTGGTCGTCAACGGTGACGCCATCGACGGACAAAACCGCAAGAGCGGAGGCATTGGCACGTGGACCACGTCACTCTACGAGCAGGCGGAACATGCCGTTGGTCTGCTGAAGATGTGGCGGGCCAAGCGGATCTATGTGATTCGCGGTAGCGGCTACCATGTGGAAGCCTCGTACAGCGGTCTGCAAGTCGAGGAGTACATCGCACAGAAGCTCAAGGCAGAGGAGTACCCCAATCAGGACCACATGCCGGCCGAAAGGCGGCAGCGGTCGGGGTGGCATTGGTACCTGCACTTCGACGGCGTTACCTTCCACTTCTCGCACAGAATCGGCGTTTCGAAGGTCTTCCACTATCAGTCGACTCCGACCGCGCGGCAAATGCTCCAGGCGAAGCTCAACGATCAGCTCCGCCATGAAATGCCTCGATACAAGACGGACTGCGTGGTGCGCTCGCACGCCCATTACTACAACTCCGTGGAGTACAGCGGAAGCCAAGGCTGGGTCACGCCTTGCTGGAAAGCCCTCGACGAGTGGATGCAAAGCAACGGGCCGCTGGACATTTCCCCGGACATTGGATTCATCGGATGGAGTATCAGAGATGGTCAATACAGCTACGAAAAACGGCTGTGCGATCTCACCCACTTCCAGCGCGCCCCACTCTCGGTGGTCGGTGTCGGGTGGCGGAAGTCGACCGCTGGCGTCAAGACCGGTCGATCTGGCGGCCGTAGTCGACGGACTGCAAAAGGAAAGCAGGGCAGGACGGGATCTTGAAAGCGTAGCCGAATCGGGGCCCTCCCTTTCGCCGTGTGCTGAAAGTGCCTGGGAAGGCCCAGAAATTCGCGCAGGGGAACCTCGGGATAACGAACCCAGCCTCCCAGCGCACCAGGGGCTTCCATGGTGAAGAGCATGCAGGTATTCGGAATTGTCATGGAATGGCGAGGACCGGATTGGATAGGAAACGATTGGACTGGTAAGGCACCAATGGTGCATCACAGAGAAACGATCTCTTTTCAGTGATTCGGAGGAATAGGTCATGCTGACATGTGAGTACAAGCTGAACGGGCTCTCTCCGTTGATTCTGCACAATGACAACCTCGAAGGGGCTGAGCAGATTGCCCACTGGTGCAAGACCCACCGGAAAGAGTCGAAGGCCGGCGATGATCGAACACCGCCGTGGACCTGGAAAACCTACCTCTACCACGATGGCGAGCAACTGTTCATCCCGACGGGATTCATGATGGCCTGTCTATGGCGGGCGGCCGTCAAGGTGATCCTCAAGGGGAACACATCCTACAAGACGCTTGTGGCCGAGAGCGTGCGATTCGAAGGGATGGGCGTGCCTCTGCTGGTCGGTGGCAAGACGATTCCGATCAAACGGATCGAGGCCATCGGTGGAACATTTGCCGAGCATTGTACGGCGGTGCGCAAGTTGGGTTTTCGCCTCTTGGCGAAACGGGCAAAGGTTGGGCAGTCGAAACATGTCCGCGTGCGGCCAGTGTTCGATGACTGGTTGCTCCATGGTCGCCTGTCGGTAGAGGGATCGATCATCACACTCGACGTGTTGCGAGAGATCTTCGAGGTGTTGGGCCGGCGGGGCCTTGGTGATTGGCGACCCAGCGCCGGGGCTCCCGGCCCGTACGGCCGAGCGTCGGCAGAAGTGATGCCCGTGTGAAAGTACCGGATGGGATAGGATTGGCTAGGACGGGAGCGGATTGGAACGGTAAGGGCACCCATGGTGCAAAGTCTACGTATGAGAACATCTCTCACCGTCGACCCATTTTGAAGTGGAGGATCTGCGTAGGTGAAAAAAGAAAAGGCATCCCCTGTTCGCCAGCTCCTATCCCTCGTCTGGAGCCATTCGCTCAAGGCAACAGGCCATTCCTGGGAACGGCTGAATCACTCGATGTACGCCGCCATGCAGTTGGCGATCAATGCCGGCATGCCATTCGATGCCGACGACTTCTCGGCAGCGATGAACGAGTTTCGTGCGGAGTATTGGTTCGGCGAAACGGGCGGCGAGTCGCTCTATACGTTGGCCGTACAGACCGGCAATCTCTCGGCTGCCCAGGCCTACGAGGCTTGGAAGGGGCGGTCACCGTTCATCGCCGATGACGTCGACCCAGGCTGGAACCGGTCGTTTGCGCACGTGACGGGCCGGCGCCAGCGGGGGCGACTTGCCGTGGGCTTCAAGTTCCCGTGGCAGGGGCAAAAGGTGACGGTGACTAGCTTCTCCCGTGACGGCACCTATCTGACTGCCTGTGCCTACACGAAGGGCGATCGACGAAAGGTGACGAGACGTTTCCAGATCACCGTCGCTGACATTCATGCGGATCGAAGACGGCGGCGGGAGCGCGATCGGTTGTACACCCGGCTTCGCAAGCTGTGCATCGGCGGCGGAACGATCCTCGAAACGTTCAAGGAGCGAGCCGGGATCAGCAGCCAGGAAGACTGGCAAGACGCACCGCTGGAGAAGATCCGCGAGCTGATCGAAATGTTGGAACAAGAGCATGCCCAGGCCGCTTGAGGGGGTTTCGTGATGAGTGATGCTTTGTTGACGTCTGGCAGCGAGGAATCGTTTGCGTCCGGTGCTGTGCGAGACCTTTCCAGCGACAAAATGCGACCCGATCTTTTCAGCCCATTTGCCGAAGAACGGATCGGAAAGTGGCTCATGCTCGGAGCCAAACGGTACCGAGAACGCAACTGGGAAAAGGGAATGCCATTTTCCCGATGCTGGGCGTCGTTATGTCGTCACAAGACGAAATGGCAGCAGGGTCTTCGGGATGAGGACCATTTGGCTGCGATCGTGTTCAACGCGATGGCCATCTTGCATTACGAAGAAATGATCCGTCGCGGCGTGCTGCCGGCCGAGCTTGACGACATGCCGAAGTACAGTGTCGAACCGGAGAATGCCGCTTGATGCAGGAGGCAGCGAAGCGATACCTCGGTGCGGGGCTCTGCGTTCTGCCAGCAATACGTGGGCAGAAGCGGCCGGCGCTGCGCTCATGGAAGGAATACCAGACTCGGCTTCCGACAGAGGCCGAAGTTGACGCATGGTTCGCGGGCGGCCATGACGGGCTATGCGTTCTCACGGGTACGCCGTCGGGAAACCTCGAGCTGATCGACTTCGACCATGGGGGCGAGTTCTTCGAGCCGTGGTCGCAGAAGGTCCAAACGGCCGCGTCGGGGCTCTTGGATCGCCTCGTTGTCGAAACGTCCCAATCGGGTGGTTGGCACGTCATTTACCGGTGTGAGGCCGAGGTCGGCGGTAGCATGAAGTTGGCCCAGAGAATGGGCGACGACAACAAGGTGCACACCCTCATCGAAACCCGTGGCGACGGCGGGCTCTTCCTGTGCGCCCCAACACCGGGCTACGAGCTGATTCAAGGCGATCTGGCCAATCCGCCCGTGCTGACCGAAGCCGAGCGTGAAACGCTTCTAGAGGCCGCCTGGGAACTGAACGAATACTGGTCGGAACCTCGCCCGTGCTGGCCCACGTTGGCCCACGTTGGCCACGGTTCCGTCGTTGGGGGCCAAGTCCGACCCGGTGACGACTACAACGCACGGGGCGACGTGGACGCCCTGCTCGCCAAACACGGGTGGCGATTCCGTGGCGAGCGCGGGGATGGAAACCAGCATTGGACCCGGCCAGGGAAGAACTCCGGCACGTCGGCGACGATGAAGGACCGCACGTTCTACGTGTTCTCCTCGAATGCCGTGCCCTTTGAACCGAACCAGGCTTACTCGCCCTTTGCGGTCTATACCCTGCTGGAGCACAACGGGGATTTTGTCGAGGCGACACGGGCACTTGCAGCCGAGGGGTTTGGTGGGGCGCCATTGACCGTTGGCGATGTCGACATCTCGCGGATCGCAGGGACCGCGGCTTCCACCATCACCGAGAAGGACATCAGCACGCCACCCGACCCGGGCCCCATTTCCGAAGAACTGCTTCGCGTGCCCGGTTTCATCTCGGAGGTGATGGACCTTTGCCTGCAGACGGCCCCCTATCCGAATCCAGCCATGGCGTTCTGCGGTGCCCTGGCCCTGCAGGCCTTCCTGGCCGGACGCAAGGTCCGCGATTCGGGTGACAATCGAACCAACATCTACCTCTTGGGGCTGGCCCATTCCGCGGCCGGCAAGGATTGGCCGCGAAAGCTCAACGCACGCATTGCCCATGCTGTGGGCCTATCGGACTGCCTTGGCGACCGTTTTGCGTCCGGCGAAGGCCTTCAGGACGTGTTGTACATCAAGCCCTGCATGTTGTTTCAGACCGACGAAATCGACGGGATGCTGCAATCGATCAACAAGGCCAAGGACGCCCGCCACGAGAGCATCATGAACACGCTTCTGTCGTTGTACTCGTCGTCCAATAGCGTGTTCTCAATGCGACCGAAGGCCGGCAACGCCGCACCCGGAGTCATTGACCAGCCGAATCTCGTCCTGTTCGGAACGGCGATCCCCAATCACTACTACGAAGCCCTGTCCGAGCGAATGCTGACCAACGGCTTCTTCGCTCGAATGCTGATCATCGAAAGCGGTAAGCGAAGCGAGGGCCAAGAGCCTCGGATTCAGAAGCTGCCGGAACGGATCATCGAGACGGCCAAATGGTGGGCTAACTTCCTGCCTGGTAGCGGCAATCTGGGCAACTGGCATCCGGATCCGGCAGTGATTGAGCCTACCGACACCGCTCGCGAGCGGCTGATTGAGCTGCGCCAAACGGCGGATGAAGAGTACACCCGCGCGGAATCGCAATCGGACGCGGTGGGCACCACGGTGTGGGGCCGTGTGAGTGAGCATACCCGCAAACTGGCCTTGCTCTATGCCGTCAGTGAGGACCATCTCTCACCGCGGATCACGGACAAGGCCATCCAGTGGGCGTCGAAGTTGGTAATGCATCAGACGCGCCGCATGCTCTTCATGGCCAGCGGACACGTAGCCCGCAACGATTTCGATGCCATGTGCAAAGAGATGCTGCGTGTGCTTCGCGAATGGAAGAACAAGCATGGCGACAAGCCCATGCCAGAGTGGCAGCTGAATCGCCGCCTGCCCTGGAAGCCGCGGGACCATGAGGATGTACGGACGGCCCTGGTCAAACAAGAGCGCATCATGTTTGACGAGGTGCCGACCAAGACCCGGCCACGCAAGATCTACCAGTTGCTCGAAGCGTGAGATATTCGGCGCAATATGGAATGTTGCGTCTGCAATGAAGATCGTTGGGTCAAATGTTGGCGCGCGATATTTGAAAACTCGCAGGAATATCGCAGAGCCACGAAAAGACGTAACCCCAAGGGAGGAATGAATATGGAGAAAGAGAGAGAGAATATTGATATATTGCGCACCCCCTCTCGTATCCCTCTGTATGTGTGCGTGTGTGTGACCCCGGGCGCAATATTGCAATATTCGCCTGACGTTGAGCTTTTACCCCCTGCATGCTGGTATTGCCAATTCTTCGAACCTGACGGTTCGGCGGATCTCTCGAAGCCCTGGACGGACGACTTGTTGCCTGGGGAATGTCGGCGCCATCCACCACAGATTGGCGACCTCATCAACCGTGACACACACGAGGAAGAGCGATTGTTCGGCGACTTCCCCCGCGTCATGGCTGGCGACTGGTGCGGCGAATTCCAGCCTCGCGACGCGTCTGCCAAAGTGGCAGGTTGATCTGCCAATGTGGCTAGGTACTTCGCCCTATGTGTGCGGCGACCCCCCCGCGGGAACCGTCGCCTTATTGGGAAGAGTTTGTTTGAAGCACGACGATCTTGGAAACCATCAACAGGCCTGGAGCCGCAGACATGGATTTCGCGTTACTGGCAGGTTCAGATTTGCGAAACGGGAATCGCCCAGACCGTTTCGGTAATCGGCATGGGCGACTCGGTCAGGCACAGGACGGCCCCCGGACCTCGCGGCACATCGAGCTGAGCGAGGACCGAGAAGTTACGAATGTCCTTCTTGGTGGGTGCTGTCGTCTTCTTGATCTCGATCGGGTAGAGCGTACCGTCACGGAAGATCACCAGATCGATTTCCCTGAGTTCCTTGTCGCGATAGAAGTAGATCGGGGCCTGGCGGCCGGCGTGCCAGTAGCTGCGAATCACTTCAGCGACAGCCCACGACTCCAGGATTGCACCGGACATGGCGCCGGCTTCCAGGGTCTCGGGACTGGACCACTCGGTCAGGTAGGCAGCCAGTCCGGTGTCGAGGAAGTACATCTTAGGAGTCTTGACCAGCCGCTTGGTGACGTTCGAGTAGTACGGTTCGAGAAGATAGATGATGCCCGACGATTTCAGAATCGACAACCAGTTCTTGGCTGTGTTTGGGGAGACGTCAACGTCGCGCGCCATGTCGGCCAGGTTGAGCAATTGTCCGGTCCGGGCTGCAGTGGCTCGCAGGAACTTCGTGAATGCCATCTCGTCGCCCACGTTCGCCAGGGCGCGTACGTCCCGTTGGAGGTACGTCTGCACGTAGGAACCGTAGAACAGATCGCGATCCACTTCCGCATCCAAGGCGATTCTCGGGAGACTTCCGCGCCAGATGGCCCCGTACAAGTCCATCAGCCCAAGCGGCTGGTCGCCGGCGCCCGTTTCAAAGTCACCCGGAAGAAACGGCTCTATCCACTCGCTGTGGCCAGCGAGCTCGCGTCGGGAGAATCCCAGCAGATTGACGATGCCAACCCGTCCGGCCAGCGATTCCGAGACGCCCTGCATGAGGTGGAACTGCTGCGAACCGGTCAGCCAGAAATCACCGGGCTGCTGGCGACTATCAACGATCATCTTGATGTGTGGGAGCAGCTCCGGCGCGTACTGGATCTCGTCGATCAGCACCGGCGGGGCAAACCGCTGGAGGAACAATCCCGGGTCGTCGTTGGCCAGCGTCCTGGCTTGCGGATCGTCGAGTGTCACGTAGCGACGTTCCGCGCCGGCGGCATGCCGCAACAGAGTCGTCTTCCCCACTTGGCGGGGGCCGGGGATGAGAATCACGGGGAATTGCCGGCTGGCCGCCGCGAGTGGCCACTTTAATGTTCGTTCAACGTACATCGCAAACCCCGTCTAATGTGCACTGGCATTGCATTATAGACGGCGTTTTTGGCCCTTCAAGTTCAGTATTCGCGGCAATTTGCCACATATTACGGCAATAAGACCCCTGCTCTAGAGGGGATCTGATTCATGAAAGGAAACCTCGCCCATGCAGGCATCCAAGTTTGACATTCAGCTTCGTTCGATCGACACCATCCGCCCCTACGAAAACAACCCTCGGCAGAACGACGCCGCCGTGGATGCCGTGGTCGAATCAATCCGCCAGTTCAGTTTCCGCCAGCCGATCGTGATCGACGCCGAAGGCGTGATCATCGCCGGCCATACCCGGTACAAGGCCGCCCAGAAGCTTGGGTTCGAAAAGGTCCCGGTCCACGTGGCCACCGACCTGACCCCCGAGCAGGTCCGAGCCTACCGGATCGCCGACAACAAGACGGGCGACCTGGCCGTCTGGGACTTCGAGCTTCTGCCGATCGAACTGTCGCAACTTGGTAACGCCGGATTCGACATGCAGCTCTTCGGCTTCGACCAGGACGAACTGGCCAAGCTGCTTGACCCGGGCGTGAAGGAAGGCCTGACCGATCCGGACGACGTACCCGAGCCGCCTGACGAACCGATCACCCGACGTGGTGACCTGTGGATCCTGGGCGAGCACCGGCTGCTCTGTGGCGACTCATCCAGATCTGAGGATCTCGATCGCCTGCTTGGTGGCGAAAGCATCCACCTCTGCAATACGGACCCGCCGTACAACGTGAAGGTCGAACCCCGCAGCAACAACGCGATCGCGGCGGGCAACAGCAGTTTCACGAACACCAACAAGCACCATCAGAAGTTCGATCTCGAACGCCACCCGGAGAAGGCCAAGCCGACGCACAACAAGATGCGGGCCAAGGACCGGCCGCTGGAGAACGATTTCGTTACGGACGAGGAGTTCGATCGGCTCTTGGACGCCTGGTTCGGCAACATCGCCCGCGTGTTGGAGCCCGGTCGAGGGTTCTACATCTGGGGTGGCTACGCGAACCTTGGAAACTACCCGCCCTTTCTGAAGAAGCACGGGCTCTACTTCTCGCAGGGGATCGTGTGGGATAAAGAGCATCCCGTTTTGACACGCAAGGATATGATGGGCTGCTTTGAGCTTGCGTTCTATGGTTGGCGTGAAGGCGCCGCGCACACATTCCTGGGGCCCAACAACGCCCAAGATCTGTGGCACGTCAAGAAGGTAAACCCCAACAAGATGATTCACTTGACCGAGAAGCCGGTCGAGTTGGCGGTCCGGGCCATCCAGTATTCGTCACGGCCCGGCGAGCACGTCCTGGACCTCTTCGGCGGGAGCGGCTCGACCCTGATTGGGGCCGAGCAGACAGGCCGCAAAGCGTTCTTGATGGAACTCGACCCCCCCTATTGTGATGTCATAGTCGATCGGTTCCAGAAATTCACGGGTCAGAAAGCCGAACGCATTCCAGCGCGTGCTGAGGAGGTGGCAGCTTGATCTATTTGGCATCCCCTTACACGCATCCAGATCCGAAAGTGCGTGAACATCGCTACCAAGAAGCCTGCCGCTGTGCGGCCCAACTCATCCGAACCGGCCACCATGTATTGTCCCCCATCTCCCACTCGCACGGGATCGCCCAATACGGCCTGCCCGGCGACTGGGCCTACTGGGAATCGCTTGACCGCCGGTTCCTGGAGATGTGCGACGAGGTTGGCGTCCTGATGCTGGACGGCTGGAAAGAGAGCAACGGAGTGCAGGCGGAGATCCGGATTGCGAGGGAAATGGACAAGCTGGTGTCATTTCTTCCGGCAGCCGGCGGAGAGGAATGCCACAATGACCAGGATTGGCGAGGTAGCCGATGACAGCCACACTCCCGTCACCGGTCGATCGCATAGGCATCGTGGCGAAGTCCGTGGCCGTCGAATGTCAGCACGCCCGCGCATTCGTCGTTGATTGCCGCGACCTTACCCGGCAGGCCCTCGGGAAGGCTGCCGAAGTAAATCCCACCGGCGGTGTGACCGAACCAAAGGGGCTTGCCGCCGCGGACGACCAACAGTCTCGCCGGCCGGCGCCAGACGCCCAACATCGCCAACGGCGCCGTGACGCACCTTGCGGTCTGGACGGCCCGCCAGCCGATCGAGCCGGCGAAGCGGCTGATGAGCAGGCCCAGGACTTCGCTGTCGCATTCGGTCTGCGGCGCCAGGTGGAACCGCCGCACCAATCTGGCGTGGTTGACGACGACCCCGTTGTGTACAAGCCAGCCTCGGCCCGCCGCATGGGGATGGTTGTTGCAGTTGTCGGCCGGGTCGCCGTGGGTGGCCCATCGGCAATGTCCGATCACGACCGACGCCCCGCGGCATGGCGACAGGTCGCCCAGGTTGGCCGTCGCGGGGCCCGGTCGCTTGAAGGTATGGATAGCCCCGTCCCGGCCGAGCCACGCCAGTCCGAACGCGTGGTGGCCACGACGTTGCGTTTCCGCGGCAATCCGCCGCAGGCGGGCCACGTCGGGCCCCTTTCCATGGGTTGTGATGAATCCAAAGATGCCGCACATCGCTTTGTGCTCCTTTCGGGGTCAGACCTGAGAGTCGTATTTCTTGGCCAGGCGACGGAACTCGGCCTTCACCTGATCCTGCGAGACGGTTTCCGAAATCCAGCCGTACTGCTTGCCGCCGTGGATGCGGGCATAGCCGGCGCCCCAGGCCAGGTAGCCCATGAGGCGCTCAGCCTCACTGGCCCCGACGCCTTTCTTCTTCCAGCCGCCCTTCAGCGGTTGGGGATTCCATTTGGGCATCCGTTTGCCCTGCAGGGCCCGCTCGACCAGTCCCAGGCAGACCTGGACCCAGCCGACGACCTTCACCGGGTCGAGCGACCCGGAGAAAACGCGGAACTCGACCGTGTCCTTCGTCCCGCGGGCGAGATTGGTGAGATTCAGGGCGTGGTAGCGATTACGGTCGAGGTTGGGCTTGGCGTCCTTGTCGCTGCCGTACTTCCGCACTCCGCCGCAGTACCGGCCGCGCTCGCGGTTCTTCGTGCCCGTGATGGCGTAGAGCCCCTTCTCGGTGTAGGCAACGATGGTGACCAAGCGTGCCAGGGCCTCGCTTGCCCAGGTTCGTTTCCAGCCAACGTGAACGTGGATTCCGCAACTGGCGTTGACCCGGTGCCCTTTGGCTTCGAGCGCGGCAAGCACCTCGGCAACCTGCGTCAGGCCTTGGGCCCCGTTGAGGACCGGGCTGACGATTTCGCATTTATGTCCGCCGTTTCCGTTGTCGATCGAACCGTCCGCTTCTGCCTTCCAGCCTTCGGGCAGGTAGGGCACCTGGATTCCATGACGGTAGCGGCCGATTTTGAGGCCTTCGTGGCGTATGTTGCGGTCGGGGGCGATAGTCTCGATCTCAACCCCGAAAGTCATGTCGTTGGCGTTCATGGCGAGTCCCGTGATGGTTGGTGTGGCTACCCCTGTGTTCATCACACAGTTCGCAGCTCTGCCGGGAAGCATCAAGCGGATTCAGGCCATCTTGGCGAAGAATTGCCGGAATACTTTTTGGTCACTTTGTATCACCGGGCGATAAGGATGAACACATCAGAAGTAACAAGACGCCTTCCTCTTTGGCTGCTGGCCGCTGGCAGCCTGGACCCTATACCTGGGGCGCACAAAGAAAGCCCCGGGACCGGGGCTGTGGATGGCGATAACTGGCAGGGCGCCTCAGGCGTGGACGAACTTGCCCCGCTCCACCTTCTTGAAGCGGGAATCTTTCCCTTTTGTGGCGATCTCGCGGATGATCGCGCTGTAGATCGTCGCATGGGGGGTCACCCCGTCGCTCTTCCAGTAGCCCCTTTCAAAGGCCGTGGAGACGATTTCCTTGACGGCCAGCGGCTTGTCGGCTTCCGCCAGGACCCGGGCAGCCGCGTCCAAGCCGCTCGGCTTCCTGGCCTTCACATCGCCCTGTTTGGCCCGTGTGGCCCCCTTCGCCGGCTCGGGCCCGGTGGTCGCCTGGGACGGAGTCTTCGCCCCTGTGGCCGTCGTGGGCGATTTGGTGGCCTTCGGGCCCCCGCCTGTCGACACTGCGGCCACGTTCTTCGGCGATGGCGAAGCCTGCCTACCCTTCGCCTCGCCCCGCAATCGCTGGGGGCTCTTGATGCGGATCTTCTTGCCGGTCGCCAGGTTGGTAGCGTCCCAGCCGCCATAGCGGTTCTCCGCGTCAATTCGTACCGGCACCAGTTTGTCGGTGACCTTGGCCATGTAGACCTTGCCGATCTTCACATCGTCTTTCTTCATCTTGGTTCTCCTGGAAAGGGAGGAAAGGGAAACTCACATCGAATCGTTACGGCCTGCCTCGTAGGCCGCCCGCAGAGCCCGCTTGAGGGCCCAAACGCTGATCTCATGGAAGTCGAGGGAATCGGACTTCCGCTCGCGGAGGGTTTCTATCTGCAGTTCGGCCTGGGCAATCTGCTCGAGGATCTGGTCGATCCGTTCCCGGCCGTCGCACTCAGCGGCGGCCATCTGGTACTTGGCATGCAGGTCGAACGTCGCTTGATCGTGGCGGGCGCCGGCACGCAGAGAGTCTGCGGCAAGGCGCCAGAGGGCGGCTGCCTGGGGCCAAGCCTCGGCCCGCCCGGCGGCTTCCGCCTCTTCGGCGTAGTCTTCGTGCGAGATGGTTCTTGTGGTTCGTGGCGTCCGCTTGGGTTGTCTTGGCATTTCAGTGCTCCCGATCGTTGGGGTTCATCGGTCCAGTTCGCAGGCAATCGCGTCAAGCCAGCGGGCATCTTCCGAGGCCTTCTTGCTCTCGCCGGCAAGCTCGGCGAGCTCACCGTCTGTCGCTCGCGACATGGCCATGTCGGCGAAAAGCTCTGCCAGCCTGTCGATCTCGGCCTCCTGGTTCTCGGGGGCGAAGTTGGCCCGGATACCCCGCTCGATCAGGCGGGCGATTCCGGTGGCGGTCAGGGTTCGGCGTCGTGTGGCGAGTCCGAAGATACGGTTCTCGAAGGGCCAGTTTTGCTGTGTCATCAAGCGCACTTCGGAGTCCCCGCCCAGTTGGTCACGGTACTCCTCGAGACGCGAGATCAGTTCGTCAACGGTCATCGTGGTTCTTCTCCTCTCTCGGGGTTAGTTGCCAAAGACGTGTTCTGCCAAACCGGCGGCCAGGAAGTCGGCGATCGCGGCGGCCTCGTTGGTGGTCGGCCGGATGTCCCAACCGCGGTCGAAGTTCAGGACCACCCGCTGGTCCGCCTCGCGGCGGATCCAAAGCTTCGAGATCCGGCTGTCGCCCAATTCGTACTCTTCGGACTCGGCGTGTTCCGGAAAGACCAATGCGTCAAACCGGTGGCCGGCGATCAGGCCGATGACCCAGGTTCCCAACCCGCTGGCCTGGCGGCTGATCTTGGTGATCTCCAGGTCGTCACCCAGGTGTTCGTTGTTCGTGTTCATCGCGTTCTCCCGTGGTGGGTGGTTGGCGTTGTTGGTTCCGTTAACACACATGAGCCATGAAAGTGCGAAGACATCAAGCGACATTCGGGGCTGTAATCGTTCTTTTTCGGGAATGCTTCTGTCATGCATCGTGATACCCATCAGAACCGGCCGCCGGACGCCCTAGGCGGCCCGGTCGTATTTGCGGGCCAGGTCTGCCAGCCGCTTCTTGATCCCCTTCACCTCGGGGCAGGCGTCGCCGCTGGCCAGGAGCCCGAAAACCTTGTCGCGGAGGGCCCCCTTGTACCAGCCCTTGGTCCATCCCAGGCGGTAGAAGAGCCGGTTCAGTTCGGTTTCGCCCTCGCCGGCGCCCGGCCGGTCCCAGCAGCTTTTGGTTCCGGCCCGCTTGGTGTAGTCCCAGTCCGAGCAGCGCTTCGTGCTCAAGGCCAACTCGACCAGCCCCAGGCACATCATCAGGTACCCGGCCACCTTTTCTTTGTTGAGCGTGCCGGCGAAGGCCCGGAACTCGATCCGGTTTCGTCCCCGGGCCAGGTGCGTGAGGTTCAGGAGGTGGTAGCGGTCGGCCTCACAGCGTCGTTTGGCGTCGCCGTGGCTGCCGTATTCCTTGATCTTCTTGCTGTAGCGGTTCCGTTCCCGCGTCTTGGTCCCCGTGCTGGCGTAGATGGCCCGCTCGTGGTTGCCGACCAGGGAAATCAGCCGGGCCAGGGCGGCCGCGTCCCCGTCCCAGGTCACCGTGATGTGCAGCCCGCAACTCGGGTTGACTTTTGCGCCGTGGGCGTTGATCGCGTCGATCGCCTCTTCGACCTGGCGAAGGCCTTCGTATCCCCGCAGCTTGGGGCTGACGAACTCGCAGCCCTTGCGGCCGGGGACCAGGGTCTCGATGCTGCTGTCCCGTTCGGCCCGCCAGCCGTTGGGGAGCCAGGGTACCTGGTATCCGCCGTGGTAGGGTCCGATGGGCGTCGTGTCGCTGGCCGGAAGGGTCGTTTCAAATTCGATTCCAAAGGCGATCTGGTTGGCGTCCATCGTTTGGCTCCGTGTTTTGGTTGTGGGGTGGTGTGTTTGCTCCTGTTAACACACATGAAGCCATAACTTCGGGGGCACCTCAAGCGAGACCTTGGTCATTTCACATCGATTTGCCGGAATACTTTTTTGGGGAGGCGTAGCACCAAATGGAGTCCCAAGACGCCGGCTCACAGCCCGGCGGTTCCCTTAACCCTCAAGCGTTATCCGCCGCGGATCTGGCCCGGGTGCTGAGCGCCTCGGGCCGCAAGGCGGTGTCGGAGGAGATGGTCGAGAGGTGCCTCGCGGAGGGGGCCCCCACCAATCCGGACGGCACGATCAGCCTGGTTCGATTTGCCGCGTTTCTGGCCAAGGAGGTGACCCGTGGTCGCACCGATTGACCCGCGAAGGCTCCGGCCCACCGACGCGCTGCGGCTGTTGAACTCGGCCGGCTACGGAACCGTGCTGACCGAGACGCAATTGCGCCGGCACCGGAACCGGGCCGGGTTCCAGATCGGCGATGGACGCACCGTCGACCTGTTTCGCTATACGGCCTGGCTCACGCACGAGTACCTTGCGCCGAAGGCCTCGGCCCTGAGCTACGAGGAGCAGAAGCGGCGGCAAGCGGAGCGTAACGCAGAAGCAGTCCGCTCGGGGCAGGACATCGGCCAGATCCCCGCCGTGGTGGATCCGGAGCGAAAGGAACGTGCCGAGGCGTCGTTCCAGTTCTTTTGTGAGGCGTATTTTCCCGAGGTCTTCTATCTGCCCTGGTCGGCCGACCACCGGCGGGTGATCGAGAAGATCGAGCGGGCCGTGTTAAGCGGCGGCTTGTTCGCGATGGCGATGCCGCGGGGATCGGGGAAGGCACTGGCGCTGGACACTCCGTTGGTCACGCCGTTTGGGTGGACCACGATGGGCGAGGTCCAGGTGGGCGATTGGCTATTCGACGAAAGTGGGCATGTATGCCGTGTGACCTACGCCACGCCGGTCATGTTTGGGCGCCCGTGCTATTGCGTATCATTCAGCGACGGCGAGGAGATCGTCTGCGACGGGGATCACCTGTGGACTGTCTATGACCGGTACAGCCGCCGGAACCCGCTGACGCTCACGACCGCGGAAATGGCGTTTCGCGTTGACCTATCGAACAAGAGGGGCCGGTCGGAAAAACGCTATCGCATCCCACTGGCAGCCCCTCTACAGATTCCAGCTGTCAATCTCCCGATCGCTCCCTATTCACTGGGGGTCTGGTTGGGGGACGGCACTTCCCGCTCGGCAACCGTCACGTTGGCTGAATGGGATTATCCGGAGATCAGCGACCAGATCCGCTGGTCGGGAGAGTTGTTTTCCCTTCGAAGTGTGGAGCCCGACGCCCATACTTGCACGGGGATTCTGACCCGCACTCACAGTATTAAGACGTCGTTTCAGGGGCGATTGCGGAAGCTCGGTCTCCTACAGAACAAGCACGTTCCTGCTCAGTATCTGCGGGCCGATTATTCCCAGCGTCTAGAGCTTCTACAGGGGCTACTCGATACAGACGGCCATGTCAGCAACGGGGGCAAGTGCGAGATCATCATCAAGTACCCAAAGCTGGCCGACGACTTTGGCGAACTGCTCAGTTCGCTGGGAATCAAGTACGGCCGTGGCGTGAAGTATGTTGACCTGAACGGAATTGCGCACGGTCCCTACCATCGTTTTCACTTCACCGTTCATAGCCACATGGCGGCGTTTCTCTTGCGGCGGAAGCAGGCGCGACTTCGGCCACTTCCGAGCACTCGTCCCCTGTCCGGCTCCCGGCAGATTGTCGCCATCAAACCGATCGATTCGGTTGCGGTTCGGTGTATCCAGGTGGATTCACCGTCACACTTGTATCTGGCGGGCCGAAAGATGGTGCCCACCCATAACACTGTCCTATGCCAGACAGCCGTGCTGTGGTCCGCCCTGACAGGCGCGACACCCTTCGTGACGCTCATTGCCGCCAGCGCCGAGCGAGCCCACGATCTTCTGGAGAATATCAAGACCTGGCTGGAGACGAACGAGCTGCTTTACGAGGACTGGCCCGAGGTGGTCCACCCGATCCGGCAACTTGAGCGGATTACCAATCGCCAAAAGGGCCAGAAGCACGAGGGCGAGCCGACGCGGATCGAATGGGCGTCCGACAAGATCGTCCTGCCCACGATCCGGGGTAGCAAGGCTTCGGGGGTGGTCGTCTCGTCCAGCGGCATGAAGGGGTCCGACATCCGCGGCCAGAACCATGCCCGCCCCGACGGCCAGGTTGTCCGGCCCCAGCTCGTCATGGTTGACGACCCGCAAACAACGGAGTCGGCCTGGTCGCCTTCGCAGAGCCAGCGCCGTGAGGCGATCCTTGCCGGCGACGTCTTGGGCATGGCCGGTCCGGGCAAGAAGATCGCCGGTTTGATGGCATGCACCGTCATTCGCCCTGGAGACATGGCCGACAACATCCTCGATCGCCAAAAGCATCCTGAATGGCAAGGCGAGCGGACCAAGCTCGTCTACTCGTTCCCGACGAACGAGAAGCTCTGGGCCAGGTATGCGGAGATTCGGGCCGACAGCCTCAGAAACGATGGCGACGGTTCCGAGGCAACCGAGTTCTATCGGCGGAATCGCACGGCCATGGACGCCGGCGCCGTGATCGCCTGGCCAGAGCGTCACAACGTGGACGAGCTGTCAGCGATCCAGCACGCAATGAATCTGCGGCTTCGCGACGAGACCGCCTTTTTCGCTGAGTATCAGAACGAACCGGTCGTTGCGGCCGAGGGCGAAGAGATGCTCACGGCCGAGGAGATCGCCGCCAAGCTGGACGGCTATCGCAGGGGCGAGATCCCGCTGGGATGCAATCACCTGACCATGTTCGTCGACGTCCAGGGGAAGGCCCTGTTTTGGCTGATCGCTGCCTGGGAGGACAGCTTTTCGGGGCACGTTGTCGACTACGGAACCTGGCCCGACCAGAAGAGGGACTACTTCACACTTCGCGACATGCGGGCAACGCTCGGCCGGGCCACGCCGGGGGCCGGCATGGAGGGAGCGATCTATGCAGGACTGGAACGGCTGTGCGACGAGCGGGCCTCGCGAGTTTATCGCCGCGAGGACGGCGCTGAGATGAAGGTCGACCGGGTGCTGGTCGACGCCAACTGGGGCCAGTCGACCGACGTGGTCTACCAGTTCTGCCGGCAGAGTTCGCTGGCGGGAATCCTGCTGCCCAGCCATGGCAAGTACGTGGGCGCTTCGTCAGTGCCGTTCAGCGAGTACAAGCGGCGCCGTGGGGACCGGATTGGCCATCACTGGCGGATCCCCAATACGACCGGACGGCGGCAGGTACGGCACGTGCTGATCGATACGAACTACTGGAAGACGTTCGTCCACGCCCGGCTCGCCGTCGCCATGGGCGACCCGGGCAGCCTGTCGCTTTTCGGACGCGACGAGAACACCCATCGTCTGCTCGCCGAGCATCTGACGGCCGAGTACCGGGTGCGTACCACCGCCCGGGACCGAGTCGTCGACGAATGGAAGTCGCGTGCCCATCGGCCGGACAACCACTGGCTGGACTGCCTGGTTGGGTGCGCCGTGGCCGCCAGCATCCAGGGCGCCGTGTTGTTCGGTACCGAGGCGACCAGCACGCCCAAGCGGGAACGGGTCAGTTTTGCAGAACTTCAACGGAGGAAGCGAGGATGACCGTCAAAGCCAGCCCGCCCAAACCGAAGTTGCGAGGCATCCAATGCATTCGCTGCGGTTGCTGTCACTTCCTGGTCGTCTACACGCGGCCGCGGAACGGGCATATCGTGCGCTGCAGGGCTTGCCGTAGTTGCGGGAAGAGAGTCTTTACTCGCGAGGCGCCGTGCTGAAATCTGAGTACCGTGAACGATTGCCTTGAACTGACAGCTGAAGGTTGCAGTTTAGATGCGTTTCCCGCTGAGAACGGTTAGACCTGGGGCACGATAGGAGAACCGTGACAGCCCTTGGAACTGACCGTCGTCTGAGCGGCTGAATGGCGATCGAAATAAATATCATGTAGTATTGTATGCTGTGTGATCCACGGGTGTGTGACTTGGCAATCATGTTCGCGCGGAGCGTCCCAATGTGTAAGATGCCGGACTGGATGCAGAATGAGGGCTATGTAGTTGGGCAGGATTGGTCGTATGCGACGAAAGTCGTCGCACACCTATTTGGCAGGAAGATCCGTGATGAGCGCAAAGGGCAAGGCTACACCCAGAAGAAACTCGTGGCAAGCGCGGCGGAGAAAAGCGTCGAGTTTATGGGAGCGGGGCCGGACGCGATCTCGAGGATTGAAGCGGGGCAGATCGTGTGCACACCGGAGAAGCTAGCTATCATATCAGAAGTGTTAGGCGAGGGCAAGGATCCAAACAAACTCCTGCGCGAATGCACGGGTATGGTTGATCAACTTACCGGTAACTTGTCAGCCGCCGGCCGTGAAGCCGAAGTCCTTTTCGTTGCCGTTGACGCCGTCAAGAAAGCCGGGGATGAGCTCAACAATCTTGCAGAGAACCGCAAGGCTGAACTGCCAAGTGACCCCACGGAGGATGAGAAGAAGATTGTCGCGGAGATCCAGCGAGTACTCAAGAAGGGAATTTCCGATTACCAGTTATTCTTCTTGCCAGTTGATGAAGGAGGCGAGCAGCAGACCACCGTTGGATGCTCAGGCCACGAGCTAGTGTGCGTCATCGATGGCATCGACGGAGTAAGAAACTACTCACGCAACATCCCGCTATACTGTGTAGCTCTGGGCATAGCCCGATCGGACGGCAACGTGCTAACCCCGATATGTGGAGTGGTCCTCAACGTACCTGGCGGTGAGTGGTTCGTTGCACTGTCCGGCGGCGGAGCGGTGTCGTACACTGATCGAACCAAGCGTCTGATTTCACTCACGCCTACCACCGACTATCAACTTGAGGGACGGGTGATCGGCGCACATCTGTCGACGTCCGATTTTGTGGCGACGGAAGGGTTCGTCAAGGAGCTCTTGAAGCAGTTGCCCTTGATCAGCCAACGATTGACCATGCTTAATAGCGGGAATCTTGCTCTGTCCTATGTGGCAGCGGGTCGGCTTGACGCGTTTCTCAACCCTAATACTCGCCGCTACGAGAGTGTTTTTCCGGGGAGCGTGATTCTCCAGGCTGCCGCTAAGAAGCAGGCGAGGCAACTGGGGCGTGAGCTGCTCGTTACCGACTTCAATGGGAGCGACTGGGCACTTGGATCTGAGAATGTTCTTGCCTCTGGAAATCCCTACCTGCACGAGCTTTTGCTTGCGATCATCCGTATGCTGATGCGCATGACCACTAGCCAGAGCTGAACCAAGTTCATCGTTCATAGTCGGCCCTTCTTGTCCAGCAACACAGGAAAGCACCCGCTGTCTGCTGTTCCCCGGCCGCAGGCTACTAGAACGCCTTTGGCACGCCTTGCTGTTTGAGCCACTCGACGAAGCGTCTACCTGCAAATCTGCGTGATCCGCGAGTAAACGACCCTCCTTCGGACGAAATAGGGCCCAAATTTGCGTTCTGCAGACGCGATACGAGATCGCCGAGTACGATCTTGACAAGTGGCGGGCACACGTCCGCACGTGTTTACACCGAGCCAACACAAGCCAAAAGGAAAAAAATGAAGTTAGACGTATACGAAATGGTACGTGACGCAGACGCCGTCATCGAGCATCTCATCCGAGAACGAATCCCGAGCGAATCGTGGCTTATCGAGCCGATGAAGACGGTCGCCAAAATCTGCTGGCCGGAATGGGTCCGCGAAGCCGCGCGAAAAGTCACGCCCGTATGCCACCCGCTCCACATCGCGGACCTAGTCCTTCGTGTATTTCCTACCGTGGACAGCGACCCCAGATTCTTGTTGCGAGGTTTGGTGCTGGCGTTGTGCCACGATACACGGGCGACTGGCCGCAAGATCGTGTCCCAGGAGGTCAAGGACTTGCGTGAAAGGGACAAAGCTGCGGCCGATAGGTTGGAGCAGCAGAGGATCTTCGGACGGTTCGGCCACATGTTCGCCAGTTCGTCGGTGACGGTGGATATCATGGATCTGGTGAATCAGATCCACGGCAAGATATTTGAAATGGAAGATACTGTGGCGATCGGTCTCGTAACCGCCCGCCATGATTTCCATTCTGTGGGTTTGCCGGTTCCCCTGGTGGACACTGCGGTAAATGATACGCCAAGACTTTGGTCCGCCTTCGTGGACTGTGATCAGCTATTCCAGATTCTCTACCGTGTCGGTCCGATGGCCGAGGTTTGGCGGCGTAACGACGAAGTGACGAAGACGGCCGTCGAGAAGTGGCTGCGAAAGAACATCGCCAACCTCAGGGGAAGACGCAAGATCTTCCCCCCAAATGAGCAGTTCTGTGGAGATTCCGTATTTCGCTATCTCGAAGCTCACAAGATCTACGAAGAAAGCCTTCGGAGTTGGGCCGACGAATTCGATACGACGGTCGAGGAGCTGACGAGGGCGGAGTAGCTGGCACCAGTTGCCCTGAGAGTACGGCCTGTCAGCCGATGTCTCCCGGTGATTGGTCGCCAAAACGTATGTGCCACGCCTTGGCCTTGAGCCACTCGACGAAGCGTCTACCCCCAAATTTGCATGATCCACGAGTAAACGACTCTCGTTCGGACGAAACAAGGCCCAAATTTGCGTTCTGCAGACGCGATACGAGATCGCCGAGTACGATCTTGACAAGTGGCGGGCACACGTCCGCACGTGTTCACACAGAGCTAACGCAAGGAGAGAAGAAATGTCTGAGCTATTCATGGGAATTGATCTGGGAGGAAGACTTACCAAAGTGGTCATCTGCCAATTGTTTGGGGGCAAGTTCCTGATGCGTGCCTCAGAGGAGGGCTCGAAGGACGGCAGTCTTCAGGGACTTCGAAGTACACCGCTGATATCATGGAAGGAACAAATCGACGTATGGATACAACAGCATGGGTTTCAGCCGAACGAGGTGAAGGGAATTGGTATTTCCTTGGCGGTGCCGTTCCTGAAAAACAAGCTCGACGACAAAACGGAGAAGTTCAAGGAGCCACAAGGCAAGCCCATCTTGCGTAATGTACCCATCGGCGATGCTGAGAATGCCATTCGAGGTAATAGCGACCGTAAAGTGGCCATCTTGCACGACGGTGCGGCCGCGCTATTTGGCGAGATCGCGGGCAATCCTGATGCGAAGAATGGTAGTGTCGGCATGTTGACCTTTGGCAGATCAATCGGGTTCGGCTGGGCACGTGACGGCTCGCTGTTGACGAACCCGTACACAAGCTGGGTCAGCCACCTCCAACTCCGTCCTACCTTTCCGGCGCTGGCTACTAACTCTGTGACCTGCCCTGGATGTAAACAGCAAGGCTGTTGGCGTTTGCTGTATCAGAGCCTGAAAGGCGATGGAATTGATCCGAGAATCGAGTGCCTTCCAGCGCTGCTGGAAGTCACGTCGCAAGGGATTTCATCCGTATTGAATGTTCTCCCGATGGATCGGCTGTTTCTCGGCGGGGGTTGGGCGCAGTACATCCTCAACGACGAATCCGACTCCTTCGACGCAAGACTGAAGGCAAAGGCACTCACCCCCTTCAGGGAACTCAAGAAATCACTGAAGCCCCGAATTTGCATTGACCCCGAAGAAGTCCTGCGATTCGCACAAGGCGGCGATAACAGCGGAGCAATTGGAGCAGCGTACTACGCGCTCAACTCACTGGATCAGGTGGTGCCGGATACGTCGTCGAAATGACAACAGCCACTCCATGACCTGTCAGCACGGAAGTGCACGGGTGGGCGTGTCATGAGCGCACACTACCTTGAGCTAAGTTCCATATCTGGAATGATTCTCACGAAAGTCGCCCTTCTTTCTCCAAGTCTTCGCCACGTCGCACACTTTTCCGGTAGTAAAGGGGTAGAGGGCGATTGATTCTCTTCTGCGTGTGCCGGATGTAGACGTGAGCGACGATCTGGAAGCTGCCATCATCGAAAACGCCCAGGGGCCGGCGAAGGCCTCGGGCGACGCGGGCAGTATGGAACAACACAAGCTGTCCGAGTTGATCGCGGCAGATCGCCATCTGTCGGCCAAAAAGGCTACCCAGTCCAAGCGGCGCGGGCTCCGATTCAACAAACTTGTTCCCCCGGGGGCGGCATAGGTTGTTTAGCTGGTTGGCCAATCTGGTAGGCAAGTCGCGGCACCGTGACCGTCATCCGCATCGACTGCCGGGGCGACTGCTGGCCCGCTACGATGCGGCCGCCTTCAATGACGACAACCGTCGGCACTGGGCGGGTGCCGATGGGCTGAGTGCCAAGGCAGCCAACAGTCCCGAGGTACGCCGAGTCCTGCGGAACCGGGCCCGATACGAGGTGGCCAACAACAGCTACGCGCGGGGCATCATCCTGACGCTGGCCAACGACGTGATCGGCACGGGCCCCAAGCTACAAATGCTCTCGGACGATCCGGAGGCGGATCGGCGGATCGAGCAGGAGTTTTCGACGTGGGCACGGGCTGTCGGGCTGGCCGAGAAGTTGCGGACGATGCGCATGGCCCGGGCAGAGGATGGCGAGGCGTTTGCCGTTTTCACGAATAATCCGGCCCTGCCGACGACGATCAAGCTCGATCTGAAATTGGTCGAGGCCGACCAGGTGACGACGCCCGACATGACGGGCTTCGAGACCAACCAGGTCGACGGAATCCGCTTCGACTCCCACGGTAATCCGGTCGAGTACCACGTCTTGCGGCAGCATCCGGGCGATCTGGGCGGTGGGACGAATCTTGACTACGAGCGTGTTCCGGCCGAATCGATGATCCACCTGTTCCGGGCCGATCGTCCCGGCCAAGTACGGGGCGTACCCGACATCATGCCGGCCCTGCCGTTGTTTGCGCAATTGCGACGCTTTACGCTTGCCGTACTTGCGGCGGCAGAAACGGCGGCCGACTTTGCGGGGATCTTATACACCGACGCACCGGCCGGTGGCGAAGCCGACTCGGCCGAGCCGTTCGAGCCGATTGAACTGGAACAGCGGGCCCTTTTGACCATGCCCGGCGGCTGGAAGATGGGGCAGTTACATGCCGAGCAGCCGGCGACGACGTATGCCGAGTTCAAGCGTGAGATCCTCAACGAGATCGCCCGTTGTTTGAACATGCCGTACAACATCGCCGCGGCAAATAGCTCGGGGTACAACTATGCCTCGGGTCGCTTGGATCATCAGACCTACTACAAGTCAATTTGCGTCGAACAGTCGCATCTCGAGGCCGTTGTTCTCGATCGCATCCTCGGGGCCTGGCTCAACGAAGCCGTGCTGGTTTCCAATCTCTTGCCACAGTGGATGCGTAGCGTCGTACTTCCCGGACATCAATGGTTCTGGAATTCGCACGAGCATGTGGATCCCGCCAAAGAAGCAAATGCCCAAGCGACCCGGCTGACCAGCCACACGACTACCCTTGCCTACGAGTACGCCCGGCAGGGCAAGGACTGGGAGGCCGAACTTCGCCAGAGGGCGAAGGAGCAGAAGCTTATGAAGGAGTTGGGGTTGGTGGAGGGGGAAGTCGTACCACAGGAACCTGAAGAGAAAGAAGAGGAAGCGACACATCGTAGTGCTGCGTGACGAAGCGGTGCGAAAGAACATCGCCCCAACTTCCGTACACCGCAAGCCCCGTCATTGCGCCGGTCTATACTGTTGGTCCGTGATCAATGCGATAAACAATCAGTCCAGCAAGACCCACGATTGCAGCGAGAAGAGCCAAGCAGCCTGCTAGTATGAGAATGCCAACGGCCCATTGGCAAATCGTAGCCGTGATGTTCCACGGAGTCATCGGCGACTTATCCAGCAGACGGCCCTTCTTGCACTTCAAGGAGACCCGGCCTTGCTGCACCAACACATCATGGTTGGAAATCCAAACCCTACCTGGTCCATCCTCTTCCTCGATGAACGCACACCTGTTGTCCGGTGCGATGTGGAATCGCCAGATCTGCTTTTCCCAAATACTTCCCCAATAGACATGACCGTAGACAGCCCCCGGGTCGAGGGCATCTGGATCTAGTTCTCGCAAGCCATCGTGATCACGACACCAAGCTCCGATCGCGTCTCCTTCACAACGTGTGTTTGTGACATCCGTATCGTCAAACTCGACCAGCAAGATTGCCTTCAACGCCCGACTGCCATACCAATTGCCAAGAACTCCCCGACCGTGGATTTGGCTCCATCGTTTCGCCGCTCGCTCAAATACCTGCTGACGGATTAGGTCCCTCAGCTCGTCTGCCTCGGTCTTTGCCGAATCGGTGGCCATGTCTGTTCTCAAGTTGTTCATCACCTGCCTGCGTGCCGAGTCACTGACGAAACACTGGGCGAAGCCGTTCTTCGTCAGCCGCATATTAGCAGTCAGCGTCCCATTTGTCACGCCTTTTGGGATACGGTGGGCCAGCGTTGACAAGGGCCAATCTCGGGCGATTCAAACCAACACCATTGCTGGCAGGTGGAAGATACCAACCTGCTAAGGCGACGTGCTCGACTGTCCGCCAGTCGACGCTACAGGACTTCAGAAAGGACAAGCTGTATGCCCAACACCACACCCCAGCCCGAATTCGTCGCCTTCTTCGCCACACCCATCATCGAGGCGGCGGCAAGCGAAAAGGACCTCCCCCGTTTCTCGATGGTCGCCTACTCGGGCGGCGTGATGCGGGTCGACGGGTTTCCGCACCCTGTTGTTGTTGACCTGATGGGGCTCGACGTGCCGAGTCAGTCCGTGCCGATCCGACTGGATCACAAGCCGGGCCAGGGTGTGGGACACACGACGCGGATCGAGGCCCACGAGGGGCAGCTTGTGGCCGAGGGGCTCATCAGCCGTGACACGAGCTCGGCTCGCGATGTCGCCCGATCGGGATCGAATGGGTTCCCGTGGCAGGCAAGCATTGGCGGGCCGGTGATCGAGGCCCAGTTCGTGCCGGCCGGTGAGCGAGTCGAAGTCAACGGCCGAACGTTCGAAGGACCACTGCACGTGGTCCGCAAGATGGTGCTCAAAGAGATCAGTTTTGTCGACAGCGGTGCGGACGGTGAAACCAAGGCCGTGATCGCCGCCCAAGCGAAAGAGGAGAATTCTTCCATGCCGAAGAGCGAAGTGACCGAGCATTCCGAAACCCAGGAAACCACGGCGGTCGAAAGCAACACGAAGCCGACCAAGGAAGGGTGGGCTGACGAAGAAACCGTGATTCTGGAGCCCAGTACGACCGGAACCAGTCAAGCGGCCTCCGCCACGACCGAGAACCTCCAGGCGTCTGCTTCAGCGCATACGTTGGAGGCCCAAGCCGCCGCGACCGACATCCGCAGCCAGCTTCGCAAGGCGGCGGCCGAAGAGACGCGGCGGATTGTGAATATCCGCAAGATCTGCAAGGGGCAATTTCCAGTCATCGAAGCCCGGGCGATCGACGAGGGCTGGGACCTGACTCGGTGCGAACTCGAAGTGCTGCGTGCCTCGCGCCCCGCGGCGCCGGCGGTCCACTCGGCGCCCGATGCGCCCACCCCGCAGGTCTTGGAGGCGGTCGCCCTGTCGGCTTCCGGGGGATCGGGCGCGTTTCTCGAAGCGTCGTACGGTGCCCAGATCCTGGAAGCAGCCGATCGGCTTCGCGGGATCGGTATCCAGGAGTTCTGCGAACTGGCCAGTGGCTGCCGACTGCCCCGGTTTCGGTGGGATAGCACGGGTTGGCTTCAGGCCGCCTTCAGTACGACGAGCCTGCCGGGCATTCTCTCCAACGTAGCCAACAAGTCGCTGCTGGAGGGCTACAACTACATCGAGGACGCCTGGCGACGGATCTGCAAGGTCGCCACCGTCAACGACTTCAAGGAGCACAGCCGCTACCGCATGACCGGCTCGTTCAAGTTCGAACGGGTCGGCGCCGACGGCGAGCTCAAGCACGGGAAGGTCGACGAACAGAAGTTCGGACAGCGGGCCGATACCCACGGGATCATGTTCGGACTCACCCGGCAGATGATCATCGACGACGACCTGAGCGCACTGAGCGAGATCCCCCGCCAGATCGGCATGGGTGCGGCCGAGGCGATTTCCGACGCCGTCTGGGAACTGCTGCTCGCTAACCCCGTGCAGTCCGACGGCAAAGCCTTCTTCGATGCCGATCACAAAAACTACCTGGCCGGCGCCGAAACGGCCCTGTCGGTCGACGGATTGACCCAGGCCGAGGTCGCCTTTGCCGAGCAGACCAAGCCCAACGGCCGTCCGCTGGGTGTGCCGGCCCGGCTGCTGCTGGTGCCGACGGCGCTCAAGGTGGCCGCCCAGCTCTTGATGACCTCGATCAACCTGAACGAGACCACGACCACCGGCAAGCCGAAGCCCCAGGCCAACCCGCACGCGGGCAAGTACGAGGTGGTCTCCTCGGTCTACCTGTCCAGTCCCGCCTTTGCCGGCGGCAGCAACAAGGCCTGGTACCTGTGGGCCGATCCGAATCGGCTGCCGACGATCGAGGTGGCGTTCCTGGGCGGCGTCGACCGGCCCACGATCGAGCGGGCCGACGCCGACTTCAACACCCTGGGGATCCAGTTCCGCGGTTACATCGATTTCGGTGTGCGGGAACAGGATCACCGCGGGGCGCTGAAGATGAAAGGCGAGTAGTCTTCGTTTCAATCCCCTTGGAGACACGTTTCATGAATGATCTGCTTCCCCTCCTGGCCGGCGAGCTTTCGGCCTTCCTCGGTGCGACGGACAAACGCGAGCACCTGATCACTCGCAGTGAAAAGCTGTTCGACGAGTTGATCCAGCCGATCGACCTGCCTGGCCCCGACCAGATCATCGATCCGGTGTTGCGTACCGTGATCCGTCCGCTGGTCGGTCGGCTTTACGACGAGATCGTCCGCAAACTGGAGGCACAAACTCATGCTGCCTGACTCGCTCATGCCCTATGCACCGGCGGCAGCCATCGTCGCCGGTGTTCTGATGCTGCTCTGGGGGCAGCGTGACCGGATCACGGCCATGTTCGGTCGGCTCTGGCCGGCCTGTCCAACCGACGGCGATGCGCCGGCCAGCGACGACGAAGCGGAAATGATGGCGCACGAGGCCTATGCCTGCCTACGGCGGCTGCTCGCCGAGGTGAAGGATTGCCCCAAAGCCACCGATGCCCTCGAGTTCGTCGTGCTGCCGGCGCTGGTTTCCGGCACGGACGCCCCACACTACCAGGTTACGTGGGAGGCCAAGCCATGAAACCGACCACGCTCTTGGCGGCCGGATTGATCGTCGTTGGCCTGGTGGCCGCGTGGCGGCCGACGACGCCGAGCCCCGCTCCCATTCCCGAACCGCCGGATGCCGCAACACGGGCGATTCTTGCGCCCGTGACGCAAATCCTTGCCGGCCATCCACAGGAAGCCCGCCAGCTGGCCGATTTCTATCACGCCGCCGCCGATGTGGTCCGCCGTGACGGCAACGGCGCGAAGGTTGTCAAGACGACGGCCGATCTGCGCGCTTTCGGTGAGCGGGCCGTGACGCTGCGATTCCAGGGCGTGTTCGCCAAGGTGCCCGGGCTTTCTGACGCGATCCACGGACCGGAAGGTGCACTGGCCCGGCTGTTGGGACTGGATGTATTGGAGCTTGACCACAGCAAGACGGCCGACGCATTGGAGGCGGTCGCCTGGGCCTGTCAGGAGGCTGTGCGATGACCCCCGTGTTTCAGACTCCCCAGCAAATCCGCTCGGCCTACGAAAACGGCCTGCCCGGCTGGCAGTTCGATCCGGACACGATGGACGACCTGATGTTTGACCGGAAGGCGCTGCTGTTTGGCGAGGCGGCGCCACATCTGGCCGGCGTGGGTAAGGGAAAGATGGCCCTGTTATGGCGGTCGCGGGAGAAGTTCGATCCGGGCGCATTCGGCCGGGAATCGCAGACGACCGGCGACTGCGTTTCCCACGGCAGCCGCAATGCCCGCGACACGACACGTGCCGTGGAGATCCACATCAAAGGCGAACCGGAAGAGTACTCCAGACGGGGCGCGACCGAGCCGACCTATGGTGCGAGGGGCCATGGCGGCCAGGGGATGGATCCGGCCCGCGCGGCCCGGTTCGAGGTCGACTTTGGATTCCTGTTCCGCCAGAAGTATCCGTTTGCCGATCTGTCGCGGTACGACTCGCGGATCGGCGCCGGGTGGGGATCGTCAGGTGTGCCCGAAGAAGTGCAGGCAGCGTGTCGCGAGCACAACATCGGGCAGTGGATTGCACCAACCAACGTAAACGAAGTCAAGGATCTGCTCTTCTCGGGCTACGCCTTGCACAGCGGGCAGAGCTTCGGAGTGAAGTCGTCCTCCGACAGACGGGGCATCGCAATCCCAGGCAGCTCCTGGGCCCACGACATGGCCACGGTCGGCTACGACGATACGCGGGAAGTCTATCCGGTTTGCGTCTTTCTGGTGGCCAACTCATGGGGCCGATGGAATCAGCCACCGAAGGTCTGGCCCGAAGACCGTTATGGCCCGTGGCCGGAAGGATCGTTCTGGGTGGCCGAGGACGTCTACGCCCGTCACTTCGTGGGCAGCCGATCGATCTTCGCGTATCTGGATGTGGCTGGTTATCCGCAAAAGAAGCTGCCGGACTATGGGAACCTGACGAACATCTTGGGGTGAGACGATGAAACGATACCTGTTGATTGCACTGATTGTTGTCGGCTGCTACGCGGGCCGGTTGTCTGCCAACGATCATGACGCGGCCTCGGTCGACCTGGCCGTGGCCACGATCGCCGCCGAACGCGTGCCGGCGCCCCGGCCGCCGCAACCGTATTCCTGCCCTCGATGTCAGGACACCGGCTGGATTACCCATGGCGACGGTCATCGAACACCGTGTCCCGACTGCAGTGACGGAAGCAGCGGCCCTTACGGCGGCCCGCTCGATACGCTTCGCGACGCCAAGGACCTGATCCGCAAGGGAAACGATTTGGCCGACCGCAGCAAGGCCCTGCTCGATGCGGCCCAGCGGGACGGCAAGATCACCGTGGATGTGCATCTGCCCGACCCGAACGCGCCCGCTGCCGGCTCATGCCCTGGCGGAGTCTGCCCCGCACCGCTGGCAGGCGTACGGAAGCCCGTAGTTGTGGAGCAACCTACCGTGGGGCAGCAGTGTCCCGGCGGCGTTTGCCAACCGCGTCTCTTATGGAGGTCTCGACGATGAGCCATCGGCCGATCGAGGCCACCGAGTACGTCCTGGGCCATTCGTTGACCTGCCGCCAGTGGCGAGGTTACGCCATCGCAATGGTTCGCGACGCGGTCCTCATGCTCCCCGAAAACCCTGTGGCGGCCGATCAGGCGGATGATTGGCGCCGTCGCCTGGCCGAGCGTCTGAAGGACCGTGTCCGCCAGCAGCGTGTCGGCAACCCAGTGGTCGTTTTCATCCTGCTGAATGTGGTTGTGCCGATCGTGGTTCGCCTGGTGATCGAGTGGTGGCTTAACCGAGAGGGGGCCCAAAGCGGGGCAAGCCCGCAGGCCCGACCTTCCTAAGAGCATGCGCGCACGATGCGCATGAACTCCGAATTGAGACTCAAAAATGGTCGATGTTATCCAGCTCTGGTCTCCGCTGATCCAAGGCGGATTCGCGGTCTTTGCCCTGCTCTTGTTGGGCGTGAATGTCTGGCTGGTCAAGCAGCTCCTGAAAGTACTCAGGGACAACAGCCAAGTGATCGCCGGCAACACGCGGGCCATCGAATCGGTGGCTACGATCTCCAGCGACACCCGGGAGCTGATGCAGGAGATCCGTGACGAACTGTTCAAACGGCCGTGCCTGATGACCGAGCACGGCAACGACAAACCGTAACCACAGGCTCGCTGCCTGTCTGTCTCACACAAGGAGTAGTGCACCATGGCGGTAAGTTTCATTCATGACGGCCGCTCGATCGACTACACGCCCAGCGCCATCGTGGTGGCCGGGGATGTGGTCGTTCAGGGCGACCTGGTCGGCGTGGCCAAGCTCGACATCCCTGCCGGCAGGCAGGGCGCCCTGGCCGTGACCGGCGTGTTCGACTTTCCCAAGGCGACGGGTGCCGGTACGGCAGTTGCCGCCGGCGCCAGCGTCTACTGGGACGCAGTCGAAAAGGTGGCCAAGACCGACAGCGAAACGGGCGCCAACAAGCTGATCGGCAAGACGGTGGCTGCCGCAGGCGACGACGATGCAACGGTTCGTGTCCGTCTATCCCAATGATCGGATTACCATGACGAACCTTCTGCAGGAAGCGGCCGAGTGGCTCGGCCGGCAACAACAAAAACACCTGGCCCGGCTGGTCCAGTACCGGCGTGGCGACACGCGACTGGATCTGCTGGCCACGGTGGGCCGGACGGTGTTCGAGGTCGACTCCGGTACGGGCGTGCTGGAACGGATCGAGTCCCGGGACTATCTGATCGCCGCGGTTGACCTGGTCTTTGGCGGCCAGGTGAGCGTGCCGCAGCCGGGCGATCAGATCCTCGAAACCAGCGGGCCGGCGACGCTGGTCTACGAGGTGATGGCGCCGGGCCGGGAGCCGGCCTGGCGTTACTCGGAACCCTATCGTGTGACATTGCGGGTGCATACGAAGCAGGTTTCTTGATACCTGAATTGCTGACGCACGGTAGTACCAGGTGATACCAGGGGAATCCGGGCTTCCGTTGTCAGCCCTCGTCCATTGATGCGCGGGCCCAAGGGGTAACTGATGGCAGTCATTGCGGATATCGCCGATGCGGTTGTCGCCGAGCTCAACGCGGGCGATTTCAGCCAGCCGTTCCCTGCGGCGCGCTGTTACCTGCCCAAGTTCGACTTGGCCGAGATGAAGGACCTGCACGTCACCGTGGTGCCAAGGGGTGTGGCGGTCACGTCAGGCAGCCGCAACCACAACCAGCACGATTACCAGATCGATGTTGCGGTTCAGAAGAAATTGACCACGGGCGACAACGGCGAGATCGACGCCCTGGTGAGTCTCGTCGACGAGATTGCGGATCGTTTCCGCTTGAAACGGCTCGATAACCTTCGGGCGGCCGTGTGGGTAAAAACGCAACATGAGCCCATCTATGCCCAGGAACACCTTGACCAGATGCGGCAGTTCACCAGCGTTATGACATTGACGTTCCGGATGATGCGATGATCGGACTGGGTGTTGATCAGGCGAAGGGGCTGTTCTTCGATTCGAAGAAGGTCCAGTCGGCGACCACGAAGGCCGAGCGACGAGTTTTGTCGCGGTTCGGGGCCTATGTACGCCGATCGGCCCGGTCGAGCATCCGCAAGCGGAAACGCACCTCGGCGCCTGGCCAACCGCCGAGCAGCCACACGGGGCTCTTGAAGCGATTTATCTTCTTCGCTTACGAGCCCCGCCGGCGTTCCGTTGTGATCGGCCCGGTCCGGCTCAACCACAAGTCGGGCGAGGCACTACCGGCCCTGGAACATGGCGGC